>JAEIGA010002153.1_pt1 | contig 31455 bp, 29 predicted proteins | sample 9270691 | NCBI WGS metagenome assembly JAEIGA01 (sample SAMN17057246, study PRJNA624740) | gut metagenome | biome: biome; isolation source: fecal sample | host: Bos grunniens | place: China: Xizang | collected 2019
AGCAATAGTCAAAGGTGCATTTTCATTTACATCAATTTCTTCGTTTTCTTCAACGATTGGTAGAACAGCAGCATAAGCTAATTCAGCTAAACCAACTTTGCTTTTATGAGCATTAAGTTTTGTTTTATGACGACGTAAACGAGTAGCAACGTGTGCATTCGCATTATCAAAAGCTGAATAAGGATCAGAAGCAGAACCAGAGCCTTTTAATACAATATTTTTTGTAGGATGTACTGTAATTTCAGCCTCAAAATCTTCGCCTTCCTTAGAAAAAGCTACAGAGCAACTAATAGGTGCGCTAAAATATTTATCAACAGAAGTCGCTAAACCATCTTCAACGTGTTTGCGTAATTTATCACTAACGTCAACTTGCTTACCAGAAAAACTTACTTTCATTTCATATCCCTTCCATTCTTTTTGTTTTCTACCTAAATCATATTCTAGATTTCTCTAAAAAGTCAACAAAAAAGCCTTATTATATAGAAAAATTATCTCCAAGATATACTTTTCTTACTTCTTCGCTGTTTACAATCTCATTTGGAGTACCTTCCATTAATACTGAACCTCCATGTAAAATATATGCTCTATCAATAATATCAAGGGTTTCACGCACGTTGTGGTCGGTAATCAAAACACCTAATCCTCGATTCTTTAACTGAGCAACAAGCTCTCTAATTTCTCCAACGGCAATAGGGTCAATACCTGCCAAAGGTTCATCAAGTAAAATATAATTTGGCTGTCCTGCAAGAGCTCTTGCTATTTCTAATCTTCTGCGTTCACCACCAGATAATGCAACTGAAGGTGATTTTCTTAAATGAGATATAGAGAATTCATCTAAAAGTTCTTCAAGCATTTGCTCTTGTTTTTCTTTGTCATCAACCACAATTTCTAGAACAGCTTTAATGTTGTCTTCAACACTTAAATTTCTAAAAATAGAAGCTTCCTGTGGAAGGTAACCAATTCCTAATCTAGCTCTCTTGTACATAGGCATATAAGTGATATCTTGTCCATCAATATGAACATCACCGTAATCAGGTGTAATAAGACCTGTGACACAATAAAAACAGGTGGTTTTACCTGCGCCATTTGGTCCTAATAATCCAACAGCCTCGCCTCGTTTAACATTCAAAGAAACATTTCTTAAAACACTACGATTTTTGTAGCGCTTACCAATATTAAAAACTTCTAAAATTGAATCTTGAATATTTGTACAATTAGCCATCAGTACCCCCAAAAAAAATAACTTAATGCTTATTTTTCTATCAGCTTTCCAGAAATTCTGCCACCTTTTTTTGCAACTAATCTACTTTTAGATGTATTGAAATCAGAAATAGCTTTATCTCCACGAACTATATTGCCATCTTTTGTTATAACAACATTGTGTTCTAATTCTGCAATATTTTTCTTTATGTAGTATACTCCGCTTTTAGCTGTCGCAACACTACCGTCTTGTGAAACTTTTACATCATCATAAAGTCTAAACTCGTTTTTGCTTTGGAAATAAATTGCTCTAGGTGCAGTAACAACATTGTTTTCTTTACTAATTTTAACATTTTTTTCTAAAGTGAAAGTTTGTTTTTTGCTATCGTATACGCCATAATCAGATGTGGCAACGTAGCCACTTTTATCAATAATTTTTACATTATCATATAGTTTAATGATTTCTTCTTTTGCAAAGTATTCTCCTCTATCAGCATATGCTATTTTGTCTTCAGAAGTGATACTGGTATTTCCAATACTTGATGCTTTTTCAATTTCAAAATTTTTTGTATCTTTAAAGTGTACTTCTATAGTGTCACCATATAATGTATCCTTATTTTTTGTTATGGTTGCATTGTCAGATACAAATTTATTTTTATCAAAGAAAAGAATAGCTTTTGCGGGAGAATTTAATTTCATATCTCCACTTTTAAGAAAAACATTTTGAATTAAAGTTATTTCACTTTTTTTCTTATCAAATGTAAATTTATCAGCTTCAAAATATCCTTTTTCGCCATTGCCAATAATTTTTTCATTACCAAAACCAAAGTCTTTTGCAAAATTATAAACACCACTATTTGTTGTTATTTCCATTTGTTCATTGTAATTTGCAACAACATTTGTGTTAAGAGTTAATTCCTGAGTGTTTTGATTATATTGTCCACTTGTTGCATTTAATGTAATTGTTTTGTTTTTATCTGTTGATGTGGCATATGGTTTTGTTAAATTGTAAAGTTTTGTTCCCGACGAAACTTCATCAATAGTATCAGCCTTTAGTGTACTATACTTATTATCTAAATCAGTTATTTCAAAAACAGTATTTTTTATATGAAATTTTTCAAAATAAATCCTGTCTTTATCAGCTAAAGCTATTGATGAATCGTTATTTGTTTCGAAATCAAACAACATAACACCTAAGCCAAGCAACAAAGCTGTTAGACAGGGTAGAAAAAGTCTAAAGAAACGCACAACTTTCATGCGTCTAGTAGTGTAAATAATTTCTTGCTTATCAAGTAGATTTTGTTCTCCACTAAAAAAAGCATCAATTTTGTGCGTTTCAAACAAGACTAAGCAACTCCGGCTTTTAAACAATCGTGAATATGAATTAAACCGATAGGTTTTTTATCTTCTACAACAAATAGATTTGTAATACCACGACCAGTATTATTCATCATATTCACAGCATCAACGATTAATGCATCTGGGCTAATAACTTTAGGATTCTTTGTCATCACTTTTTCTACCTTTTCAGATATCAAAACTGGAGACATCCAACGTCTTAAGTCGCCATCTGTTATTATACCAATCAAGTCGCCATTATCATCTAAAATACCAACACAACCAAGCATTTTTTCACTCATAATGATTAAAGCTTCTTGAACTGATGTTTCTTTTTTCAATAAAGGAAGTTCATTGCCTTTATGCATAATGTCAGATACTTTGCATAAAACAGCGCCTAATTTACCACCAGGGTGTCTTTGGCGGAAGTCTGTAGCAGAAAAACCTCTTCTTTTCATCAAATCAACAGCTAAAACATCGCCTAAAACAATAGTTGCAGTTGTTGAAGATGTAGGAGCAAGACCTAATGGACAAGCTTCTCCGTTATCTGGTAATTTTAAAACTAAAGTTGAGTTTTTGCCTAAAGCACTCTCAGGGTTTCTTGTGATGGCAATTAGAGGAATATTGTATCTCTTAGCATACATCAAAATATCAGATAATTCCTTTGACTCACCGCTATAAGATATCGCAATAACTACGTCTTCATTTGTTATCATTCCTAAGTCACCATGGCTTGCTTCACCTGGATGCACAAAGAAAGAAACAGTGCCTGTAGATGCAAAAGTAGCTGCCATTTTTCTTGCAATATGGCCAGACTTACCCATACCTGTAACAATAACTCTACCCTTAGTGTTTTGTAATAAATCCAAAGCACGAGATAGATTTTCGTCAAAACTGTTTTTCAACAAATTCAATGTCTCAATTTCACGATCAATAGTTTCAATTGAGTTTTTTAAATCGTCGATATTCAAACAGTTTTCAGCTGTATTTGAATTAATCATTTTTATTTTTTCCTTACAAAAATAATCTCACGTCCATTGCCTATCACGTAATTTATAAATGTGCAAGTATTATTTCAATGTTTTTGCATAAAAAAGTATGTTTTTATACAAAAAATGTACAAAAAAGAGAATAAGTTTGAATGGCAAAATGTAATTAAATCAAATACTTATAACCATCAGCGAACGCTATCAAAAAAATATTGAAAGTTTGATATATTAAATGAAAAATGACTTTAAATGGTCATTTTTTAGCTGTTTTTTTATACTTTCTGTTCAAATGAACCATTATCTTTTTGTTGCCAATAATGAAGTTCTTCATCTGTAGATTTTATCATTTTCCAATAATCTCTGGAATTATTTAATGATACTTCATCATTGCCATCAAATATATTTAAAACTCTTTCATATGATTTTAATATATCTAAATTAGGCATAGCCCCATCAACAAGAATTAATAATTCTGCGCTGTTTTCATTTTCTTCACTGGCTGAGATGAAAATTGGCTGTTCTTCTGCGAAGCCATCTTTTTTACTCCCATGAGGTAAAAAAGATTCTTCGCTATAGGTCCATAGTAGTGAATTTAAAAATTCAACACGTTCCTCGTTGCCTACCAAGATTTTTATCCTTTTACCTGTGCTATAGGCCTTTTCACAAAGTTTTGGTAAAACTTGTTCTAATGGAGTTTTTTGTAGGTGATAAAAGTCAAATCTAGTCATTTTCAGCCTCCATTTCTATATTTACATAGAATGTATTGTCTATTCCTTGTATAAATAGTGATACAGGCCTAAAGTCATCAATTGCAGCATTTCTTATGCTGTCCAAAAGATTGTCAACAGAGAATATATCTGCGCGGTCTGCTTCTAGTATTATATCCCCTTCTTCTATACCTTTATTGTATAATGGAGATTTCCTTTCCATTTTTACCACAGCTAACCCTCTAGGATTTGCTTCTTTTACAGCAATTTTTAATTCAGAGATATAAAAAATATCATCCCCATATTGTTTCTGAGCATACATCTTGCTTTCAGTTAAGGCTTTATTTGTTATAGTTTTTAGTGCTTCTGCAGGCATTTCTTGTACTCTAACAACATTTCTTGTTTCTTGTCCATAGCTAATGGTTTTAAGTCTAAGAGCTTGCCCTGGTTCCATAGTTTCTGTAATTTGAATAAACTCATTCAAATCTGTTGCAGGCTTATCATTGTATGATGTAATAATATCACCAACTCTAATACCTTCAGAGAAAGCATTAGAATTTTCATCAATCTCAGTTACCATAAATCCAGATTTATCTGTGTATTTATCGATTCCTATTGCAACTTTTAAACCTATCCAACCTCTTTTAACATAACCAGAGTCAATAAGTTGATTAGAGATCCAATTAGCAATATTTGATGGTAATGAAAAACCAACCCCATTAGCACCAATATCTTTGAATATTGCTGAGTTAACCCCAATAACTTCTCCATCAAGATTAAATAGAGGTCCTCCAGAATTACCTTGATTTATAGCAGCATCTGTTTGAATGTATTGTTGTTCGCCAATTCCAATATTACGAGATTTTGCAGAGATAATTCCTTGAGAAACACTAAGACCTAAACCATAAGGATTACCGAAAGCTAAAATTATATCGCCAATTCTAGCTTCATCAACATCTCCAAATTTAACAGGTTTAAATTTATTTTCTTTGTCATCTATTTTTAATACAGCTAAATCACTTGGTATATCTTTTCCTATAAGCTTTGCATCATAATGTTTATCATCATTTGTTATTACGGTTATTTTCTTTGATCCATCAACAACATGAAGGTTTGTTAATATATATCCCTCTGTTCTGATGAAAAAACCAGAGCCAAGGGATTCTCTTCCGTTAAGAGTGGGATTTATCATTAGATTGTCAGTATCTTCATTCTGCCCAATAACTTCTCTTTGTGTTGAGATGTTAACAACAGATGGCATAACTTCATCTACTAAATCTGCATAAGAAGTCATTGCCATTACGTTATTAGTAAGAAATAATGATACTAAAAATGATAAAAGACGCATAATTAAAAACCTTTATTTTAATGACTTCGCGAAATAATCAAAAAATTCACCTTCAGGAGCTAATACTAAAGATGTATCTCCATCAAAAGAATTTCTATAAGCTTCTAATGAGCGATAAAATGAATAGAAGTTAGGATCAATACTTGTTGCTTTGTTCCAAATTTCAGTAGCTTTTTTATCGCCTTCACCTTTTATCTTTTGTGCTTCTTTTTCGGCTGTAGCAACAGTAATTGTTGCTTCTCTATCTGCTTTTGCTCTAATTTCTTGTGCAGCTTTTTCTCCGTCAGCTCTATATCCTTTTGCTTCACGAATACGTTCTGTTTTCATGCGTTCATTAATGGCTTTAGATATGCCAATAGGTAAATCCGCGCGTCTAATTCTAACATTCGCAACATAAACACCGATTTGAGCAGCATCAGCTTTAACTGCTTCACTAATGCGTTTCATTATATCAGTTCTTTCTTCAGATAAAAGCTCGTGTAATGTAACTGTAGCAAGGACGTTTCTTGCAGATGAATTTACAATTTCCTTAAGTCTATTTTGAGCTTGGTACTCGTTACGAACAGTTTTATAAAAAGTTAGAGGTTCAACGATTCTATAGCGAGAGAATGTATCTACATCCAAACGTTTTTTATCTTTTAATACTACTTCTTGAGCAGGAGGATCTAAGTTCAAAAGTCTCTTGTCATAAAATACAACATTTTGAATAAAAGGAGCTTTTATTTTTAATCCAGCGTCTTTTATTACGCGAACAGGATTACCAAACTGCAATACAATAGCTTGCTCAGCTTGTTGAACTATATAAAAAGATTGCATTGCCAAAATTAAAATAAAAACAACACTGAATATAATTAAATTTAAATTTTTCTTCATCTTAAAAACTCCGCTTTATTATTTTAATGGCAATATAGGCATCATGTTAGAACTTTTATTTCCAGGTTCCATGATAACTTTTTTAGTTTTCTTCAAAACATCTTCCATTGTTTCTAAGTATAATCTTTTGGCTGTAACAAATTTTCCTGTTTTATAAGCTTCATAAACAGAAGTAAAACGTTTTGCTTCACCTTCAGCTCTGTTTATAACAGCCTCTTTATATGCTTCAGCTTCTTGTTTTAATTTTATAGCCTGACCTTCTGCTTTAGGAAGAACTTCATTTTCGTATGCTTCTGCTTCGTTTTTGAAGCGTTCAGCATCAGTTTTAGCACGTTGCACTTCGTTAAAAGCATCAATAACTTGTCTTGGAGGATCTGCTTTTTGAAGTTTTACACGTACAACATTGACACCAGTTTCAAAATCATCTAGCAATCCCTGTAATTCTGTTCTTGTGTCATTTTCAATCTTATTTCTATCGCCAGTAATTACATCTTCCATCTTAGATTGACCGATAATTTCTCTTAAAACAGATTGGGCTGCAACTTTAACAGTTAACTCAGGACTTCTAGTTTTAAATAGGAAATCGTTAGCGCTTTTAATATTCCAAACAATTGTTAAATTTATATCAACAATGTTTTCATCACCTGTTAGCATGTGGCTTTCTGAAAGTGCATCTTTAGAGTTTTTAATATTGTAATCGTCTTCGTTAATTCCAATTTCAATACTGCGCTCTTTGCTAACGTCTACAATGTAGGCTTTTTCAATAGGGTAAGGTAAATGGTAATGTAAACCAGCATCAGTGGTTTCTACATACTTACCAAATCTTAAAATAACACCTTCCTCACTTGGCTGAACTTGGTAGAAGCCAGATATAATCCATAAGAAAACAAAAAAAGCTAAAGCTAATTTGTAATGAAATATAAAGTTATCTTTAGGTGAGTTAGTTTTCTTAAATTTTGATGTAAAATCAACAATATTGGATTTGTTAGATATTTCATTATCAGACATATCCCATGGATTGTCATTATTTGATCCTGTATTTTTATTCATCAGTTAAAAGCCTTTACTAGTTTAAAATGTTATTTTATGCTAGAAAAATAATATAGACCTTGTATAAAAACAATATCGAAAAAAAATATATCCACATTGAAGGATTAAAGAGTGTCAGAAATGGTAGACAATAAAAGTTTGATTTTAAAATACTTCAAAAATGATGTGCAGATTAAAGAAATTGGTAATCGCATGATAGTAACAATAAGCGCAAAAGAAGATAAATATGGTGCAGAGCAATTAAAACAGGAATTGGAGAAAAACAATCCAGATAAAAAGATAAATATAATATTTGTCGCTGAAAAAAGTGAAACATCTGCAGAAAATCAAAAATGGCAAATTAAAGGTGTTAAAAATATTATAGCTGTAACTTCTGCAAAAGGAGGAGTTGGTAAATCAACAACATCTGTAAACCTTGCTTTAGCCCTAGCTAATCAAAATTTAAAAGTGGCGCTATTTGATGCTGATATTTATGGTCCATCAATTCCAACAATGTTGGGTTATAATAATGTTCCAGTAACATCTTATGATGGTAAAACCTTTGAGCCATATCAAGAATGTGGAATAAAATCTATGTCAATAGGTAGTATGATATCTTCAGAAACAGCTTTAATTTGGAGGGGCGCAAAAGCTTGTGGTGCAATTCAGCAGTTGATGACAGAAACAAATTGGGGTGAAATTGATGTTATGGTAATAGATATGCCTCCAGGAACAGGTGATATACAAATTACTATGTTGCAAAAATTAGAGCTAACAGGGGCAATAATTGTTTCAACTCCGCAAGATATTGCTTTAATAGATGCAATAAAAGGATTAAATCTCTTCAAAAGATTAGAAGTTCCAATATTTGGAATTATTGAAAATATGAGTTACTATATTTGTGAAAAATGTGGGAATAGAGCGGATATATTCGGTCATGCTGGCGCTGAAAAAACTGCAGAAAAATATGGTGTGGATTTCTTGGGGGCGATTCCTTTACATTATGATATTCGCGTTAACTCCGATTCGGGTACTCCTATAGTGCTATCCTCTCCAGAGAGTCCACAGGCGAAGGTATATTCTGAAATATCGTCAAAAATAGCAGAGAAAATTTAAATAAAAACAATAATTGAACCTAATTAAATTGACAAAAGGTGAAAAATGTGGTACAATCAAAGCTGTATATTTAAGTATGTGTTGATTATTGGGTAGTGTGTGGTTGAAATTTAGGTGGTTTAGGTCGCTTGGGTTTTATCTGCATTACATTTGAACATCAGCCTGCTTTTATACAATAAATGTTTAACATATTTAATTAAAATCGCGTATGAATGATTTTTTTCGCGTGCTGCTTAGCAGTAAGGAAGAAGGGCTCGTAAAATCCTATATGGAGAGCCACGAACTCTCAATCGAGTTCATGACTGAGATTGTAAAATCTCAACACTGTGAAATGTTTTTAAAGTACGTTCACAGTAAATTGTATAACCAGCAGGAGGAGGCATCCGCCCCTGTCGCTGATGTTACTAACATTCATCCAGGTTTAACTGAGGGGGATGCAAGTTCAACATTGGACAAATTCTTATTTCAGAAGATAGATGTAAAGATTCTCTTCTGCGACAGGATGAGCGCCAGTGCCGAAAACATGCTAAGACGAGTTGAACAAATTCTCTTTAGTAAAGACATCCTCTACTGGGGACAACTTTTTACTGAGAATGCCAAGCTCATAAAAGTTCTGTCTCAGGATGAGTATCATGTGCTTTCAGCTAACGTCGAGAGATGTTTTGGCCGCAAAGTGTACGATCTGTCTTACATCAAATCGGTATTAACTCCTATGCTTTCTGATTATTCTCAGAAAAAAGCTGAGAAGGAGAAGAAAGAGAAAGATGCCGAATTGATTGCAGAGAAAGAGCGCTTGCAAATGGAGCCAATCTCAAAGGTCTTTGGTGTAACGAGTTGCTATTATCAAAAGCTTTCTCGTTCAGGAAAGTGCCGTATGACGCGAATTCTGAAAAAAGTTGGAGAAAAGAGCTTGACAGAGCTTCGATCTTTGACACAGGAAGAGTTGTATGCAGCCTTGGGCAACAGTGATGAGTTGTTAGAAACTCTGCAGATGTGTATGCAAGCTTGTGCTTAATTAAACATCTGTTAGGTGAAAAAGAAAGAGTCGTTTCGCATGAAACGACTCTTTTTTTATTTGTTCACCTTAAAAAATTCTTTGCGGTGTTTTCTTCCCATGCCCCACAAATTTCCCCATCCATTGATTGGTTGCACAACATATTGTGACTTAAAGTTAAAATCTCTACTCAAAAATAAAGATGTTGTTTTAGTGTAGTTGTTCATTGGGCAAAAACCATAAAAGTCTACTTGGATTAAATCGCCTTTTTTTAGATTGTTAACAGCTTCCACATATTCTTTACTAGTATTAATTCTATCACTATCATCAAGAATTATCATGCCACCTTTGTTTAATCTTTCTAATGCAGTTCTAGCGCAATCAGACCTCCTTTTGCCGTCAACAACAATTACATCATATTTTTTGTCATCTTCAAATATAGCATTAAAATAACCTTCGCCTTCATCACGCCAGCGAATGTCTAAATTTTCTTTGTTAAATTCGCTTTTCCATTTGTCAAACCAGTTGGGATTATCCTCAATAGATGTAACCTGTTTTGCCCGATTCGCCCAAAACATAGAAGAGTACCCACAGCCAAATTCAAAAATTTCTTTATCGCTATAATCAAATTGAGATAAGTATTCAATTGCAGGATATGTATACCAAGGTATAGGATTATTATCTTTATCTACGCAAACTTTTTCATCAATAGAGCGTTCAATAGCAAAATCTTTTTGCCACATTTCAATAAATTTCAAAAACTTATCACTATACATTATTTTCTCACATAAAATAAAAGCGAAGCCTAAAAAGACTTCGCATTATAAATCAAAATTATTTATTATGATTTTTTACCATTTCTAACATAAGCAATAGCAGCATGCTCTTCACAATATGTTTGACCAGTCTTGATTCTTTTTCCACAGAAGCAAAAATCATCATCTTTTGGATCACCTAAAGGCCAACGACAAGTATGATTATCCAATTTAACCAAAGGTATATTTGTTTCTTCTACAAATTTAGGAGAAGTTTCTGTAGGTTTGATTTCTTTTGCATCTACAGCTTTTTCCTTAACAACTTTTTCAACTTTCTTTTCAACCTTAGTCTCAACTTTATCTTCTACTTTATTTTCAACTGCTTTTTCGTTCTTTGTAGAAGTTTTACAAGATTTCTTAGTTTTAGTTGTAGTTTTTTTATCTTCTGTATCTGTATTTTTAGGTGTTGCAGATTTTTTAATTGGAGAAGGACGAGCCGTTAAACACAAACGATGAACTTTACCAATAATAGAGTTCTTTGTAACGTTGAGAGCTTTAGCAATTTGACCTGTAGTCATGCCTTTGTCCCACATCTTTTTTAATTCTTCAACAGTTTCTTCTGTCCAAACCATATTTTGCTACTCCATAGGATGATTATTCTTACATGCAAACCATAAACCAGTTTGTTTTAAAAAGCAAGTATAACGTTTTTTTAAATTTTTATATATAAAATACCTATATTAAAGCAAGGAAGGGTATTATGTTTAAGTTTATATTGGCAACATTATGTGCTGTGATTATGGTTTCAAGTGCTTGGGCAAAAACCACAGATTTTTATCATTATTTTGATGTAGATATGGCTATAGAGTTGCCAGATATAAATAAATATATGTATAAGCTTGATGTGAAAAATCAATATTATAACAGGGGATATAAAACTCGTGTTTTGATTGGTAATAAATTTAAAAAAGAATTTAGCAAAACAATTAAATCTTATGGCTTAAGTGAAGGTCGTATAAAGGCTGATTATGAAGACGATTTATTGCAGTTGATAAGTTGGTTGCCAGAAAAAGCATATCAGTATATAGGTCCAATGTTGCATGAAGTTCCTGGTATGCCTGAAAAAATACTTAATCTTCCAGGTATAAAAGAAACTAAGAATCAATTTCCCAAAGATATTGCTGATGAATATAAAGATGATGAAGATATAGAGCATTTATCACCTATGTTATATTTTATACTGATGCCAGAAATTTGGGACGAAAAAGATAAGATTGTAGTAGATGCTCCTCAACCTCAATTAGCTAAAAAGAAAAAAAAGGTAAAACCTCTTCCAGATTTTTTAAAGAAAAAGATGGGTATGGATGTTGAGGATAAAGTAAAAGAGGCTTCAAAACCTCAAAATACACATAAATCAAAAGTATCAAGCATTGATAAAGAGTTAAAAACAATTATTCCAACAGCATCATCTTTGCTTACCCCAAAGGATGTTGAGGCATTTGTTGCAACTATTGATGATATTAATGCATGGGGTAAAGAAAACAATATGTATGTTCTTAATCAATTCATGTTGGCAGATGTTCTCTTAACAGAGTGGGAGAAGGAACAGGGTACTGCGCTAGCGCAAAATGTATTGAAAGATGCTGTAAATCCTTGTCAAAGACTGGTTGTTAAAGCAAATTTTGCAGGACTATATACCGATATGTATCGTATAACAGCATCTCATGGCTATACCCCAGAAGAGTGGGCATATACTTGTGATAAAACGATAAAAGCATATCGAGTAGCAACATCAAATCTAAATAAAGCATATGCTGTTGATTTCCATAGAAAGGGATACTATGAAAAATATATTAGTAAGCTTCCTACAAAGTGGAGAAATGAAATGTTTGCTGCAGAAGCAGCTATTATAAAAATGCATACAGTTTTCCAAGAAGATGTTGAGGCGGTTAGAGGATATACTAAAATTTTATCTGAAAAATTTATGAGAAACGAAGATATGATATTAGCAGCGCCAATAATTTATTAAATTTTTTTGAAAAAAAATAGTTGCATTTCTAAGAAGGTATGTGTATAAAAAACAGCAAAGTGTGAAATTCTAATTTTAAAGGTGAATAAAATGGCACGTGTAACAGTTGAAGATTGCGTTGAAAAAATTCCAAATCGCTATGAGCTTTTATTAGTAGCAGCTCAAAGAGCAAAAGATATTTCATCAGGATCTCCTATTAGAGTAGATAGAGATAATGATAAAAACTCTGTAGTAGCTTTAAGAGAAATTGCAGAAAATCAAGCTGATGTGGAAGATTTACAAAGATCTTTAGTTATGGGACTTCAAAAGTATGTTGAAGTTGAAGAGCCAGAGGAAGAAGAGTTGGAAATTTTGGCTGCAGAAAAAGAATTGGCTGAGTTGGATGCTCAATTTAATGGAGATACAATTCTTGATGCTACATTAGCAAGCAGTATGCAAATTGAAGACAGTAATGGCGATACAATTGATGTAGAAACAGATGACTTATCTTTAGAAGATGGCCTAGATGATGATTTTGGTATGGGCGACGATTTTTCTGACGATATGGGAGATTTTGAAGAATAATTTATCTATTTCTCTAAAATTTAATAATTCATAAAGCAAGATAGTGGTAAAGATATCTTGCTTTTTTTTGAATTATAAATTATAATCAAAAGATGTGGAGAAAAGAAATAGATGTTAAGACAGTATGAATTAGTAGAATTGGTTAAGTCATATGATCCTAATGCAGATGAAGATGCATTAAATAGGGCATATGTGTTTGCAATGAAAAAACATGGTGCGCAATTACGTACATCAGGAGATCCTTACTATTCACATCCTATTGAGGTTGCAGGTATTTTAACAAAGTTCAGATTGGATTGTAACTCAATTATAGCTGGTTTGTTACATGATACAGTAGAAGATACTGATACAACAGTAGAAGAAATCAAAGAGCTTTTTGGGCCTCAAGTTGCATCAATCGTTGATGGTGTAACAAAATTGGCAATTATTGAGCAAAAATCAGGTTCAAGCAAACAAGCCGAAAATTTCCGTAAATTGCTTTTGGCTATGTCAGAAGATATACGCGTGTTACTAATAAAATTGGCAGACCGTTTGCACAACATCAGAACTTTGCACTTTTGCAAAGAAGAAAAACGTAAAAGAATAGCAAAAGAAACATTAGATATATATGCTCCTTTGGCTGAGCGTATTGGTATGCAAGAAATTAAAGCAGAGCTAGAAGAAATTGCATTTGCAGAATTACATAAAGAAGCTCACGATTCTATAGTTGCAAGATTAAACTTTTTAAGGGAGCAGGGAAGTAACCTTGTTCCTAAAATTATTGAACAAATAGAAAAAGATATGGAAGATAATGGAGTTAAGGCTATCATTACAGGTAGAGAAAAAGCTCCTTATTCAATATGGCGAAAAATGCAGTTAAAAAATGCATCTTTTGAGCAATTGTCAGATATTATGGCTTTCAGAATTTGCGTTGAAGATATTGCTTCATGTTATCAAGCTTTAGGTATCATACATAGCAAGTATCATATGGTGCCAAGACGTTTTAAAGATTATATATCTACACCAAAACCTAACGGATACCAATCAATACATACAGGAATTATAGGACCAGAAAATACTCGAATTGAAATTCAGATTCGTACCAATGAAATGCACGAAATAAACGAAAAAGGTGTTGCTGCTCATTGGGCTTATAAGCAAGGGCAAAAAGTTGCAGGACGTAGCTTCAGATGGATACGTGAGTTATTAGAAATCCTTGAACAAGCACAAAATCCAGATGAGTTCTTAGAAAATACAAAGCTTGAAATGTATAACGATCAAGTTTTCTGTTTTACCCCTAAAGGTGATTTAATAGGGTTACCATTTGGTTCAACCCCAGTAGACTTTGCTTATGCTGTTCACTCAAGCGTTGGTGATAAGTGTGTTGGTGCTAAAATTAATGGTGAAATAAAACCATTAAGAAGTGTGTTGCAAAATGGTGATCAAGTAGAGGTGCTAACATCAAAAGCTCAGCATCCATCAACAGAATGGGAGCGATTTGTTGTTACAGGTAAGGCAAAAGCAGCGATTCGTAGATATGTTAGAGCGTGCAAAAGAGAGCAATTCTTATCATTAGGAAAAGATATATTAGAAAAATTATTCAAACAAGAAAACCTTGAATTTACGGAAAAAGGTGTATATGGAGTTCTTCCAAGTTTTGAATTAGAAAGTTTAGAAGATTTATATGCAAAGGTTGGAGAAGGTTTAATTACCGGATGGGAAGTTTTAAGAACTGTATATCCAGCATACAAACAATCTAAAATAACTAAGGTTGTAAACTCTATAAAGTTATCTAAACCTAAAAAGAAAAAGGCTAATTCTCTTAAAATTGAAGGTTTGATTACTGGTATGGCAGTTCATTTTGCTGGATGTTGCCATCCTATTCCTGGTGATAGAATTGTTGGTATTGTAACAACCGGAAAAGGTGTTGCTATTCACTCGCTTTCTTGTAAATCTTTAGAGAAATATGCAGATGAACCAGAAAGATGGTTGGATATATCTTGGGGCGAAGAGGCTCAAAAAGAGAATCATACAGCAAGAATAAAGGTTATGCTAAGTAATGAACCAGGAACATTAGGTGAGTTATCAAATTTAATCGCACGTTATAATGCAAATATTACAAACTTGAATATTGTATACAGAACTATTAGTTATTTTGAGTTGTTAGTTGATTTGGATGTAAAAGATACAAATCATCTTAATGATATAATGGCAGCGCTAAAATCATCAAAAGCTGTAAGTTTTGTTTCAAGAATATAGGAGTTTAGATGTCCCTTGTTAAAAAAGTGGGACTTGGACTTAAGCATATATATTATACAACATTATCAAAACTAGATGCTCTTAAGGGAACTCCAGAGAGTATAGCAAAAGGATTTGCAACAGGTGTTGCTATATCTTTTACTCCTTTTGTTGGCTTTCACTTATTGTTATCATTATTCATAACAAAGATAAGTAAGCAAAATGCAACAGCAGCAGCTCTAGGAACAATAGCAGGAAATCCTTGGACTTTTCCTATTATATGGTATGCAACGTTGCATATTGGTCGCTTGCTTTTGTATCAAGAAAATACACAATCAGAAGTAGATTTCGAAGAAATATTTAAGGAGTTATATCATGCTGTAATAACACTTGACTTTGAAGTGTTTTTAAGCGATATTTGGCCTGAGTTCTTTCCAATGCTTGTGGGATGTATTCCACTATATATAATTGTATGGAATGTAGTTTATCATTTAATTTATCGAGTGTTAAAAAGAGATAATAAAAAGGAAAAGACGAAATGATACTAGGCTTAGGTTGTGATATTGTTCAAATTTCTCGATTCGCAAAAGATAGAGAATTCTTGTTCAGGTTTATGCAAAAATATTTTTCACATAATGAAATAATAGAACTTGAAAAAAATAATAGTGTTAATGATGAAGATAAACTAATTCAGGCTGTGGCAAGTAGATTCTCTGCTAAAGAAGCTGTGGCAAAAGCATTAGGAACTGGTTTTAGGGAAGGTATAGTTTTAAAAGATATAGAAATTATGCATGATAAATTAGGTTGCCCTAAAGTAAGATTATATAATAAAGCACTATTAAGATGTTGCGAATTAGCAAACAACAAGGAATATTCCATACATATAACTATATCAAATGAAAAGGAATATGCAAATTCAGTTGCTATTATAGAGATATAAAAAAAATCGGGTTTGTTTGACCCGATTTTGCATATCTACAGTTCGTCGAATTAACCTTGGCGAGCTTTGTACTTAGGCTCTCTCTTGTTAATTACATAAAGACGCCCTTTGCGGCGAACAAGTTTACAACCTCTTACGCGCGCTTTTTTAGACTTTAAAGAGCTATATATTTTCATTTTTCTTTTCCCTTACACAAAAGTTTGTGTGCACCATACGATACTTGTTTTAATTTGTCAAACAATTTTTTAGCTTGAATTAGATTTATTTATAAGTATAATCAAAAAAGCTGAAATATTTTACTGAGAAAGAGATGAAATTAAAAACGTGTGCTTTATTCTTTATAGTAATGTTATATGCAAATAATGCTATATGTTCAAATTATATAAAAGATATAGAAAATCTTGGTTACATATCAGGAGAAGGGCTAGCTTGTGGTGCTAAAAAATATACATCTTATGAAACTATTGCTAGAGCATATCTTGTAAGTTCTGCAAAAAGCGACAAAGAACAAGCAGATGGCATGAATACATATAATACAGCAAAAGCAACTGGGTACATGAGAAGAAAAGGTAGCGGTTTAATTGGATGTGATGAAGTTAATGCTCGTTTTAATAAGCAAAAAATTCTTCAGTCAAAATTATATAAGAATGGTAAGATAAAATTGCCTGATGGCAAAGTTATCACACCAAGACAAGAATATGATGCATCTTTGTTATATGATAAAACAAAAGATGAAAGAAAAGAAATGGATGAGTTGTATAATAAAATTCAAAATAAAAAGAAAAAACAAGCTCAAAAAGAAGGAATTTTTCATAAAATTAAAGAATTTGAACATAAAAGTAGAAACTATTAAAACAATTTTTTTAACAATCTATACATAAAGGAAATAAAAATATGGCTTCATATCAATATATCTATGTTATGCAAAATCTAAGCAAGGTTTTTCCTGGTGGAAAAGAATTATTCAAAAATATAAGTTTATCTTTTTTCCCTGGTGCAAAGATTGGCGTTTTAGGTGTAAATGGTGCAGGTAAATCAACATTATTAAAAATAATGGCAGGTGTTGATAAAGAATTTAATGGGGAGGCATGGGCCGCTGATGGTGTTAAAGTAGGATATTTAGAGCAAGAACCTAAACTAGATGCCAATAAAAATGTTATGGAAAACGTAATGGATGGTTTAGGCGAAACTGTAGAATTATTAAAAAAATTTGAAGAAGTATCTATGAAGTTCGCAGAGCCAATGTCTGATGATGAGATGAATGCCTTAATTGAAGAACAAGCTTTATTACAAGAAAAAATAGATGCTGTAAACGGTTGGGATATAGAGAGAACTGTACAAATAGCTATGGATGCATTACGTTGCCCTCCAGCAGATTCTGATGTAACAAAATTATCAGGTGGTGAAAAAAGACGTGTAGCATTATGTCGTTTATTGTTATCTAAGCCAGATATGTTATTGCTAGATGAGCCTACAAACCATTTAGATGCTGAATCAGTTGCTTGGTTAGAACATCACTTACGTGATTACAAAGGCACTGTGGTAATGGTTACACACGATAGATATTTCTTAGACAATGTTACAGGTTGGATACTCGAACTTGATAGGGGACAAGGTATTCCTTATGAAGGAAACTATACATCTTGGTTAGAGCAAAAACAAAAACGAATTGAACAAGAGAGTAGAGAAGAAAATGCTCGTCAAAAAACATTAGCTAACGAATTAGAATGGATTAGAAAAAATCCTAAGGCTCGCCAAGCTAAATCTAAAGCTCGTATTAATGCATATGAAGAGTTATTAGCGGAAACATCTAAGGAACAGATAAGCCAAGCATATATCAACATTCCAATGACAGATAGATTAGGCGACTTGGTTATTGAAGCTAAAAATATTTCTAAAGCATATGGCGAAAAAGTTCTAATTGATAATCTTTCATTCAAAATTCCAAAGGGCGCAATTGTTGGTATAATTGGTCCAAATGGTGCAGGTAAAACAACATTATTTAGAATGATTACAGGACAAGAAAAGCCAGATTCTGGTGAAATTGTAATTGGTGATACAGTAGACTTAGGATACGTAGATCAAAGCAGAGATGAGTTGAATGCTAATAAAAATATTTGGGAAGAAATTTCTGATGGATTAGATATAATTGAATTAGGAAAAAAACAAATACCATCTCGTGCATATGTTGGACAATTTAATTTCAAAGGAACAGATCAACAGAAGAAAATTGGTCAATTATCCGGAGGTGAAAGAAATCGTGTGCACTTAGCAAAAATGTTGAGAAAAGGTGCAAACGTTATCCTTCTAGACGAGCCTACAAATGACCTAGATGTTGATACACTTCGCTCATTAGAAGAAGGTATAATGAACTATCCAGGTTGTGTTCTTGTGACATCACACGATAGATGGTTTTTAGATAGATTGGCTACTCATATTCTAGCATATGAAGATGAAGGCCATGTAGAGTGGTTTGAAGGTAACTTTGAGGATTATGAAAAAGATAAAATACGCCGTTTAGGTGAAGATGCTTGCAATCCTCATAGAATAAAATATAAAAAATTAGAACGCTAAAAATAAAAAGCTCTATCCAAAAGATAGAGCTTTTTTATTTATATTACCATATTGTATAAAAGTATACCTTTATCATAATTTATTTTAAAGAACCAACCATTATACAAAATGAGATTATCATTAACTCTCTTATAAGTTTCAGGAGAAATTAATTGCTTCTTATCTAAAGAAACATTTACCCAAAATTCTTTTTCACTTTTATATAAATCAATTTTGTAAATTATTCCATCAAAAGTAGTTAGTACAATATGTTTAATTTTAGTGTAGTTATCTCGATTGAAGTTAGATGCATGTTTTATTTCTTCAGCATTTATATTACGAATATTATTTAATAATCTGTATATTTCTGGTTTAGTATAATTAGTTCCAGAAAGTATAAAATCATTACTCTTAAATTTACGATAAGCACTAATATTATCAAAATCTACTTGCTTGATATCTGAATTCTGCAAACTTAATATAGGCATTTGTAGCCAGTCGTTTAGTTGGCGAGATAGATTAATTGTTGTGCTAAGTTGATATAAAAAATTATCATTATTTAACCTTGCATAGTGATACTTATTTTTATCATTCTGTTCAGATATAATTGCATAATCAATAGAGTTATTGTTGCTATCAAATGTTTGGATTTTAATGAAATTATCAAATGATTTCGTTTTGTTGTTTATTGCATCAGCCCTATAAATTACTGTATTTCTAAGTAAATCAATAAGAATATTAATTTTAGAAAAAGATGCATAATAATCATCAGCTTCTTTAATTCTCCATAAGTCATTAGTTTTAACAAATGTAATGTTATTCTTATCGTTAAAAGATATAGAAATTTTATTTAAGTCAACAGCTTCTCGAGTATTGTTAAAGAAATAATTTCCGCGAGATAAATTATGAACTCTTTTATTGTGTTGCGCTATACCAAAATAGAAAAAAGGTAGAATTAACAAAAAGAGAGAAATAGCAATTTTTAGATGTTTATTCATTGATCAAAATCCTCCCAATCTTTCTAAGTCTGCATCTTCTATAAATTGCAATGTATATGAACAAAAGTAATAAAAATGCTAGAGGGATAACAAATATAATTAATATTGTAAATCCCATAACAATATGTTGATAATCGTCAAACATTAAACGTTTTAATTTATTAATTTGGTTTGTTGTATCGTCAATGGAATACTCAATTTCATTAATATTACCAATATTTTTAACAGAAGCAAATCCTTGACTGATTACAAGATTAGTGAAATCTGATTTTTTCTTATTTGTATCAGCTAAAGTTTTTTCCAGTTGTTCAATACTATCTTTATATTTTTTTTCAACAGTAGAGTAAATTGAATTACCAATGCTAGATTGATTAATTGCAAAATATTTATAATCAAGATTGTGCTCAATATCTCTATTTGTAACATTATCTAAAAGTTGGATAATGAATAAAGGATTATCAAACTGATATATATTTTCATAAAAGCTATCTTGTTGTAAACTATCAGGGAAATATGTAAAGTCATTTAATATATCACTATCATAGAAAAAATATACATCACTCTCAGTTTTAGACATTGGAATAACGCTTGAATCCTCTGTAATAAAATTTAAGAAATTAGAGATATAACGTCCAGAAGAATGTACAGCAATAGTGTTGTTATTGTGTGTTAAAATTGGTGAAACTTTGTAGTTGTCAGATGATTTGAATTCAATGTTTCCTGCTTCATTAAATATAATAGATCTAGCTTTAATAAATGAATAATCTTTATCTATAACAGAAGCCCCTAAAGTTGTTACAATATCATCAATTTTATTCTTTATTGTGCTTTGAGCAATAGGTGTTATACCATAATTTTTTAAGAAGTTAATAAAAGGAGATGATTTGGAACGATTTAATAATTTGGGTTCCATGAAAATTATTAGCTTACCGCCATTTAAGACATATTGCTCTAATGCTAATAGAAATTCACTTGAGTAAAATTGAGGGTTAATAAGAACTGTTGCATCATATTTTTCAGGAATAAATACAATATTTGTATCAGAATAATCAACATTGTAAAATTCATTAAGTATATTCTTAAAGCCCTTAAAGTTATCTACTTCGTTATTGTAAGATAAAACAGCTATATTTTTCTTTGCATTTCCAAAACCATAGATAACACGCATAATATCGCTTTCTAGTAGATTTTGTCTTAAGCTATTAAAAGAGGACATTCTCAACATGTTTCCTTCATTATCTGAAAAATCAGCAAACATATATATCTTATTGCCCAAAGTATCTTCTTTATAAGGAACCTTTTCTCTAACCAATCTTGTTTCTAGTTGACTAAATGCCTCAACTTTAACCACATCAAATCTAACAGCTCCTCCAGATGTTTGTTCAATTAACTTGAAAAATCTTTCTACATAATCAGCATAAATAGCGTATCCTGAATTATTTTTTTCACGTTCATTTTGCGATTCATATAGAGTAACATCAATTCTCTTATCCATATTTTCTAAAAATTTTTTATTAGCATTTGTTAGTGTAAATTTTTTAGATGATGTCATATCTACATGCCTATCAAATGTAAAATCAGTAGCAAGTATAGATAGAGAGCAAAAAGCTATTACAAAAAATATAAATGATAAAAATATAAATAATCCATGTTTTAAGGTGCTTTTTTTATAATAGAAAACAACCACATTAATCCATAGGCATAAGATTGTTGCCAATACAAAGTAAATAATATTACTCAAATATAGAAAACCACTTAAAAAAGAACTATAATGAAAATAAAAATTCAAAGATTTAAGAGGGATACCTGCAAAGGTTGAAAATTCAAGTTGTGTTATAAATAACAAAATAAAAATAGCAATTATATAGCACAAGATGTTGTTTTTGTTGAAAAATGAAATCAAACAACCTAATGCAGAGAACAATGCTCCACACAAAAGAAGACCTATATAATTTGATGTAATTAAGCCACTATCAACAATAGATAGTTTGTTTGAAATTACTAAAAAAGGGATTGATAAAGCTACTAGAATTAAAAAGAAAAAATATGAAGCAAAGAATTTTGCTAATACTAATTTTAAATAACTAATAGGCTGCGTAGTTAACAACTCTATCGTACTTGTTTTTAACTCATCACCCCAGCTTCTCATGGTTATAGCAGGTATTACAAGTATTAAAATCATTGGTTGAAATACAAAAAATGATAAAGTAGCATCAGTATCTCTTACGAAATAATTTCCTAAATATATCGTAGCAAAAAAGCTCATTAAGTAGTATGCACTAATAATAAAAAATGCATTACAATTTGCAAAATTTGCTCTAAACTCTTTTAAGTATTGAATAAAAAATTGCCTCATTTTTTACCTTTCGTTTGTTTACTTAAAATACGGAATGCTTCACTTAAGCTTTTGTCTTTTGAAATTTTCTTAAAATCAGAAACAGTAGTATTTTTTATAATCTGACCTTTAGATAACATTATAACTTTGTCTGCGATATCAGCATCTTCCAATACATGTGTAGAAATTAAAACAATATTATCTTTAGAGTAATCTTTTATAAAATTTCTAATCTCGAATTTTTGATTAGGATCCAAGCCATCTGTAGGTTCATCTAAAATTAGAATTTTGGGAGAATGAACAAGCGCAGAAGCTATTTCAACACGTTTTTTATAACCTTTGGAAAGGTTATCTATTTTCTCAGTTAAAACATTTGTAATTTGCATTTGCTTTGAAACTTTAAGTATAATTTCTTCATAAGATTTTATGTTCCAAATTTCTGCAATCCATTTTATGAAATCATATACAATCATATCTCCATATAATGAAGATATTTCAGGAACATATCCAATAAACTTTAAGGCATTTATTCGATTCGTTTCAATATTATTTCCATAAATTAGAACGTCCCCTTTTGTTGGCGATAAATAGCCGCACATTATGCGCATTAATGTTGATTTTCCAGCACCATTTTCTCCAATCAAAGCAATAATTTCCCCCTCATTAAGAGTGGCAGATACATCAATTAGAGCATTGTTATCTCCAAAAGACTTAGATATATTTTTTATTTCAATCATAATTTATGCCTTAAAAAACTCTAACATGTAAAATAGATAACAAAAAATGTTTAAAATTTTCACAATTTTATCGGAAATAATATAAAACTTTAATGACAAAAAATTATTTATAAGATATAAAGCATAAATATTGAGAATAATGGAGAAGAAAATTGGAAGAAAAGTACTCTTTAGATGAAGCTAAAACAATAAAAACAGGGGTGATAACACTAATAGTGGTGTTGTTAATTGCGGTTGTTACTATTTCTCATAATGCATCTATTAAAAGTCAAGGAATGGGAGATAAATACAATATATATGCAAGTTTTGGTCGCACCGATGGTCTTAATATTGGAGATGCTGTTCGCATGTCTGGGGTAGATATAGGACGAGTAATTGGTGCTAAATTAGATGATAATTACAATTCAAACCTAATTTTAGAAATAGACGGATCATATAAAATTCCTGATGATAGTAGCGCATCAATAGTAAGTTTTGGTTTGATTGGTGGTAAATATGTTGAAATAGAAGTTGGTGGTTCTGAAGATTTTATCGAACCAGAAGGTGTTATTAGCTATACTCAAGATGCTATGGTTTTAGAAGAGCTATTGGATAGAATGATCGCTTTGGGAAAAAGTAAAAGAACAAAAGATAGTGCAAATGATAGTAATGAAGGAGAAGATAATGAATAAAAAACCTGTTGAAACAATTATGGGAATAGTAGTTTTAGTTGTAGCTACATTGTTTATGTTTTTTGCATATAGAGTATCTGATTTGCAGGTTGTTAAGGGATATGAATTGAATGCTAGATTCCTTAAGGTTGGAGGTCTAAATACAGGTGCAGATGTTCGAATAAATGGTATAAAGGTTGGTACTGTTATTGATCAAAAAATAAATTCATTAGATTATATGGTTGATGTTAAGCTAAGCATATTGCCAAACATATCGATTCCATCAGATAGTACAGTTTTAGTTGTAGGGGATGGTTTGATGGGTGATAAATTTATAAAAATCGAGCCAGGTAATTCTCCGGATAAGTTGCAAAATGGAGATCTTATAGAAAAGACTAAAGATGCAAAATCTTTGGAAGATATGGTTGGTGAAATTATATTTATGGTGTCTGGAAATGAATAAAATCAGCTTTTCATTATCTTTAATTCTTTCTTTGGGATTTGCTCAAAATATTGTAGCTGCAGAAATTGAAACAAATTCTGCAAAAATGCAAGCTATGGATAAGATTACAGGGAGAGTTAATGAAATTATAGTACCCGTAAAATCTAAAGTTTCATATGGGGATTTTTCATTAGTTTTACGCTCTTGTAAAAAACGTCCAGCAGAAGAAACACCTGAAAACTTCGCTTTTGTTGATGTTGTAGATAAAAGTTTTGGTGAAGATGAGTATAATATTTTTAGAGGATGGTTGGTGTCTTCTACTCCAGGGATAAATGCAATTGAACATCCAATTTATGATATATGGCTATTGGAATGTATTGATACAGAAGTGAATGGTGCGAATTTATTAAGTGAAGATGAGCTAAGTAAAAGAGATAGTATTCCTTCAAAAACAGCTTTAATATCAAACGATAAGTTAGAGGATAAAGAAGAAGTAAATACTAAAAAAGCAATTAAAATTAAAGACTTTATAGTTGAGGATAGAGATATCGAAAAGGCTTCGTATATTTCAGAAAGTTCTACTGAATATGTTAGTGAAATAGCGGAAGGTGAAGAGCCTGAAAATTTATTGAATTTTGCTAAAATGCAAGAGGAAGATGTAAATAATAATGAAAATGATGATAGTGAAGATTTGCAAAAAGCAATAGATGAGGAATTGAAATCTTTATAACAATATTGCTGAGTAAATAAATGTAGATAATAAAGCATAGCAAATGGCTCCTATCATTAGGAGCTTATTTGTTTTTATAGTATAAATTGGGTAACCTAAAATTATCAATTCAGCTATATTTATTTGTGCAAATAGCCTAAAATCCGAAGAACAAACATAAGGAAAATCAATAGAATATTTAATACTATAAATAAATATGGTTAAGTACATAATAGCAAAAAATGGGTAAAAAATATTTATACTTTTTTTAGTAAAATAATTGAATAGGATAGAAGAAGCTATTCCAAAAATCAAAATTTTAAGGGTGATATTTAGAGCATACAAAACAGCTGCAGGATATTTTATATAAGATGCAGTAATACTCAAATCCCACTCACCAAATAATTCTGTTTTTACGAGGGATAACAATATGTTGTTATCAGAAATAGATGGTGCTGAAATAAAAATAGTAAATAAATTAGATGTATCAAATAATCGATTATACAAGCTAAGTTCTCTAAAGTTTTGTCCCGCAGGAGAAGTGTCAGGAATATTGAAAAACTGCATATCAAATAAAACATGATTTCTGATAATCCAAGATAGAGCTAAAGGAACAGCAATAATTATAAAAGTACTTATTTGAAAAATGCATAATCTCTTATCTTTAGTAGATAGAAATTTACATAAAAATAAGAAAGAAATTGCTGGAGTTAACATTAAGATTGATAGTTTTGTTAGTGTTCCAAGTCCGAGACTTATAGCTGCAAAACATAGATATTTTAAGTTATCTTTTTTATACCATTTTATGATGAAATAGATAACTAAAATAGACCAGAAAAGAACAGAAGTATCATCTGAAATATATCCAGAAAATAAAGTTAGTGTAGGATTAAATGTAAAAAATATTAGTAAGCTATATAGGGTTAGTGCTCTGATTTTTAATTCTCTTAAAATAAGCAAAAATAGGATAGTAGTAGCCGAAACATAAAAAAGAGATAAGTATTGTAAGCCTTCTAATGCTATATGATTCGATAAGGATAATAAATATTCAAATCTTAAGATGTAAGCAGCCGTAATAAAATGCAAAGGTTGATGAAAGAGATAATACATATTCCATGGATTAAAGTTTTTTATGTTACTTGATATTTGATTAATATATAAAAGAATACCGCCTAAATCATGCTGACGAGTGTTGATAGATGTGTTTTGAATGTAAAATAAATGTAGTATAAATGATAAAGCGATGATTAACAAAGGTAAGCTATATTTCTTATATTTATTTTTATAGAAAAAGTAAGAGGCTAAAAATATTTCAGTAAAAAATAAAAAGTAATTCGGCAATGATAGTGCAATGTATAAAGCTAGAAACAATAATGAAAAAATAAAACTAGATATTTTATCTAAGTATTTTATATGAAATAGTGATAATATTGAAGAAACAATAATAAAGTTAACTTCTTTATCATTTATATATGGGCTATTAAAGCATATGCCTGCTGTTAAAAATAACAGCAAGCATATGATTAAATTTGATGAAATAGGATGTTTTATTAGAGTTTTCACTAATTATAATCCTTAGATGTCATTTCTCGCACAAGGCAAACCAGGTGTACATTTGTGGTATACTTTTGCTCTGCGATAACCTGTTAAACCTTTATATTCCATAGTGTGAATATAGGTGTTTTCAACAGTAACATTAAAGCTTATAACGGCACTATTGCCCATATCATCAAGAGCATATACTTTTATTCTGTAATCACCCTCATCACCTAAAGTTGGGTGGCCTTTAAATGTATGAGTTTTTTCATCGTAAGTTAACCAATTTGGTAATCCAGCTTCATCAAGAGAGCCTGCAACTGTCTTGAATTCTCCATTCCAATTAACTTGTTCAAATACTTCGTTAGGTATTTTAATCTCAATATCAGAACCAGTACCAGCAACAACATTAGGAACAAGTGTTGGTGAAGATAAGTCAACAGGAGGTTTCTTTTGTGAAATTTTAGCTTTTGCACCATCAATATCAGCTGTAAATATTCCATCATTCCACTTATCTAAAGAATTTCTAATTTGTATAGCTATAATTGATGGATTATCTTTCAACATTTCTGGAGAAATTGCATCCATTCCAATACTTGCATACAATCTACCAATTGCTTCTTGTACATCAATATAAGATAAGAATGCATTTGCTTCATCAACAATAGCTCTAGCAGATTCGAGGTGGCTAATAGCTTTATCTGCCCCTTCTTTGCTTGTGATATCTTCAGCAATATCTTCAGATGTTGTTGCAACACCCATATTTAGGTAATAGTCTTCAATTGCTGATTGGTATAAAGCCCAAGACAAATAAACTTGATTTATAACAATATGTGCCATTCTTTGTCTTGCTAAAGAGTTATATGTAGATTCGCTTGATGGACGAATATCTTCAAAAACATTCATTGATAATTCTTTAGCTTCATTAGTCCATTTTCTATTGTAGAAATTTGGATCTTGACGATAATCGCTATTGTCTACATCTTCGCTTTCTTTGATAACAAGTTCAAACTCTTCTTGAGAAGTTGCTTGATCGAAGATTCTTAATTCAGGGCGATTCGTTAAAGCTAACCATTCAAGTTGTTGTAATTTTGCGCGCATAGATGGGATAGGGAAGTTACCATATTCTGCCCCAGCTAATTTTATTTCTGTAGAAGGATAAAAACCTAAGAAACCAGCAAATTCACCTTGAGCAGTATCGAAACTTCTTCTTAAATCAGATAGTTGTCTAATATTTTCAAGATATTTGCGTTTTTTTACTAGCATATTTGTAGAGGGAGTTTTTCCTTCCTTCATTATTTCATTAGAACGAGCATCAATTTCATCTATAACTCTAATTAAATACTCATTCATATCATCAATAACAGGAAGTAACCTTTGCGCAGCTAAAGCTTTCCAATAAAGAGTTCTAGCTTCTAACATTATTGTGTTAATAACTTTGCGACTTTGTTCTTCAGCAACAACTTCAGGAGATGCTAAATACATTGAAGATAAATCTAATAAATTCCATGATATTTTTAAATCACTAGGAATTGTTTTAGATGTAGTAGCATTCTCATACCCTAAATTCTCAGCCATTGTAGGTAAAGTAGAAGGATTTATGTTGCTTTTGAATAAACTTTCTTGGTAACTAGCCACTCTTCTTGTATAATTATATTTTATAGCTAAAGCCATTGCCATATACATATCAATTGGTTTAGTAATTTTAGAAGGTGTATCTATATACATATTCTGCATATCAACATCAGCTCTAACGGCTCTATCCCAATCGGAATAATAAGCAGAGAGCTCAGGAGCATCTATAGTTTGCATAGGCTCTGTAGTAGAGCAAGCAGCTAAAAAGCTAGCAATAGCTCCAATAAAACAAATAATTTTTTTCATCAAATTTTCCCTCAAACATTATTGTTCAATAAATATTTATACTAATTATTTTTTAATTGGTAGTATTTTATTTGATTTTATACAACTTTAATGTAAAATGTGTTTAGGAAAAAATTTTTTAGGGTGGATTTTAAATGTTTGAGTTGTTTGACACACTATTTAAGTATAAGGAAAAGAGACAAAAAGATTCTTTAGGACATTATCCTGAAAAAGTTAATGTTAGAGCGTTCCCTGAAAGAAAGTTTTTATGGACATCTCGTTTCTTTGTTATTGTGTCATGCTTGAGTTTGTGTTTAAGTATGGTGCTAGGTGGTTTGATTATAATTTTAATTCCACTAAAAAAAGTGCGTGTAATGCCTTTACATTTAGATGAGCAAAGATATCAAATGACTATTATGGAACATTTTGAAGATATAGCTTTTGCAGGAGATTTGGTAACAGAAGGTTTGATGCGTAAGTATATCACTGAAAGATATACAGTAAGTGATAATTTAGACGAGATGAATAAAAGATGGGGCGAAAATGAATATTTGCACCTAACATCAGAAGCTAGTGTTTATAACTTTTTTAATCTTAACGAACGTGAATATTTTGAAGGACTATATCATAAAGGAATAAAAAGACAAGTGGTTGTAGATATGGTATACCCTGTATCATTCGATTTTTGGCAGGTGAGATTTAAAACCATAGATGCGATTCCCGGTGAAGAGCAACCATTTATTACAAAATGGACAGCTACTCTTAGAATGACATTTAATTTTTCAAAATATGAAGATAAGAGCTTGGGGCTAATTAACCCGTTTGGTCTTACTATTACTAGTTATGACTTGGCATATAATGGTAATAATCGCAAAAGTAAGAGATAATCATATAAAAAATTCAAATTTTTTTATATTCGTTTACTATTTGTTGATTAAATATAATATAACGTTATGCCTAGTAAATAATTTAAATTTAAGGATTTTATGATGAGTAGAAGTGCATTAGAAGTTTATGATAACACATTAGTACCAATGGTTATCGAACAAACATCAAGAGGTGAGCGCTCTTTTGATATTTTTTCACGTTTATTAAAAGAGAGAATTGTTTTTCTGACCGGTCAAGTTAATGACGAAGTTTCATCACTAATTTGCGCACAGCTATTATTTTTAGAATCAGAAAATCCTAAAAAGGATATCTATCTATACATCAATTCTCCAGGAGGTGTTGTTACATCTGGATTAGCTATGTACGATACAATGAAGTATATTTCTTGTGATGTTGCAACATTGTGTATAGGTCAAGCTTGTTCTATGGGTTCTTTTTTATTAGCAGGTGGTTCAAAAGGTAAGCGATTCGCTCTTCCTAACTCTAGAATCATGATACATCAACCATCAGGTGGTGCAAGAGGTATGGCTTCAGATATCGAAATTCAAGCAAAAGAAATTTTAGATTTGAAAAAGAGATTAAATAAAATATATGCAGAAAATACTGGAAACAAATTATCAGTTATAGAAAAAGCTATGGATAGAGATAATTTTATGTCTCCAACCGAAGCTAAAGAGTTTGGTTTGATTGACCATATTGTAAAAAATCGTTTAGAAATAATTAAATAGGAATAAGCAATGAGTGATAGTGAAGATAAAGTATTACATTGTTCCTTCTGCGGTAAAAGCCAAAATGAAGTTAAAAAACTAATCGCAGGAAGAGGCGTATATATATGTGATGAATGTATTGATGTTTGTATCAATATTGTATCTCAAGAAATAAAAGAAGAAAAAGAAGCAGAAAAATCTGTAGTGCATGAAAATTTGCCAACGCCATCAAAAATCAAAGAGTTTCTTGATCAATATGTTATAGGTCAAGAGTATGCAAAAAGAGTTTTATCTGTTGCTGTATATAATCACTATAAACGCCTAAATAATAAAGTTAAAAATCCAGATGTTGAAATATCTAAATCAAATGTTATTTTGGTTGGTTCAACAGGATCTGGTAAAACATTATTAGCACAAACATTGGCTAAAATATTGGATGTTCCATTCGCCATTGCAGATGCAACAACTTTAACTGAAGCAGGTTATGTGGGTGAGGATGTTGAAAATATTGTATTAAAATTAGTTCAAGCCGCTAATTATGATATTGAAAAAGCTGAACGTGGTATTGTATATATTGATGAAATCGATAAAATTACACGTAAAACAGATGGCCCATCAATAACACGTGATGTTTCAGGTGAAGGTGTGCAACAAGCATTATTAAAGATTATCGAAGGAACAGTTGCAAATATTCCACCACAAGGTGGTAGAAAGCATCCACAACAAGAGTTTTTGCATGTTGATACAACAAATATATTGTTTATTTGCGGTGGAGCTTTTGCAGGTATAGAAAAAATTATCGGTAAAAGAGGTCAAGAAACATCAATAGGTTTTGGTGCTCAAATCAAAGATGTTGAAGAAAAAAGTTTAGGTGAGATATATAAACAAATTCAACCTGAAGATTTGTTAAAGTATGGTCTAATTCCTGAATTTGTTGGTCGTCTTCCTGTGATTACAACTTTAGATGATTTAAATGAAGAGGCTCTTGTTAAAGTGTTGACAGAACCTAAAAATGCTATTGTTAAGCAATACAAAACATTGTTTGATATGGAAGATGTTGAGTTAACAATAACTAAAGATGCATATATCGCAATTGCTAAAAAAGCAATAGAGCGCAAAACAGGAGCTCGTGGATTACGTGCAATTTTAGAGGAAAATTTATTAGATTTAATGTATGATATTCCAGATAAAAAAGATGTAACAGAAATTGTTATAGATGCTAAAGTTATAAATGATGGAAAAGAACCAACATATATTAAAAAACGTCATAGAAAAAGCGCTTAATAAGCAAATAAAAAAAGACATCAATAAGATGTCTTTTTTTATTTTAAAGTATTACAGGGCACATGATTATCTAAATTTCTTCACTCCATTTGCAATTCTAATTAGAGCAAAGCTAGCAATTTGCTCAGATGGAAAATCGGTTGTTTTACATTCTCTTTCTGTTTGATAAAGCAAAGATAAAGCATTCATAATTCTATTTCGATTCCAAACTCTAAGCTGACTTGTAAATGCATTCTTTCTAAAAAACATCAAAGGAGGTCGTAGCGAGAAAATAACTTTTTCAATAGTATCACCTTTTTCTATTTTTACAGCACAATCTAGCAATTTCATGAAGTGATAGCTAACTGATCGAACAATACTAACAGGTTGTTCGCCTTCAAAAATTAACCTATTATATGATGCAATAGCTTTCTCCGTTTGTCCTAATGCTACAAAGTAACATAAGTCTTCTTGTGAAGAAGCAGAGGAGTCGCTGATTACTGTTAAAATATCATCAATACTGATATTTTTTTTATCTCCCATATAAGTTATTAATTTATCTAACTCGTTAGCGCTAATTTTTCTATCGTTGGATAATCTTGAACACAAAAGTTGAAATGTTATATTATCTATATTAAAGCCATTTTTGCTCATAAATTTAGATGCAAATTGAGATAT
>JAEIGA010002154.1_pt1 | contig 31447 bp, 57 predicted proteins | sample 9270691 | NCBI WGS metagenome assembly JAEIGA01 (sample SAMN17057246, study PRJNA624740) | gut metagenome | biome: biome; isolation source: fecal sample | host: Bos grunniens | place: China: Xizang | collected 2019
TCCAGACCACGAGACTGGAATATATTGCGAGCAAATTGCTCTATACCTTTTGTATCATTATTTTTAGCCAATTGTAGGAGATTGGCTCCAATAGGCGTAGAAGCTGCGGAACCCTCTAAAATTGACATCATAAGCTACTGAGGATTCTTACCTTGTTTTATCATTTGAATTAACATCATTGGGTTTACTTGAAACATTGTTATCTTCCTTTCTTAAAAATTGAACTGCGGGATTGGCTCTGCGGGCGCCACATCTGGGATAGTAGTTACTACAGGGGCGCTAACCGCCACTCTATTCATTAATTCTGAAATCGCTTTCTCAAATTCTTCGCGAGTAATAAAATCATTATTTACACTCTCTTGGGTAGGAATTTCTTTTAACTCATACATTAATACTGTGGATGTTCCATCCATATTTACCTGCTTAGTGTAAATTTTGTTATTTGCTATATCTGGAAAGTAAGAGATCGAGCCATCGAAATCGACACTCATGGCTCGAACCTCTTCTAATGAAGATACAGGACGACCTTTTAAAAAGTTAATATATTGTGGGCGAGGAAATTGAGGCTATGGCTGCTGTTGGTAGCCATAGGAATTTTGTTGCTGATACATATATAGTTCATCCTTTCTAATTTTTATTTCTTTCCCTCTCAGTATATTATAAAAATTAAGAGGGGAAGATTTACCAGTTTTGTCCCAAAATTTTAGAAATTTTTTGGTAAAATTTTTGGGCAAAAAAAATAAAGGGGAGACCCACGATTTTTTTCGTGAGTCTCCCCATTTTTTATTTTAAGCGATTAACTTCTGATTCAATTTGTGTTAAAATGTAAGTATTTAAATCGCCTACGATAGTTGGAAGATATGACTTCGCTTCGTCGCTCAAAATAGCCAAGACCGCATCCGCTGTCATCTTTAAAGCCTCTTGTTGAGCCTCTTTGGAGAAAGCATTTTCTTTCTTTAAACTATTAACATAAGTTTGATTTGTTGCAGTTACACATTTTGTGATTGTATTAGAAAGCATATAAATATATTTATCTGCTTTATCATTTTCAATTTTATCTGTAATTTCTTTGGTTTTTGCTTTAAGTAAAGTTACTATGTAAACTGTTAAAGCTCCAAGCAAAGGGATGATTATAATTTCTAAAAGTAGTGTAAGAATTTCCATATTTATTATACCTCCTCGATTAATAAAACTGCGTTATCATCAATTGATATAGCAAATTTTTTATCGCTTCTTGTTCCATCTTCCTTTATTGAATTAGAGCGTAAAATTATTTTATCATTAGTTTCTATAGAGCCAGCATACCATGCGTTACCATTCCAATCAAGAGTATGTGCATTTGAACGCTAAGTATCTGATTCACCATTACCTACTATATGAGCATATTCACTGTAGCCCTAATCGTTGAAAGTGTCGGGAAGATTAAACTTACCTTGAACATGTGCGGCTCTACCGTTAATTATTGTGTTTTGTCCTTCAGCATGAGAATGTAAACCTCGAGCTATTGTTTCATAGTTCTAAGCATGAGATTGTGTACCTATAGCCTAAGATCTTGTTCCTTCGGCATGAGAAAATGAACCATTGGCTTCGGTGTTAGTTCCTTCTGCATGAGCACGATCTCCACTGGCTACGGTTAAATATCCTTCTGCGTGGGCTCGAGCGCCAGAAGCTACAGTCTATTCTCCTTCAGCGTGTGAATGTGCTCCGGAAGCTATAGTCTGATTTCCTTCTGCATGAGCGTTATAGTTTATAGCCTAAGTTTCATATCCTTCAGCAAACGCTCTATCCATAGAGGCTATATTGTTTAGACCAAAAGTGCAGGAATTATTACCAATATCTGTATCTTTCTTTCGATTATAAGAAATAGAGCCATTACCTATTGAATTGTTTTTATCAAGTTTTATATCAATATAATCTGTATAAAATTTAGGTGCTATTTTATCAGATGTAATTTTTCCTTCTAAATGATTATTGGTAATACTTAACTATTCTATTTTAGAACCATGTATAGTTCCTTTTATTTTGCTTTCTTCTATAGAATTATCGCTAATTTTTTCACCATTTATACCTGAACTAATTTTTTCATCCGTAACAGCTAAATTAGCAATTTTTTTATTAGTAATAGCATCCTATTGTATTAAGTTAGTAGAAATAGAATTATTTTTAATACTACCTTGAATATAACCAGCTAATTCTCCACTTTTTATTGTTTCTAAAGTAATTGTATCAGAACTAGTTACTTGCGCATCAATCAATATTTCACTTAAATCAACTTCTAAAGGTATATCAGTAGAATTAGGTCCATTAACATGAAGAACTAATACGCTACCACCTACTATTTCGGCATTATTAACCATAGCATTATATGGTTTTTGAATGGTTATGGGGTCGGAAGTACCTTGCTATATTGTAAAATAAGTATCTTCATCGTGAATTGTAATAGGCATTTCTGATAACTTAACATTATTTTTAGTGGCTACAACTTCTCGAGCCTATAGTTCATAGGTCGGAATTTTTACATAACCATCTAGAGTTATTTTAAACAAATCTTTACGACTGGTTTCTGCGTCACCCCAACCAATTTGAAAAATAGCATTATTATCATCTACATTAAATTTACCTAGCGCAAAACTATATGGATTACGAGATATAGTATTTAGTCCAAAACTATAACTATAAGGTCCATAAGCTTTACTTTCACATCCTCCCGCATAAGTTCCTGTACCTATAGCCTGAGAACAAAAGCCTTCTGCATGAGAATAATAACCTTGGGCTTTGGTTTCTTGTCCTTCAGCATGAGAGTAACGACCAGAGGCTTCAGATAATGCCCCTTCAGAGTGAGAAGCGCGACCTAGGGCCTTGGTTTTATATCCCTCTGCGTGGGACCCTACACCTCCTTGAGGGTCAGCTGGGTCGTCTGAGGCTATTGAATAATATCCTTCTGCATGAGTATAAGCCGTTTGGGCCTAGGTTCCAGATCCTTCGGCATGAGAACAAGTAGATAAACTCTAAGTTTGGTACCCTTCACTGTGGGAATAATTGCCTTGGGCAATAGTTAAATTTCCTTCGCTATGAGAACTGTTTCCTAAAGCTTGGGTATTTTTTCCTTCAGAATGACTATATTGTCCAGAAGCTACATTTGTGGAATAATCGTTAAAAATTTCTCCAGAACCATTATATTTTTTACCTATTAAAGAAAAATTATAATCTTGCATAGCTAAGTGTGTAGTATGACCTAACTGATCAATATTTATAGCTGTTATTATAGGTAAGCTTAATATTGTTCCATATAAATTATTGTTGTCTTGAGGATTGTTTATTTGATTATGATTAAATGGCTGCTATAAACTTTTATTTTTGTTTATATGGTTGATAATTAATTGATCATTAGAAATTAAAGTGGAGATATAATTATCTCCACTAATCTTAAATGTATCCCCCAAGCTATCTACAGTAAAATTAGTATTATTTTCACCCTAAATATGTTGTAAAAATTTAGGAGGGTTAATTACGTTGCCATAAAAGCTATGTTTACCCATCAAGAACCTCCCCCTTCAAGAGTATCTATAATAATATAATCATTATCTCCAAAAATAAAGTCCTAATCTTTATTTAATATTTCTATCTTATTTATAAATAAATCTGTATCTGACAAATCTATTTCATAAATTTTAGTATTTCCTATTATAATAGGATCTTTAGGAGTTGAGTTATTATTTAAATAAAATTTAAACTTATAACCCGATCTACTGGTTTGTATACCCAATTGTTTTATTGCTGGATCAAACTCAATAAAATTATTATTAATTGTTCCTAAAAACACATATTGTTTCATTCTATAACTCCTTTCTCATTAATATATATTGTCATTAACTTCACTTAAACTTACGCTCATTGTTCCATTATAACTTAAAGGAATAGTTAATTTATTTATAAGAAATTGGCCCATTAAGTTTCTATCTTCTGATGAGATTTTTATTTTTCGATTTACATCTAAGAAAAATAAAGGAAGCATATTTACCGATATTGAGCGATTAGCTAAAGTTTGAGTGTTTATTAAAGTATCCATTATGGTTTTTGCTGCTGTAGGATAACTACTAATAGAAAAAGCCTTACTTTCCTCGGGGGTTAATTTTTGTGGATAATAAGTTAAAGTAGTACGAGGTATAGAATCACCTGTATAAAACATTAAAGGTAATATTTCTTTTTCAAATAAAATAGAAACTGAATTTTCTTTCTTAACTAAAGGTCTATGACCTACATTAAAAACACTAATATTGTCTAAATAATTACCGCCTTCAATAAAATCTAGCCAATAAAATAAAACATTAGGGTCTGCTAATTTCTCCTAATTCCAACCAGTTTTAATTACGTAAGTATTATTTTCTTTATATTCTTTATATCTATATATATCTGGCCAAAAGCCCATTAGATCAGTGTAATATTGTTCATATCCAGTTTTACCATTTTTACATAAATTAGGGTTTAAACGCTATAAATTATAAAGATAATTATCTTCCTATCCAAATTTATGAAAATCCAATGCCATCTAATAAATTAATTCGCGCCAATCTACTACGTTAATAAGATTATATTCTTCTTCAATTTTTTCCTCTTCTTCCTAAAGCACTATAGGCTCATTAATAATTTGTATAGTAGAAGGTTCTGTGATTTTTTCCCAAGAGCCCCAAATGAAGTGTTGTCCTGCCATTATTGATTTATTAGGATCTGATATATAAATTCTTTTTCGACCCAATAAAGTATTTTCAACTTTTTCGATATAATATCGATCACCTGAATCGCGATTTGTATTTCGGCTCAAAATAACATAAGATCCAGCCTATAGGCCCTATTGATTATTACCTTCAATTGATATTTTTTCTTTGTTATAGTTATTTTCACTCATAGAAAAGAATACTTGTTTTCCAAATCTATATACCATTTGTTTAGTGTAGTGTTTATTCCAATAGACGGTAGAATAGTTATTTTTTGTAGTTTGAGGATCTGCGGTAGAGCCAGGTTTAATTCCATTTGTTTCAGGAAATTTATTTGGTCCAACTAAATCATTTACCTTATCCTGAGGTAATTTAGTATAATATTCATAGTGATTTCCATTGCTGTCGGTTTGCAAACTGATATAAGACTCTGGTTTTTTATCAATGGCATATCTTAAATGTAAAGGATAACCTGTTTTTGTTTGACCATAAACAATAAAATCATTTTTTATATTGTTTATGGCGGGATTAATACTTAAAGAGGTGAACAAGTTTTTATTAGTAAAATTATATAAAAACTCTGGAGAGGCCTAACTTACAATAGTTATATCATTATCCAAAAAATAAGAAAAAGAAGACCAAGAGGTATCAATGTAATCTTGTTTTTTCTAAAAAATAAACTATCCATCTAGGTTATAAAAATATTCATAACTTCCACCTAATTTAGAAACAATTTTATCTAAAATAGATGTAATAGTATCCCCAGGGTTGGCGATTAAATCATTTCCATAAACTAAGGGGGTTGCCTAATACCCAGCTATATCCCCGTAAGACAATTTATATAATAAAAAATACTCGTATTCATTGGGCTAACCACTGCGAAATAAAGTTTGATTTTCTACACCTGTAGCATTATTAATACTAGAAAATATATAATCATTATTAATATTAAAATTTATAAAATCTACGCCATTAACATCAGTACCTTCTACCCAATCTTCACAAATTTTTAAGTTATCAGTAATTAGACTAGTCTAATAACTATAATCATTTTCTACCCTATAATTATCTTTAACCGCCTATCTTACATAACTATTACCTTCTCCAATATATTTTACTAATTTAAGTCCATATTTATCTAAATCTTTGATAATTATATTATGAGATAGTTCATTGCCTAACAAATATAACATATCATAAATAATTTTATCAATTTCATATTGACGTTTAGTATATATTCCTTTTTCCAATTCTTCTTCTATAGAATCCAAAACAGTTGTTTGTTCAAATAAACCAGCAATTTCGCCATTTAATAAAGCCATTTTATCTTTTCCTGATAAACTAATAGAAACCGAACTTGCCGAAATTGATAATGAATAAGAAGTTAAAAGATATATACCCTAAGGGAACCAAACTATATCTGGATATTGATTATTTATATTGTTTTTAATACCTATCTATAAATTAAATTTTGAATTAAGAACCCAAGATATATTATTACAATCTATTTCTTGAGTTACTAGGGTTAGTGAGCAAGTACGACGTACCGCACTTGCCCCATCTACATTAATACTACCATCAGTAATACGTCCTGTAATTTCTTCTAACACCTATTCTTTTGAATTCAACATACTAACTTTAGCATATTTAATTATATTTTTTTCTAATGCTAAATTTTGTAAAAATTCAATATCATATAAATAATTTTTATTCATTATATATTCACCCCACTAACATCTCCATAAACCGTACAATTAATTTCTAAATTATTACCGAACTCTATCTAATAAGCTATAAAATCTTCTAACAATAACTATCCCATTACTATATAATCTTTAGTATTAAAAGAACTGTCTGTAATTCGCAATATGTTAGGACCAGGAGCGGTAGAAGAAGATTCGGTTTTTTCTTTAAAACTTAAGGTATTATTATCTTTTTCTATTGCCTATAATTTATAATAATATAAGGGAGTATTAATTGAAGTTGTGGCAGTAAAAATAGCAATATCAGGATTCTTAATATTTTGAGGTAAAGGAGTGTATTGATTAGGATTTTTATATTCAAAATACACTTCAATATTGGCAAAAAATGAAGGAGGAGTGCTCTAAGAAGAAGGATCTAAAAATGTTAAATATTTTAGTCCTGTAATTTCTCCGTTAAACCAAAATCCCGCCTATGTAATATAATACTGATGATTATCAATTAATTGTCCTTGTGCGTTCTAAAATTGCACTATTAGATAATTACGATTATTAGGTATATTTGTAATTCCAATAGAAGTAAAGACTCCTAATTTATAGTCATCACTTAATTCAATTCGATTACTTGCACTATTAAGAGAAAACATTACAGTATTATCAGAAACTATATTTAATATTTCAGTATTAACTTGATAATTATAATCATTTATTTCTCCAATTTCATATGCTGTCGCCTAAAAAGTGTATAGCATGCGGCTAAGCTAATCATTAGGGGATAAAGAAATATTCATTAAACGCACTTTATAAGTTCCTTCGGCTGGAGATTTAAAATATTTATATTCACCATCATTTAGCCAATCTAATACTTCTGAACTAAACTTAAATTCTGCCATTAAGTTTTCATCAGATAGGCTTGTACTATAATTATTAAATTTTTCATTAAATAAATTATTCTAGTCAACTAAATAAGAAATAAGACCGGAAATAGAAAATTCTTTATATTCCATCTCTCCATTGCGGAAAAAGATAGGATATTTACCGCCTAAAGGATCTGTTTTCTATTCTTGCACAACATTTTTAAACGAAGAAACTTTAGGATTATATTTTATACATAACTATCTTTCTTCGTCATATAAAAACATATCATCAAAATAAGCGGTTATGAGATCACTAGTAGAACGTATAGATAAATTATTGTTTTCAAATATTTCTTGCAAACTATATTTATATGTTACTCCGTATTCTAAATTAAAATCTTGGTACAAAATACGTTCTGTACCGGGATAGGAGATTTGAGCTTTGGTGATTCCATCAATCTAACCAATAGTAGTCCAGAGTTTATAATTGTCTTTACTGCTACTTCTTTGGATTAAATAATTACCGTAATGATAAATATTATCATTACCCTCAAAAGCTTTTTTTATTCCTATTTTGATATAAGCATTATCTCGATCATAAATAGCTAAAGGCTATAAATTATAGGTTTGAGGTAAAATATTATTATTAGACAAAGGAGAATTATATAATATTATTGTAGAATACCCATTATTAGTTAGTATATGCCATTCTAAATCATATAATTTTCCATATTCCAAAGAAGTTTTTAAAGTATAGTATTCTTTTATTTCATCATTTTCGGTATAACCATCAATATATTTATGTATAATTTCTGGACTCTATTCAATAATTTTGTTATTATATTTTAATACAAAAGAACTAGAATATAAAGTTTCGTTTAAATCATTATTATTGGATTTATAAGTACCTATACATAAATTACCCTGATATTCTAACTCTAACTTTTGAGGCAGGCCTATTAATTTAGCTATACCTGCGGTTGACCAATAGCCTACCTAGTTTTCTTCTTCTACAAAAGCCATTTGGAATTTATAATACTATCCTTCATGCATGCTTTCAAATAGGGCTTGGTGAGTTGAGTTTATTGTTATACCATCAGCTTCATATAGATTAAATTTATATAAATTATCTTCTGAAATTTCTAGCACTTCACTTTGATATATAGTATTATTTAAAGGTACAGTTTTTATTAAAATTTTTATACCAATAACACTATTGGGGTTTACTCCCCTACTATACGAGTAGGGGAGATTTATTAATAATTCAGTTTTATTAGAATTAAAATAACAAGGGGGTAAAGTGCCTTCTAAAATAGGAGGATATATTGCCATTACATTTCCTCCTATCTATCTTCTACATTTTCTTCGGGCAAGGACATAATATAATACTATAATCCCTATAAACATTTTGCCATAGTAATAGTATCCTCACCTTTGGTTGAAATTGTTAAAAGAGCATTAAATATATTAATTATTTGTTCTTTCATAATTTTCCTCCTTTTTCACTTGATTAAACTGTAATCTTTTAATACGGTTTTTATATAGTCATAGAGGCTATATTCTACATTATGACCACCAGTTCGATAAATCCTTAAGTCATTAAGGTGAGTTACACCCATATGATCTATATAAAAATAATTGGTCTTATCCGTTTTATCCTTTACATCTTTATAAGGTACTTTAATATCTAAAATATTAATTGCATTTCGATTAGGCTAATTAATAACTATATGAGGTGGATTATCATTACCAAATACAGTATTACCCGCCCATTCTTCATATTGTTCTGTATAATTACAATAAACAGATTTGGCTATCCAATCCCAATCCCAAGTCGATAATGGAAAAGTAAGAGATTTATTATCGGTAGAAACTGTAACTTGATAAGTAGTTTTATTTTTAGTATATGTTCCACCTTTTATAGCTATAGCTTTAACCACATACCCAGTGGGCAGGCTAAAAGTCTTATTATTTGCATTTATCTTATTTTTAATGGTACTAGGATAAACATCAAATCCTCCACCCAATGGACAATAGACCATATTTTTATTATCTTTACTTATATTATCATGTGTTTTATTTCCAGCGCCATAATAATATTCAAAATGTTCTTTGCTATACCCTACATCAAAATTGGGCATAAGCTCTATCCATCCTTTACAATAATAATCGGTACCATAATTATCTGGCATAAAAATCGATAATTTTACTTGATAATATTCATTAATAGTACTGCTAGCAGGTCCAATTGCTATATTACATAGATGAACATCAAATATCCAACCAGTTACCCAATTATCTTCATCTCGGCCTGATCCATCTACTTTTTGGAAATTTCGTCCTTTCCATGCGGTTTTACTAGTATAACTACCATAACTACTTAACTGTGTATCGGTTAAAGTAAATCCATTCGTCTGAAATTTTGTTCCTTTTATGTTTCCATTTTTTTTAACGTAAAAATCAGGTATATTCTTTAAACGCTATCCATTTTTTCCATTTCCTTTATCTATTCCACCGAATAAAAAATTATTAGCTAAATCAGAATTGCTATTTAAGCCATATTTAAATAAACCATCATCGGTTGATATTGAAATAGGATTTGTGCTTTCAATTTTTCCATTTTTTAAATTTATCTTTAAACCCTAATCTTTAGACTATAGCATTTGAGTACTGGAGCTAAAATTTATTAAATTTTTTCCTTCAGATTTTAATAAAAACGTAGGTGCTTGTAAATCCAAGTAAATACCCGTACTTCCACTTCCATTTAAACCAATACCACTTGAGGCTATAACTCCTTTAGTTCCATCAAATTCGATTCGTCCAGTTCCACTTTTGCCGATGAAAGCCGTTCCATTCTCTTTGAACCCAAAAGACTAGGCTCCTTCGTGAAAACCATATAAACCATGATTTATACTATTATTATCGTCTATATTTAATAATTTACCCATTAACACACCGGAAAATAGATTATCTCCATTTTTACTACCTGCCCCTATGGTTTCAGATAGTATATAATTATTATCAATCTTAGTCTAACCGTCCCAACCATTTAATATTTCAACTTCATATAAATTTTGTCGAATTATTAAAGGCTATACCCATACGGGCAATAAAGTTTTATTACTCTGGGGAATATAACAAATCAAACTAACTTGCTCTTGGTTAGTAGTATATACATGGTAAGGATTTAAATACCACTGTACCCAAGCTTTTTCCTAATCTTTTGAATCAATAATTTCTCCTGTAAAGAATGGATACCCATTTTCTTTGGTTATAGTAATTAAATTATCATTGATTTTATAGTTTCCCGATATGAATTTATTTTCATCAAATTCATATTCAGCTTTTCTGGCATTCCATTTTAACATTATTTTTCCAGGGCCATAATCTAAGAATTTATAATTATAGCTTTTATTATCATTAGTCCCTGAAATTTGTGTGGCGTTCAATAACCAAACGGCATTACGATCTTCTAAAGCTCCAATTTCAGCCACAAATTCTACTACTTCGTATTGAGGAAAATATAAATAGTACATATAGGGGGCAGAGCTATTGGCAACAAAATCCTATAAAGTTAATAAATCTGAGATTTGGGCACCATACATTCCTGCAAACTAAAGATATATTTTACTATTATCTATTATAGTATAAACACACTTAAAATACTACCAAGCATGATCAATTATATTTAATGTCAAATAACATTCCAAAGGATAGTCTAGGTAGGTTTCACTAACACTATCATATAAAGGATTGCTATTTTTCCAATTCTCAAGTGCGGTAATAAGATTTTGCATTCTAACATTATTAACGTCATCTTTAATCTTAATTTCAAAATTTTGTTCATCTATTTTGTTTAATGCTATTGCGTTTTTAGCATTAACTATTGGAAATTGATTAAATTCTTTTTTTTCCATATCTATCTGTATATTAGAATTAGACTAATTATACTAATCTGGTATGTTAACTTTTTTGCGTAAATAATAAGTGCCAGAAGATATATCTTGATTAAATTCATAATAAACTTTTCCATTTCGTTCTTCTCTTTTAGTAATTTTTATAGTAAAACATTCGTTTTCATTTGCGCTAATAGCTGAACTTTTTGATACATAAAGTTCATCATTTTCTTTATAGTCACCAGTAAGTATATACCAATTTTTATTACTTTCACGACTGTAAAGGTTATATGTAACCACTCCTTTATTAGTTTTCTTCGTTGGAGTAGCTGTAGCTGTGTTATCAAAATAACCTGTTTTACTAGTAATATCAGTACTACCATTCTTTAAAATTATTTTACCTGTTCTAGTTCCATACTTATTTCTATAACCTATAAGATATTCTTGGTTAGAGGTACCATCAACAGTTTTATCCCAAATCTATTGAGATAAACCAGTAACTCTTATTCTATTAGTATCTGATTCCCATTCCTAAAAATAAAAAGTAATCCTAGGATCAGTTAAATTTTCTCTACCTATCTCATATTTACTACCTTGAGTTAAGGTTTCATTATTGCTAAATTTTGTAGAGGTAACAAAATTTATATAATCATACTATGCACTATTATCTAATGTAATAGTTATTTTAGAATTGTTTAAACCATTATCATATATGTCAATAAAATTTTGCCAAGTAGCTTTACTATAAAGTTGTTCCTAAACATTATAATAACGAACAACTTCATTGGTTGCGGTTGCACTGGGAACTTGGAATAATTTTAATCCGTCTTTATTATAATTAACTCTTCCACCCTAACTAGAATAATTCATGGTAGTAGGTGCTGAAATACCCTAATACTAATCGGATAAAGCATTAATAGGCACAGATAAATAAGCGGTTAAAACTGTGTTATTCACTTTAACTGTTGCTTTTAATAATTCACAAAATTTATCTATGGGCTAATTATAAGTTTCTAATTTAAAAGTCCATACATATTCATTATTTTCATTCCAAACAGGGTCGCCTTGAAGTTCAAAAAATGATGAATCTTCATTCGTACCTGCTATATTTACTCCACTTAACCAAGCACGACTTTCTGACTCCGATAAACTAATACCTTTACCATGTAACTAAGGGACTATCTATATTAGATTATAACCACTAGAATTTTCAGAAGATTTAAAAAATCCTTGTGGAGTATCGGTTTTATAAAAAATACTAAAATTATAAGATGTGCCAGAAGAGAAGTTCTGTCCAAAAACTAAGGTTTTTTCTCCCCATAATTTTTTCTCGTTGTTGTTGATAGAAATATTGCAAGAAATAGTGTTATTAGAAAGGCTAGAATTATAATAATTTCTAATAGAATAAGACTAATAACACAAATTTTCACATCTTTGTAAGTAATCAGTAAAGCTTTCATCGGTTTTTCTTGCTACTATATAAGTAATAGATAAAGTATCTCCATAATAATCTATAGAAGCCTATAAATTTTCTTCATCATTAAAATAAGTTTCTATAATTTCATATGGATCTTTATCTAACCAAGTTTCAGAATTTGGATAATATTTAAAAAAGTTATATCCATACTGTACTTGTTTGGCCAATATTTTTTTATTTTTACTTGAAATAGTTCCGTCGCCCTTTTTTCCTATATCATTATCAATAGGAAAAATAGTATCTAACATAGAATTAATCAAAGGTAAATTCCAAGTAATTATAAACTAATTAAAAACTTCAGTTTCATCAAAATTAGGTAAATTTGCTTTAATAGTAAATACTTGATTGTCATAATTAGAATTTTCTAACTAACCATTTTCTCCATATATGAAATATTCTTTTAATATATCTTCAACAGTTAATATTAATTGACCGGGTTCAGGAATCTTTATTTCTTGCTCATTATAAAAAATTAAAGACTTTGATTCAGCAATTTTAACTTCATCCTCATATTGTTCCTAACCTTCTAACAATTTTCTGCTAACTAATATAGCCTTTAAACTAATAGAAGAATTCTGGGTAATTGGACAATAAACAAAATTAAATAATTGACTAAAACGATTAAGAGTTGTTTGATAGGAAACAATCTAATTTACAACATTATAAATTGGTCTAAAAATTAAGCTAAAATCATTTAACTAAGTTTCTAAATCCTCAATTTCTATAGTTAATATACCTATATTTTTTGTTGCTTCATTAATTTTTTCTTCCTAATAGGCTAATAAAATTTCTTCTTTAGTCCATAAATTATATGTAGCACTATCTATAATATATTGATCGCGTTCTTCTTCAGTATAATTATTTAGTTGCTCTCTTTTATCGTTTAATTCTTGCTATATCTATTCGCGATCAATAGAATTTGTTTCTTCTTGTGGCTCTGCTCTTTTATCTTTTTCTTTTTGTTCTTGCAGCCAAGATAAAACTGGACCATTATATTCTTTTTTCTATAATTCTCGTGAACTCGCAAGATTTTCTGTCATATGTTCTAAATAATATTGACGATTCCAAAAAGGTGTAGTTTTTATTTTGTCCCAATAAAAACCTGACAGTTCATCTCCAAGAGCTCCTATTTTTTCTTCATACCAATATATTTCATACTTGGTATCATCCGATAAATTGTAATATTTAGTTTCATTAGATTCAACATCTTGACCATAAAAAAATTCTTCTGGCCCTATTATTAAAGAATGATTTAAATTAGTACCTAGCCCTTCGGTTTCTATTGTCCCTAAACCGTCGCCATCTCTTATATATACATGTTTTTTCTCTTCTTCATCCCAATGTATCCATCTAATTTTTATATCTTTAGCATTAATTTCATTAGAAGCAGTAGAAGGAAAATAGGTAAATGTATCGGTTGTACTAATTTCTAAAGCATCCTTTTCTTTTTCATAATCTTTCTCCTAATATCCAAAAGATATAGATAAATGGGTTAAAAATAAATTAGATTTATCACTGGTAATTAAATTTTCTATACCATTTAAATTCTAATATTTAAAATCTCCGTCTTGGAAAAAACAAATATAACATCCTACTATATTTTTATAATTGCTAATATCAAAAGATATCGCCTGCTCTTGACTTAAGGATGAATTGTAAATATTACCTATCATAGATTTAGAGCTTAATTCCATAATAGAAGTATTAAACATCAATTTATACTCTTGCTAATCTTCGCTTAAATTAGCATTGTATTCAGCAACTTTTTGCTCTAATTGACTCATAGTAGTAATTTCAGTAAATCCTTCAAAATCAATAAAATTATCTCCATCTGATTTCAACAATCCACCAGGAGCAGTAATAAAAGCAGCTTTTATTCCATAGTTTCCACTTAAAACTTCGGTATTAAATGAGGTCTTAAACTTGCTTCTTAATAATAAAGAAGTAAAACTATTATCTATTTGGCGATATCCCCAATCGAACCAAGTCACTTTAGTTTCACTATAATTTCCATCTCCAGTAGCAATAATAGGAAAATCATTACCAATTATATATTTTTCAATTTCTATAACTTGTCGGTCAGGAGGTATGTAACTAACCATATTATTAGCTATATCTTCTTCGCTAGTATATTTAGAAACTATAATTTTATGATTTTCATAATTACCTTCTGGTACTGTAACATAAACCTTATCTTCTACTTTGTATTCTTCTGAAGAAAAGGCTTTAAAACTTTTTTCACCATCTGTTACAATATAATAACCTTCATCTTTGTGTTTATCATCTTGAATAGTAAACACTAAGGTTTTATCATAAGATATTTTTTTGATTTCAGCCTGAACCAAAGTAGTAATAGATTCTAAAATATTATTCGTAATTTGCTCATTATTTAAACTCACAGTATATTCTCCTTTCTCTCTATTTCTATAAAATATAAAAATTTTTATATTTTATTTATCTATGTTTGGCCAAATAAAAAGAGGGAGAACCAAATTGGTTCTCCCTAAGATTTTAAGATTTTCTATTAGCATACTATGAAGCTCTATTAACTAAATTATTAAGCGCCATTTCAATTTCATTATGATTTGTAGCATCTGGAAATTCTGCATGTATTGTTATATTCTATTCTAGACCTTGATTTAAATTCTGCGCCAATCCTTGTGCTACTATATTATCACTCATTATTGCGGCCAATGAATTTAATTCTATTTTAGTTACTATATCTCTTAATATATTAGTGGCTAATAAGAAATTTTCTGTGTCATGTGCATTAAGAACAAGTTCTTTTTGGTGCAATAAAGCCATACGACCTTCTGCTCCCCAAGCTCCCGTGTATCCACCAGTATCTAAAGATTTTACGGTGTCATAAACAGGTTCGCGCCTACCATTAGTGGTTTTACGTGCCATAGCGTAACATCCTTTATTAGGATGATTACCGGCTGCAGGATCGCTATAAGCTCCTTTTTTAACCCACCAATATTCAACATCACCATTGGTTCGCTCTCTTTTCGTTAAAATCATATCGCCAAAAGTAGATGGACCTCCTTTACCAGTAGAAGTCCAATAAGCAGTATTTTCTATTTCATCTGTATGTACCCAGTCCCATTTATCATATTTCATATATGGATTAACATTACTGGTACTCCAGTTTTTAACTTCATCTTCGCTACCTGCTCCCGCTTCACTTCCTTTGGCGTCTTCAGTTGTTATATCTCCCAAAATATTATTGAGATCTCCAGTTATGCCTCCTGAGCCACTGCCTCCTCCATAAGTTGCTACAGTATTAGCGTATGAAATAATCTAGCCTTCTGCTTCACCTAGACGAGTAATTAAAGTACCTAAGTCGTTATATAATTTTTCATTAGCGTCAATAACTAAACCTATTGAACTAGAATATGTAGACTGCCAAGTCGATACTGCAGTTGCCGCATTGGCGAAGGCTGTTTCCATATCATCTTTCATAGTTTCTACGGCGTCAGCCGCTGCTTCAGACTAGGCTACTACTCCATCTGATCCTGAAATATCTTCAGCAACAGTGTCTCTAAAAGTATCTGCGTCTTCTCCCGCGGCCTCAAACGCAGCATCCACATTTTCTTCAAAGGCGGTATAAGCTGCATCTAATTCTGAAACCATTGTGTTTGTTGCACCAGTAAAAGCTATTTGTGCTTCTTCCATAGTTTGAAATTCAGTAACTTGTGCCAATCTAGTATCGGCAAAACTAGTTTGCAAATCACTATTTGCAACCATTTGTTTGCCCACTTCTTCAATTCGAGTTAAAGTTCCCTATTCTTCTAAAGCTTTAATAGTTTCTTTATCTAGTCCTGTTCTTTCTTCTATTGCAGCATAGTATTCTTCTAGATTAGCATAATCTTCACGTCTAATTTCACTAATAGCCAATAACTACTACTGGCTTATTCCTATACTTTCGGCTGACCAGCCCAAACGAGTTTCTAGGTCCGTAGCATATACTTCCTAATTATAACCTATAGTTTTATTCATTTCATCATAATAATAAGAAATTAAACCATTGTAATAATCCTAAATTTCTTGTACTGCGGCCATATATTCTTCTTTGGAAGCAAAATCTTCTTCACTTAAGGCTGCTATAGCTTCGCGCATTTCAGTCTGTGCAGAAATAATACTATTACTTAAATTATCAAGATATGTATCATTTAATTCCATTAACTCATACATTTTATCTTCATAATTCTGGGTCGCATCAGCCGAGGCTTCTTGATCAGCCGTGTAAACATAACCCCAATTTCCTTCTGAATCTCTTCTTCTAATTACTTGGGTTTTTGCATTCTAAGCTTCTTCCATTGCTATACGAGCTTGTTCAACCTCTACCTACTTCTATAAAACTGCTAAATCATGTTCACTCATTTCTACATCTTCAGCTTTTAATTTATTAATTTTTTCTATTTGTTCTCTAAGAGCTTTCTATTCAGACAAAGAACTAGATTTACTTAATTTTTTTTCTAAATCTCTACTTAATTTATTTAATTCATATAATTTTTGATAATCTTCTAAATAACGCTCATCTTTTTCAGTAGTTCTTTCTAAATCTGTAGACATTTCCTCTAAGGTTTTGCCTGTATTAGACACTCCTTTTTCAAAAGCTGCTAATACATCATCTACCATATCTATGTATACTGATTTAGCTTTTTCAAGAGATGCTTCTAAATTACTTAAATATTGATCCTAACTTTCCTAAACACTTGTATTTACTGTCTATAGCTATTCTTCCCAATATTTAACATCTTTCTACAATTGCTCATTACCAGGATCAGCCGCTAACCTCGCTTTTGCCGCCTCTAATTCAGCTTCAATAGTGGCTTTAGATTGTACGGCAGCGTCATATTTTGCTTTAGAAGCTTTTAGATTATTATTGGCTACATCCAATTGTGCCTAAGCCAAATCTTGCATCATTTCATCAGTAAAACCTAAATGTTTCTATCCAGCAATATCTATAATATTGTTATAATGTTCTAAAACACTACTAGCATGTTCAATAGTAGAAATTTCAGTATCCATATCTTCCATCCAGGCTTCATATTCTGTCATTAAACTTTCTTCTACTTGTTTTTTAGTTTCTAATAATTCTTGATTTATACTTAATAATTCAGAAGACCATTCGTTCAAGCTATCTACTTCGTTCTAGGTAAATCCCGCTTTAATTAAATCTTCATCAGACATATTGGCAGCTTGTTCAGCGGTTATGCCATGCTTACCTAATAATTCATTGATGTTCTAACTATAAGACTGAGATTTAGAAACCAAAGCTTCGGTCTGATTGCCCAAAAGAGCTATTTTTTCTGCCGTTGCAAACGCATCATCTTCTAATTTACTCATCATATATTCTAAATATTCTAACTAACGGTCATCTATCATTAGTTTAATTTCTAACTGATATTCTAAACCTTCTAAATGTTTATCATATATCTAATCCCTATATTCCTAAGCTTGTTCTTCTGCGTCATTTTTAGCTTTTAATGCCTCTTCATAATTAGCTACATCTCTTTGATAAGCTTCCCAGCGCGCATCGGCTTCTTCCATAGCTTCTTCATTACCAGAGCGATAAGCGGCTTCGCGATAAGAAAGTTCTCGTGCTTCAACTTCGCTCCAATTAGAAATTACTCCCGTTTCAGCATTTAAAGCAACTCCATATTCATCTATAAGCTATTGTCCAAATTTCTTCGCATTTGCTTCATATAATTTTGCCGCTTCTTCTTGCTATTTAGCAGCAGCTTCATAGCCTTTTATTGTTTCTTTCATTTGAGCTAATTTCTATTTACCAAAAGCTCGTTCTTCGGCACGTTCAAGTTTGTTTAACTATCTCTCAGTTGCCTCAATTTCTTCGTTGATTTGATGATATAAATCTTTTTCTTCTTCTAAAGCGTCAATTTTTTTCTGTGTTTCTTTTGCCCCAGAAGCATCTTCGAAAGCTGAAGTGTCAATGCTATTAGCATCAGCTGATTTGGCAAATTCAGCTACATAGGCATCATCTCCGGCCTAAGAAGCTTTAATAACAGTTGCTTTGTTACCATCTTTGTCAGTGGCGGTAATATTACCTGGGGTTCCTGCATATATATTACTATCATCACCATTGATAATAGGTACCTACATATCTGATTGCTCTTCAATTACTTTTTTATATTTAACGCCTAAAGGACCTGTAATTGTTTGAGTGGTAGTAGTTTTTGGACCTGGTATATTCTTATATCCAGTTACCTTCATTTCAATTCCCTTCATACGGAAAACTTCTTGTAACTGTTCTTCAGTAATCTAACCCTAATCCAACATAGCCTGCATAGAATTTAGATAATCATCACTAATAGTTGTACCTTCACCTATTTCTAATGCAGTGTCTATAGAATCAAGCATAGCTGTTAATTCATTTCTAACATCATCTGTAGACATACCTTCAACATCTGTATTAATAGCAGTGCCTACTTCCATATTAAGCACATAATCTTTAGCTAAATCATCCTGTAGATCTTGTAAAACATCTAGATTACCATTAGCCAACTATTGGATTTCTTGTAAATGTCCTTCAATATATACTGTAGAAGGTTTGTAACCAAACATTTCCTCAAAACCATCTTTTAAAGCTCCGATAGCTTCTGCATATTCATAAGAAGCCCTATTGCCTTTAGCTAATACCGATATGTTATCTTTAAGATTTTCGGTTAAAGTAACCAATCCTTTACTCATTCGAGCATTCTACAAAGCAACCTTATAAGCCATTCCTTTATTGTCTTCCAAATGCTCGTTGGTATCCATTAATATATCTGCATAAGATTCAAAAGCACTTTCATCAAATTCTAGTTCTTCAGCTTTTAACTTAACATCAGCCACAATGGCTTCTTCTTTAGCTTTTTTTAAAGCTTCATTAATACTAGCTTCTAAATTTTTTGGATCCAAATCATTAAGATCTAGATTTAAAAATAAAGTTTTTTCATCTTCAGTCAAACCATCATAGATATTTGTTAATTCATTTTTAATAGATTCCTATGATTTTTTACGTCTACCATTACCAGTCTAAGCAGTAAAAAGTACTTCAGCTTTGTCTTCAATAGAAGAGGATACATTAGCATATTGAGAAAAAGCATCTGAAGCTTCTATGATTGCTTTCGCATCAGCTTCTGAAATATTTTTCTTTTTAGCATAAGTTTTTACCATTGTGTCTAGGTTTTTATTATATCCTGCCAAACTGTCCACTTCATCTGCTGAAACTCCAAATACATCCTAATATTCACTCTTGCTTAAGTTATTAACAGATTCACTTAAGCTTTTTAAGTATCCATCGGCCTAAATTTTAGCTTCATCATACTGCTCTTTCATTGATTCTAATTCTTCAGTAATTTCGCTATAGGTTGCGGAGCTAGTTTGTCCAGTAGCTTCCAACTCTGCTTGAACTTTTTCCAAAGCTTCATAATAATCCACCATGGCTGTTGGAGAAGAAAGATCCATGGTTAAATCTACTGAATCTTTATCCTAGCTATTTTTACTTTTTCCTGAATCATCAATAAATCCTGATATACCTTCTTCTTCAAACACATCTCTAATAACTTTATTAGCATTTTCATCATCTAATCCAGAACCGCCAATATGTATTTTGTATTTACTAGAATTATCGGCCATATGACCATTACCATCTTTTCCGGCATTTGCCATAGAGCGTCCTGCCGCTTTGCTTCCAGTACTAAAACTAGCCTATTCAGCTTCAAGTATTTGCGCTTCTATTTTGTTGATTTTCATTTCAACATCGTCCCAATTACCTGTAGCTAAAGCAGCTTTATATGCAGCCTCTAATTCCTCTAAATTTAAATCTATACCTAAATTGCGTTCTAATTCTTTATATGATTTTATCAATTCAGGCATTTGTTCTTTAAGTTTTTGAAGAACTTCTATCGTATCCTTACCAGTAGCTTTAAATTCTTGATATTGATCTATTAAACCTTGTACTGAATCTGTTAATTCTCTATTTGAAGCAATTAATTCTTGATTAGCTTTTTCTTGCTCCAGAGTTTTTTGATTCTAAGCTTCCTGTGCTTTAGTAAAAGCATTTATAGCCGCTACTATAATCAAAATAACTGCAACCATAGCTATTAATATAGCCATAATAACTAAACAAATAATTCCAAAAGGTCCCATGGCTGCGGTTAATACTGCCTAAGCCGCCGCATGAGCCAATTTGGCCACAACTGAACCAGACTAAGCTGCCGCGTTCTTTTTTTCGGCTTGGGTATTTGCCATAGAACTTAAAGTGTTTTTAATAGTTTCACTATTTTCCCATTTACTGATAAGAGCTTTTAATCCTCTTTTTTGAGTATTGTCTTCAACAGCTTCTCCTTCTGCTTTTTCAGCTGCGGCCGAGCCAAATAGGGCGGTTGTTGTTTCTATAATGGCTGCTTTTGCTCCTTTAAAGCCTGCTCCCATTCTACCAATACCATCTATTAAAGACGGTAAGCCCATGCCCAAAGACATAGCTACTGAAGTAAATTTTTCAAACCAAGACAAATCAGGGTCGTGAATAGCGTCAAAAGCTCCTTTCAAAGAACTTAATCCCATAGCAAAAGATGATACACCCTATAAACCATTTGAGACCGCAGTACCAAAATTCTTAAACCCTTTTGAAGTATTTTCTAAATTTTTCTTATAATCTTCTTGTAGTTTTGACTAAGCGGTCATCATAGCGGTAGCTTTTCCATTACGCTTTCCTGCTTCCATAGATTTTTTACCAAAATCCTCAATGGCTTCGGTTGACTTGCCGGTACGATCAGAAATATTCTTTGCCCATTTTTTAACTCTTTTATCACACTTTTCAGTATCTTTAGTAAAACCAGTTAATTGTTTACGCATACTTTTAAGAGATTTTTCATCTTTAGGGTTTATTAAAGCTGCTTTTTTCGAAACTTTTGATTTTTTAGTGGCTTGAGCCCTGTCGGCCGCTTTTGTTCTAGTATCTTCATCTAAACTTGTATCACTAGCATCTCTTAAATCTTTTTGATAATGTCCTTTTTCCTATTTGCGTTTAGCTTCATCGAGGTTAGCTTGTTTTTTAGCTATATCTCCTTCATCTCCGCCTTTTTGTGCTTCTGCCAAATCATTTTCTGCATTCAAAACATCTTGATCTAATTTATCTACATCTTCTAAACCTTGCTCTACTGTATCCAATTCTTGTTCTACTTGTTTTAATAACTGTATATAACCATCTACGTTAGATGCAACATCTTTTCCGAATACTGCAAGTAAATTTTCTCTAGTTTGCTGCATAGCCTAAGAACTTAAACCATCGTCTGATAATCCCGCAAAGAAATCAACATCACTTAATTCATCCTATAAAAATGCGTCCTAAGCTGTCATACCAGATAATTTACTAGCACTATCTGCTTCACTCATAACCGTCTCTGTAGTTATTTGCTTTACTGAATCAGCCGCTTTAGTCGCTTTTTCTTCACGAGCTTTATATTTTCTCTTATGCTTTCTGCTACCTGGTTCAGTCATTCCACCCATTACTGCGTTATAGGCTGTTTCTTTACGTTTCTAAAAATCTTCATCCGATTCTTGTATGCCTCCTAGTTCTTTACCACTATTGGCTGCTGCAGTTGTTGCTTCCTCGGCTTGTTTTTTCATTTCAACAGTTTGATCTTGCATAACCCCTAAACGCGCTAACATATTTTTTAAATATTCTTGTTCTCCTGCGTCAAGGTCATCATAAATTTCATATAATTCATGAGCCAATTCAATCTACTGCATCTAATATTGAACTTCTAATTCACCACTACCGCCAGTTCCGGCCAAACCTTTATTCCATTGCTGGAGAGTGTTAAGCAAATCATTTTTTAACATTTCTGCTGACTATTTTGCCATACCTGATCCAACCAAAAAATTAGACCACATATTATTGATACTTTCTGCTATGTGCGGTCCAAAAGCTTTCATCATTATTGTACCTAACAGACTAATTACGCCAGGCAAACCTCCCAAAGCCCTAGACATATCTCCTATAACATCTAAAAATTCAGCAAATCCCTAAGTTAAATCTATAAAGAAATCATCATTAATTAAACTAGAATAAATTTCTTCCGCGGAAGCTTTTACCTAATTTTGCGCCGCTTCCCAAGAATCAGCATAAATTTCTGCTTGTTTTTCCAAAGTTCCTTCCGCATTAGCGGCTGTATTTAAATTTTCTTGCATTACATCCCAGTTATCCATTAAAGAAATAAGCTGATTATATTGTCTAATACCAGCCACTGACTGCGCTACAGCTACCTGCTAATCTTTAGTTAAACTTTGCCAGCGATTACCTAACTCATTTAAAATTTGATCCATTTCTTTTAATTGACCAGAAGCGTCTTTAATATTAACCCCTACTACAGCCAAAGACTATGAGTATTTGTTTAAATCAGTACCATCTTCTAAAGTGTCTCCCAATTTTAAACCCTATATACGTGCAAATAAAGTTTTAAAAGCAGTACCTACCACATCTGCACTTTGACGTGTTTCTGCTGTAACGGTTGCTAAAGCTGAAGTTGCATATTCATAACTTAATCCCACCGTATTTGCAATACCAGCAAATTTTTCAAGACCCGCAGCGATTTCATCTGTACTAGATGCAGTTGCCGCACCAAGAGCAGCCATAACATCGGCGTAGTACTCTAAAGATTTAGAACCATTATCAAAATTGTTCCAAATGGCGGTCATATAGTCAGAAACATCCTGGGCATTTTCACCTGTTACATTTGCCATTTTTATGGTGGCTTCAGTACGTTCTTTGATTTCTGAACCTCCCAAACCCTATTGGAAATAAATCAAAGAAGCATCCGTATAAGCTTTAGTCGTAGTATTTAAAGCTTTAGCCGCTGCATTTGCCTCTTTAGCAAACTTAGCCATATCTCCAGAGTTGTAATTAGTTACAATACGTATGTCATTTAAAGATTTATTTAAATCTTGAGCATAAGTAAATGCTTTTTGAGTTGCACTAATGAATCCATGTAATACGCTAGAAGACAACTGCCATTTTGCAGTATTTTTCATAGTAGTCCATAGTTCACCCATTAAAGCATTAGAGCGCTTTAGTGGAAGCTCTCCAGCCATTACTGCCTGTGACATCTGTAAAAATGCCTTTTCTCCCTAGGGTCCTAAAGCAGTTAATTTAGTTGCATACTACTATAATGACATTCCAGATTTATGTAGGCTTTGTGTAAAGTTTGTTAAATTTAAACGACCGGTATCAACATTAGTAGCTTGCTCTAAGGTTGTTTTTAATCTTAAAGCAGCTTCCTAGCCCTATCTAATCTCTTGTGTCATAGGCTATAGATTAGAACCGGAAAAAGCTTGTGTACCCAAACTATTTAAAGTATTTTTTAAATCTTGTAACTAGCTTTTTGCCTAGCCTGTATCAGCGCTAAAAACTATATCTACGCCTACTTTCTAATTTATTCCTGCCATATTGTTTTCTCCTTTCTCCGCTTTGTTTTATAAAATAAAAAAGGCTAGGACTAATTAAAATAGTCCTAGCCTATTTCCTAATATATAAGAAATTTGTTTTTTATAGATTATTTAATTTTAGCCTAATTTGGCAAGTACATCTTTAAGCAAGGCCAAATTATTAGGATCAGCTATTTGACTCTGCAAAGCAGAAGCGTCTAAAGATAAAGCGCTATAATCTGTAGTTATTGCTTCTACTATACCTAAAGCTGAACTTTTATGCTTGTAAATAGCGTCTAAAATATTTAATGAATTTTCACATATAAAATCAATTTGTTCTTGGGGAATAGCGTTTAAAATTAATTCTCCTAAGCCCGAAGCGAATAAATCAAATAATTTCAATATATCCTTTTTTTGTTTGTCTGTTACTGTAATATTAGTATAAGCTAATATTATTTCTATGGTAGTATATATATGTAATTTACAAGTATTATAATAATAATTATCATCTATAGTATCATTTAAAATTTCAGTAATTAACTATAATACTTCTGCCATAGGTAAATACTATTTAACCTCAATAACTTGATCATTCCAGTTAATAGTTTTAATTTCTGTATTAGGTTTTAATCCTAATTTTGTAAATGTAACTTTAGCCATATAACATTTCTCCTTTTTCACTTTTTCTTTTATTATATCAAAAATTTTTGGTATTGTCAAATTAGTTGAACGTAGAGATCATTAATTGATTTCCAGCATCAATTATTGATTCGTCAACCTAATTAACTATTGCGCTAGTTGAATACATTTTATATACTTTAGTCGCCATTTCTTGATAATTATTTGTATCCAAAGCTTTTCTAAATTGCTATAAAGAAGTTAACAATTCAGCAATAGCTAATCGTCCAACTACTCCTCTAGATTTAGTACTATGTTTTATCTAAGTATTTAATAAAACTCGCCCTTGTCGATCAACAATAATTACGTCACCACCCGAATACCAACGAGTAGTGTTTCGACTTTCCTAAGCCAATTTTGGTGTAATACCTCTAAAATCGTGAGGTAATTTTTCACCATTTGTAGGAATCTAACCAGCTAATAAATCAGCATGGGCACTAGCTACGTGCTACATAAAAGCATCTGCAATAAATCCTAAAACATGTTCTTCTCTATAATTATAACCTGCATATTTATTCTCCATGGTTTTAGTAAAAGCTTGCAAATGCTCATTTAATAAATCCGAAGCAATTAACACTTCATAATTGCGCTATATGCGCTTAGAATTAGAAGAATAAATATTTTTTGATCTAGTTCCCAAAGCATCACGAATATTAGCACTATAGTTAAATTGTTTAGTGTTATTAGAAGTAGTGACAATAGAAATTATAGAGGTCGGAATTTGCTCTGTGCCAAATAATTTAAATAAATGTTTTTCAAAAATGGCATAACTGTCATAAGCCTATTTACCACTTTTAGTAGATAAATCACTAATTGCCTTAGTTAACATAGATTTTAAAACTGTATAATCTTTTTTACTAACTTCTTCAAAATTTTTTTGCAAAGCATTAATGAGTATATCAGCGGAACCTTTTATAAATTGACTACCTAAATGCAAACCAGTAATATATTTATCACTTTTTGTAATTGAAACCGTGCTTTTTATCATTCCTATTTCTCCTTACTAAAACAAAAAAGGGAGAGGTTTCCCTCTCCCTTAATTATTCTTCAAATTTATCTTCTTCTTCTACTAATTCAAGAAGAGTTTTCTTTTTTTCAGGTTTAGTTGAAATTTCTTCTTTTTTTAAAGAAATTTTTTTATTTTTTTCTTCAACCTTTACAATTCTACCCTTAATTAACATAATTATTTTGCATCTGCTAAAGGTGCTGGTTCATCAGAAATTACTTGAATAACTGAAAGTACCTTTTTGCTGTGATCAAATTTAGTATAATCTGGGAAAGCGTCCATTGTAAATGTAAATGTTGAAGGATCGCCTGAAGAAGCCATTGTAAATGTGAAATTAGACTGAATTTTACAGTTTGGAATAATAAATTCTGCAGGATGATCTACACCATCTGTATCACGGAATAAAGTAGAAGCTTCAAGATAATAGTTACCTGCAAATTTATCAGGTGTAATTTCAATCTGCATACCACCAGTAGTACGTGTTACATAGAAATCAAAAATAACAGCTTTAGCATTAGCAGTATCTGTAGCTGTTACTGTAAGTTCTTGACCAGAAATAGTTGCAGTTTTAGTTTCAATTACATTACCTTTTCCGTCTAAAATCAAAGCCCAAGCATCAGCACTATTATTAATAGTTTCATCAATTTCAGCTGTCACTGTACCATTAGTTAATTCATATTGACTAGTGGTATGAACTTGAATAGCTGCATCTTCAGCTTTAATTAATCCAGCACCTGTAAGAACAGCAATACCCATTTCTGAAATAAGAGCATCTTCCATGGTGAAAGTTACTGTTCTTTCACCTTCCCAAGCTACTAAACGTGAGTTACCACGACCACCTTGAGCATATACTGTTGTAGCTGCACCTTCCATAGTAGAAGTTTTTAAGCTATCGAAATAAATAACTGGCTGTCCTTCAACAAAAGATTGTGTGCCAATAGTAACAGCACTTTTAGCCTTAAGAACAACGTCACAAATTTCACGAATACCAAATCTCATAGTATATTGTCCTCCTTAAAAAAAAATAATTTTAATGTATGGATTGCATCCAATTTTCAACTGGTTTCTCTCCTTTTGCCCCTGCTAACCTTGAGCGTATGTCGAGATCCCAATTAATATATAGAGAATATCTTTCAATTAAATCGTAAAACTAATATAAAGTCAAATCTAATCCATCTTTTAGACTAATAGATCCTAGCCCTACGCATAATACTGAAAGATACTAACTAATTACACTACTGGCGCCACGTTCTTGCTACTGCGCCTTAGCAACGCGCTCACGCGCTTTCTATAATTTACGAGCTATTTCTCTCGCTTTTTTCCCTTCGGGATTAAAAGATTGCTAACCACTCTATTGTAAACAAAGTACTTTTGATACTATTTGCTAAAATATCAAAAAATTTTCTTCATCTATTATGACCGTTATATCTTCTAATTTAAATAAAATTGACCGAGGAGCCATTATAATCTAATATTGGGGAAAAAGTAAATCTAATACCATATTTATGGCCTAAGTCTATTGATTTAATTCAGGCTATTTTAATATTTCTATAAAAATATCAAAATTACTAATCTAAATAGCATTTACTTCTTCCTCTATATCATCTAAATACTAATCTTTATTAACACACAATAATTGTGCCCCCGTAAAAAACTAGCTTTCACCCAAATAAGAAATTTCTTTTATAGTGGGCTAATGTATAATTAAATTAAGTTCTTCAATAGGAAAATCTATTCCTGTCATTAAAGCTAAATTATAATCCATAATTATTTAAACAAATTTTTAAAATCCAAATTATACTATTCTTGTTCTTTAGGGTTTAACATATTTTTTCTATCATCTTCCCCATGAACTGCCATATATATTAAACTAATACCTGCAAATTCATCGGTTAATGTTATTCGATTAGCTCCTATAAACTATAATTCACCTATACCGGTCAAATGCTTATTATTAAACATTGTGTCAATCTCTGCGGCAATTTTATATGGTCGTAATTTAAAATCTCCTAAATTCCATTGATCATAATGACATATGATATCAAAAAAAATCACATTATCTCTAAATTCAGGATTTGTAGCATTAGCAATAAAATTATCAAACCCTATAATAATATAATTTTTTACCTCATTATCCACATATAGTTTTGGCACAATTTTAATATGATTTTTAAACAATTCTCTATTCTCCGACTAATTTAACACTGGTCTGTCCAATGCATCAGGCGTGGTATAAAACAATAATTTTTTTAATCGCTCATTCTTCATCATGCCTGTGGTAATAATATCTAAATCTTTTTCCACAGAAAGAAAGCTTGAATGTGGAAATTCATAAGTTTCTAATCTCATTTCTCCATTTCCTCCTATTTAGTTAAACCAAAGATTCAATTACAATAGCTCTAGTTGTTTTACCATATGTTAAATCAAACTAACCACTATAGCCTTTTAGCCAAGTGATTGTAATTGTTTTATCATTTATTTCGGCTTTAATAGGTAAAGTTTCATCGTATTTCCATTCTGAATTTTCTTCACCCTCATAAATATAAGTATATTTGTTTTTAGGTATAATAAAACCTTCTCCTTTAATCTAGCTGTCTAATTCAACAGGTTTAACAATTAAACCTCCTGCTATACCTTGTTCAATATCATCTTCAAATTCATTAGAATAATATTCGACCGCAGTGATTTCTAAAATACCAGGAGTACTAATAGTATCAAAACCTTCAACACGCCAACAAATCATAGAATCAGTATCTAAAATACCGCGTAAATAAAATTTAGAATATCGTTTAAAATATTCAACAGTATCTTCGGTTTTTGGTAGCATTATATTTAAAGAATGATTAGGTGTATCTACACTTATTCCATTCTTTTGTATAAAATTAATTTTTGTTTCTACTGGACCTCTTACCGCTGCATAAGTGATATGCTATTGTCCAGTAATCGGATCTTCCCACATAATTTCATAAGAGCATCTACGAATATCTCCTAAAAAATATGCTAATTCAGTTAAGTCCTATAAGTAAATTAACCATTTAGTTCCTGTTCTCTCCCATTCGAAAACCGTACCTGGAATGAATCCAGATTCAAAACCAATAGACAATACCTTGTCATCATAATCGGGTTTATTCTTATTTGGGTTAATCAAAGCCTTAAAACTTTGTTCCGAGCCAGGAATACAAACATCTGCGCCTTGATAAGAATACATAACAGTTCTGTCAAAAGTTTTCCTCTTATCTCTTATCATGCGGTCTTGCTGTGCGGCCCCGCCTTCATACTCTAGGCGAGCACGCATATTCTCAAGATTGTTCATATTGTAGCCCCCTTAGAAGTGAAATACACTCGAACACTGTTTTTCTGTAAACTTCAAATTCAGTGCCAGAAATTCTTAACCCTTCTAATTTGGAAAGTAGAACCAAATAATTATTTTGTTCATTAAAAATTTCGTTCAATCCTGCTATCTCAACTATAACAGTGTCGAGTTGAATACTCCAATTTTCTTCGTTTTCTCTCATAGGAATAAGTTTCCATAACTAATTGGTCAATCTATTTAAATCTGCAATTATTACCTCAATCGGCATATCAAAATCATATTTAGTCATCAAGAGCACTCACCTCACGCAAACAAGACCAGTTAGATTTAATCTAACCATTCTCGTCAGTTTTTCTTCTCTTGTATAAGCGTTGCATATGATGAGACTGACGTTGACACTCTTTTAATAAAGACAATAATTTACTCAAGTGATTAGCTTGAGATGTAAATTTAAAATCAGTTCCAGAATACTTCATACGAGTATTTTCAATCGAAGTCACTTGTCGTTGTAACCACCCATTCAACATTAAAATTGCAAGAATATTAATTTCTTCACTGGTTAAATCAACATCAAAAGATGACTCATCAACGACAACATCTCCACTTTCAGTTTCTTCAATAACTATTCCAGAATATGGAATATCAGGATCGCTTAAAAAAGCCCCCAAAGCAGCATACCCTACTGCTTCAGGGGTTGTTGTAATTTTCGTGATTGTATAGGACAATACTTTTCTAGGAAACTCAAATCCTGGGATTGCATCAACTAAAAGTGATTGTAAATCTCTATAAGTATCTTGAGGGGTTAATTCTAAATACATATCATCTGTGATTTTACCTAAAAATCGATCATATATCTCTGTAAATGGTGTTCCCATTGGTATTGGCCCCTTTCTTTAATTATTCACCTGTACTAACTACATTGTAGTTAGGTGTAGTGCGGCGTCCGGCTGGTTTTTCCTCAGGCTGGACTCTACGCTGCTTAGCACCACTTTCCGCATTCTCTCCGCCTTTTTCAGCGAGTTCGGCAGCTTTTTCTGCCTATATATTTGCAATGGCACGATCAACGTCAAATTGTGTTTTGTCTTTAATAGCTTTTCTTTTAGCTACATCATTAAGAGGAAGATTAACTGCTAAATCTTTGATAATCTGAATTACTCCTTCTGGAGCAAAATCAAGACAATCAAGAAAAGCATCTAAGCTATCCTCTAACATTAACTTTTTAACATCTTCTGCGCTCATATTATATTCTGGTTCAACATGCATGCCAAGCTCTTCAATAGCTTCGGCAGTTTTAACTTGCAAATAATTTGCAATTAAAAATGTACCACCGGGTTGAAAACTAAGCTTTTCTAATTCAGAAAAAGTTATTTTCTTTTCCTCGTTAGGAGCAAAAGTTCTCTGAATTTTATCTTCTGGAATAGAATAACCCACGGTGTTAAAACTTCTATTCTTGATAATTACCATTTTCTCTGACATTTAAATTTCTCCTTTTTCTCTTCTTACAGTAGGAGGCTAATGCCTCCTACTGTAAATTAAATTATTCTGTAATAGAACCTAAAGCGTGTGTGTATGTTGCATTTTCTGCAAGAGAAGAATCACGATATACACAAATGTTATTTGTCATAAGTGCGATAACGCCAACTTTCTTGTAAACCTGAATTTCACGGCTTCTATCATAGTTTGTATATTCATCTACGATTGTCTGGCCTTCGAAAGCAACTTTAACAGGTTTTGTATCTCCACCTGATGGAATAATCCAGCAGAATGAAGGATCGATAACTCTTGTTGTATTTGTTTCATCAACGAAACCATTAGGAAGAACGATAAGTTTCTTACCTTTATAGTTTGTGAAGTGACCATTGTTCCAAAGAGTTTCTTTCATTGAATCTGTGTACATCCACTGTTTTTCAGGAATCATCTTAACAGCGAAGTCATAAGAACAATAGATTGTAGGATCGCCGTAAGCAGATGCGATAGCAAGAAGTCTATCAAATTCTGCTTCGTTCCAAACATTAGTGATTACAGCATTAGCTGTAGGAAGCTGATTGATTGAGCTAGTAAGAGCTGCACCAATTTCACGATAGATAAGCTCGTCCATACCTTCCATAACGATAGCAGTTACTTCAGCAAAGTCTACACGACCATCAAGGAATTCCTCGAAGCCGATCTGTGCTGCACCACCGATAGCGCTTGTCTGTACTTCAAAGCTCTCTTCTCCACCAAGTTTGAATACTTCGTAGATACCTGCAAGACCAACTCTTGTAATGAACTGTTTAGCTCTATTGTTATTAGAAATTTTTCTACGGAAAATAGGTTTATCTCCCTGAGCAAAAGTACGAACTTCTGCGAACTGGTCATACTGAACAGCA
>JAEIGA010002155.1_pt1 | contig 31446 bp, 57 predicted proteins | sample 9270691 | NCBI WGS metagenome assembly JAEIGA01 (sample SAMN17057246, study PRJNA624740) | gut metagenome | biome: biome; isolation source: fecal sample | host: Bos grunniens | place: China: Xizang | collected 2019
AAAATTGAAGGTAAAAATGGAATGACCGCTGGAGCCGCGGAGGAAACTAAAAACTTTGTATTAAAAAAGGATTTTAGTCAAGCCTCAAGCCAAGATTTACAAGATATTAGAAAATAGGTTGGTAACAATGGAGAAAATACCTCAACCTATCTTGGCAATTTGTTTGGTGGTGAAGATGGAGCTTTAAGTGATGAAGAAGCCAAGAAATATGGATATGATACTGCTAAAGAATTTGTTGATGCTTTTAATAAAGGTATTGAAGATGCAGAAAAAAATTGGGAAAGTCTTAAAATACCTGAAGGATTGAATCAGCCAGCTGATGTTGGATATGAAGCAGCTAAAAATATGAGCAATACTTATAACAATATTGTATAGGGCGATTCAATGACCGATTTTGAGTCCATGTTTGGTGGAGAAGATGGAATGATTTCGGATGAAGAAGCAAAGGCTCTTGGACAAACTTCTGCTGCAGCTATGCGAGAAGGGTTTAAAGAAGCCATGGCCGGCGGAGAGGAAAGCGCGGGGGCTTTTTTAGATGGTCTAGTGGGACAAATGCCAGAAGGAGAAGCAAAGACTAAGGGTATTACACTAGCTGAAAATTTGAAAGCTGGTTTGGCTGAAGGAATGGCCTAGGGTCAATAGTTTACCGACAATATTAATGCCATATTAGATACAGTAGCAGCCGAAGATAAAACATAGGCATATGAAGCTTTAGCTAATATTGATTGGTCTAAATGGGATGCATCCAAGACAGCGATAGAGGCTCTTGGCGAATTAGGAGTTTCATCGGAAGAAACAGAAGCTAAAATTAAAGAATTAGAAGGTTCGATGAGAGATATTAATGGTGCCGCAAAAGACTTTGGAAAGGTTAACAAGGCATTAGATTCTGATATTGATTCTGGTGAATATGAACAATTAGCTAAACACTTACGACAAGTAGCGGGCGAGGCTGATGGATTAAGCAAAGATCTGAAATACAATGAAAAAGCAGCTAAGAAAAATGCAGAAGCTATTTTGCGTTTTGATAATGCAATTCAGGATGTAAATGAAAATTATGAGGATTGGGCCCATACACTTAAATCTGGGTCATTATAGGATTAGGCAAAGTTAGCTGAAGAGCTTGGGGATGCTTATGCTGATATGTTAGATATTGATGTTGGTTCGTTATCCAATGACTTTTTAATGAATGCCGAAAATCTAGAACTAATGAAGCAAGCAGCAAATGGTAGTGAAGAGGCTTATCGTCAACTATAGCAAGCTGCCGGTGAAGATATTTTAGTACAATGTGGTATTGATACAAGTCAATACGCAGCAGACTTAGCTGCAATTAATGAAATGAAAGTTAATGCTGAAGGCATGGGATTGGCAGATTTAGAAGCTGGTGCTAGTTTAGATGATACTAATTTTCTTAATTCATTAAGCGAAATGGTTAATGCTGCTGGTATGACAGCACAACAAGCTACAGATTATCTGTCTTCAATGGGTATAGACGCAGAAGTAGAAACTGAAACGGAATCCGTAGAAGAAACTGTTGGTACAGATTTGGTAGGTACTACAGGTGTAGTAAAACAAGCATATTACCCGCCAGCAAGTGATGGTAGTGGAGAAGTTACAGAACGTTGGGCTAGTTTTCCAACTGTAACCTATACCGCAGAACCAGTTACACAAACCAAAGAAGTAGCGGCAACAAGTCTTAAAGTAACATCTGCCAATAAATCTTCTGGTGGTAATTTTAAATTTAAAAATTCATCAAATGGTGGCGGTGCAAAAGGTGCGAGCAATAAAAAACAGTCTGGTGGCGGTGGCGGAGGTGATAAACCGAAGAAACCAACTCAACCAGCTAAAGTAAAACCCACAGAAAAGAAAGATACTAGTGAAGAGATTGAGCGTTATCATGAAATAAATGAAGTTCTTGATGATTTGAATAATGAATTAGATTAGATTGGTAAGAAAAAAGATAAAATGTGGGGCGGTAATAAAATTACCGAAATGAATAAAGAAATTGCTACTTTAAAAACTTTAACAGAATAGCATAAAAAATATTAGAGTGAAATCAGTGCAAATTTGGCTAGTGATAAAAGTGCATTGGAGGCCATTGGTGGCTAGATTGATCCAGAAAGTGGGCGCTTGTTAAATTATGACGAATTAATGAGTGGCGCTACAAATAATTGGAATAGCACTATGGCTAACTTAGATGCTAGAGAATAGGCTTATGAAAACAGAAAAGCTCAAGTAAGTGATATGGAAGATGGCTAGGCAAAATGGGATGCTGAAAAAGCTTTAGCGGATGAAAAAGATGATATAGATGCAGATAGAGATAAAGCCGATCAAAATTTTGAAAATACAAAAAAAGTTATTGATTAGTATACTGAAACTCTAAATCTTTCAGAAGAGGCTCAAAGACAATTAGAAGAATATTAGACCTAGCTACAAGAATTAAATTATGAAAAATTAATGTATAAAGTAGAATTTAAGGTAGAAGTTAATGATTTTTAGCTTAAAACACTTGAGCATGAAATGAAGCGTATGGAAGGAGACTTCTTCAAAACAGCGGAATTAATGGGAAAAACCATGGAACAAACAAAGTTCTATGAGGATGGAGAAGATGGAATTCTTGATGATATTGAGAATGGTGTTCAAGAGTTAGAGGATTCTTTAGCTAATGGCGACATAACTCAAGCACAATACATGGAAGGTATGATGAAATTTGGTGAAATGGCTATGGAAAATTCCGATAAGCTATGGGAAATGAATGAAGCCATGAAAACCTATTATACTGATGTTATTGAAGAGGGATTATCAAAAATAGATGAACTTGCTTCTGGATTTGATAATTTAGCTGGAACCTTAGATCATTACTCTAATATTCTTGGATTGTTAGGATATGAAGAAGATTATGAAACTCAAAATGAATTACTGCAAACAAAAGTAAATACTTTAAATGATCGAATTGATGTTTCAAAAAAGGTATAGGAAAGTTTATAGTCAGAATTAGATGCGGCAGAATTAGCTTACTCACAAGCAGCGACTGAAGAAGATAAAAAGGCTTGGGAAGAACGAATTCAAGTTTTATAGAACTCTTTATATGAGGAAGAGGATAAATATTTATCTTATGTAGAGGAAACTCAAGAAGCTGCAAATCAGATTCGTGAAAATAGTATTAGACAAGCATATAAAGATGCCGAAATGGCAAGCACCTCTGGTTTGGGATATGATACTCTTTTGTCTGATATGGAAAAGATGGATACCTTAACTAGTGAATATTTAACTCATACAAATAAAATGTATGAGACTAATAAATTATTATCAGAAGCGTAGTTGGGTATTGAAAAGTCTTCTAATAAACAAGTTTAGAAAAAATATAAAGCCTATATGGATTATATTGAGCAATTGCAACAATCTGACAATTTAACCAAATCGGAATTGGCAACTGCTGAGGCACGTTTTAAAGTATTAGAAGCAGAAATCGCTCTTGAAGAGGCAAAAACTGCTAAATCAGAAGTTAGGTTAACTCGTGACGCAGAAGGTAATTTTGGATATGTATATACAGCTAATGAAGAAAATGTATAGGGAGCAGAACAAAATTACTTGGACGCTCAAAATGAATTATATAATTTAGGTTTAGAACAAACAGCGACTTATCGTGAAAAAACTGTATAGTTATAGAAACAAACTCATGAAGAATTATTGTAGCTTGAATTAGATTATGCTAATGGTTTAATTGGCTCGGCAGAAGAATATGAAGCAAGAAGAGCGGTAATTTTAGAAACCTCTTAGGAATTGCTTTCAACTTATCAACATCAATTTAATCAAGCTCAATATACTATGGCGACTACTCAGTATAGTACTTTAATGGCTCATGACAAAAACTTTTAGCAAAGTCAAATATCAGAAAATGCTAATGCTAAAGAACTAATGGAAATTAAAGATACTGAATATTATGGTGGTGTTAAAACCAATGCTACTAAAACTCATGAAGAATTAGAAACTGGATTGAAAAATTTTGGGGTATCAACTTTAAAGTTAACAGATGGTTAGTATAAAGATTTATACGATAGTCAAGTGGCATTTGGAAAAGACACTGGAGTTCAAGATGATAAGTTTTATGGTACACGTAAAGGAAAAGATGAAGAATATTGGAAACAACTTAAAGCATTAGCTCAAGGTGGTCGTGGTGCGGTTAGTGATATATTTAACAAACCAGGCGATAGTTTATAGTCCGATATTAATGATAAATTTTATAAACATTTAGATGGTGCCTATACCAAATGCGGTAAAGCCACTGATACTTGGAAAACCAATTCAACAAAAGCTTGTGACGCAATAGGTATTAGTGCTGATAGTCTTGGTAACAAATTAAGTAATACAGATAAAGCTAATTTACGCGCAAAAACAGAAGAGGTTGCTGCTAAATCGACTGAGCTAAAAGAAAAATTGATTGGTAAAGATGGTAATGGTGGATTGGTTGCAAGTGTTAAATCAGAATGGGAATAGACTAGGGAAGCCACTACCAAATGGGAAGCCCATTGGAAAGAATTAGATAAAGTCAATAAACGATATGATACTTTAATTAAAAATATTAAAAATGTAGTTACAGAATAGTCGAAAATTAAACCTGAAACTCCAGAAACACCAACTGTAAATACTGGTACTGGAAAAGGTACTGGTGGTTCTGGTGGAGGTACTGGTGGTTCTGGTGGAGGCACCGGAGGTGCAAGTAAAAACAATGTATTAGAGATAGGTGATACAGCAACTTTAACTGGCTACTATTATTACGATTCTTATGGAAAAGCACCATATGATAAAAAATATCAAGGTGTTACTAATGGAGTTATAGTTGATGAAAAAACCAATCAAAAACAAAAAGGTGCATATTCTATTCATATTAAATCCGCAGATGGAAAATATGGAGATTTAGGTTGGGTTAAGCCCGAAGATTTAACTGGATATGATACTGGTGGATATACTGGTGATTGGGGTCCTGAAGGAAAAATGGCAATGCTTCATGAAAAAGAAATAGTTCTTAATAAAGAAGATACATAGAATTTCTTAACTGCTACAATGATACTTCGCGAAATTAGTTAGATGTTAGACCACAATGCATTAGTAGCCTCTCTTGGAGCAATTGATTTGAGAGCATTAACAGCCATGAATACAGCAGCTGATTAGGTGCTACAACAAGAAGTTACTATACACGCTGATTTTCCAAATGTGACAGATCATCATGAAATTGAAATGGCAATTGATAATCTTATCAATGCGGCAAGTTAGTATTCAAATAGAAAATAATATTATAGGGAAGAGAAAACTCTTCCCTATTTTTTATTTTGGTCTAATATGATTAATAAAATTATAATGTTTTTTAAATATTTTAGTAAAAAAGAAATATGAGAAAAAGGAGGTATAAAATATGCCTGATTTTACATAGGTAAATAGCTATGAGGAAAAGATTTTATAGGCTATGAATATTATTGCTTCAGATTTGATTTCATCAATTCCATATGATAAGACTATAGTGTGCACTATTACAGATGATTAGTATGCAGCTGAAGGAAAATATAGTGTTACTAATGGCGAAACAGTGTTTGATGCATATACAAGTGATACGACTTTAAAAAAGAACACATCGGTATATGTAACAATTCCAGAAGGTAAGTTTGAAAATTAGAAAATGATTATTGGAAAACGAACAGCAGAAACCGATAAGCCATATAATTTTACTATGCCTATGGATACAATGTTAGATATTACAGATAATATATTAGATAAAGATTCTGCATCTTTTAAATCTTTTAAGGATGAGGATGAAAATGAAGATACGGATATTTCATCAAATAATAACAAAATGGCTGCTAATGCAGGATATAGAGATACAGATACAAGCATGGTTGCTAAGTATTAGACTTTATATAAAATGAAAGAAAGCACAGAGCTTGCTTATACTGGTTATACTAGATTAGGCGTAAAAGCAAAATTTAAAACTTTATTAAAAGATGCGAAAATGGGTAGTTATGGTTTAAAAATCACTTTGACAGATAAATCATATACAACCACCACCGATGATAAAACAGTGGGAAATGCTTCATAGCAAAAGATATTGCTATTAGATACTTCAGATATGTATGGTAATCCCTATAATTTTGAAACCTTTTATTCTCAAGAAAAAGTGTTTCCTATTGATGATTTAAATACAATTACTGGTATTAAAATAGAATTATATTAGATTGCTGGTAGTTTTGTTAATGATAAAAACGAACCATTGCGAGTGGCGATTGATAAAACAGAAACATCGGCTGAAGATGATGATGGAAATATTGGTACTAGTATTATTTCATCAAAAATTTTAAATAATATTTTTGTAGATGAAATAGAATTGTGTTTAGGCTATGATGTAGCTGAAGTTTCAAATGAATATATGGTTCCAGTTATGTTGGGATAGACTACAAAAAGTTATTCGGAATTTCGTAAAGCAGAATTTAATGTTAAAAACTTTGATTTGCGTTGGATACATTAGTTTGATGATGGTCCCAAAAGAGTTAATCCAATGATAGATTTTATTGAAAGTGGACGATTAAGTGATTGTGAAATTCGCTGGTATAGATATAAATTGGGAGCTGCCTCGGCGGACGAGTATTCTGGTATCTATTGGCAAAGATTATATGTGGAAAAATCTGGTGAGGATTATATATTGTCTAATTATAATGGTCAAACAATAGAAAAAAAGAGCGTTGGTGATAATAATGAAGAAATTGTTCAATCAATTCCTTTTTATGGTGAGCAATAGGCTTTAGAAAATATTAAATTTACTCCAGACACCAGCTATCAAACAGAACAAATTAAAGCAATTGTGTTTTATGGAGAAAATAGGACAATGGTACGTGGTCCTATTATAACTTTTGAAAATGAAGAAACAAAAATAGGTACAATTGCTGAAGAATTTACCAATGCCTTGGGGATTGTATGTAAAGATGAAACCTATGGTAATTATTTTATATATAATGAAATAGGAGAAATGTTAAATACCAATGAAGCCAATATAGAAAGAGAAATAGATTGTAATTTTGCAGCTACTGGCTCTATGGAAAGGACCACCTTAGAATTAGATGGTAATAAACAAGATACAATTAGTTGGAAAATTCCAATTAAAAATTCTATGATTAAATTATAGAAGTGTGGAAAAGCCATAGGCGAAGATAGTGAATATTATCAACTAATTACTTTTAATGATTAGCATCCTTACAAGAAAGGAACTTATTATAAGAAGACTAATGGGTTATATGAAATTGATAATAATGAAAGTCCAATGGCAGAGCGTTATTATGATAAAAAATAGAATAGTAATATAATTGATTTAAAAAATGTATGGATTCAAAAACAAGCTTATGTTAATAAAGATATAGATTTTAAAACAGCAGTTAATCAAAAAATAATTACAATAAGACAGTCAGGTGAAAAATTTGAATATATAGGTATAGAATATATACCAATTACAGTTACCTCAAACGATTGGGCAAATCAACTAGAGAGTGGCCTTTATGACAAAAATCATGAAAGATTGCCAAATGATGCTGTGTGGTCGGCCACAGAGCTTTATTATCAACAAAATACAGTTGTTTATTTTGAAATCACTGGTGCCGTAACTACAGACGAAAATGATGATATAATTCCTATACCATATTATGAGCCTTGGAATATTTATAAAAATACACAAGAAGAGTATGTTATATTACAAGACGAACGCACCATGGAGTTAACCAACGACAATGCTACAACTAATTTATTTTATCCCACTTATAGAATTGAATAGAAATATTCGATGTATAATATGAACAATACAATTGTTTGTACTGTATGCAAAGAACGAGAAACATATACTTCAGAAAAAGAATTTTCGTTTGGCGTGGCTGGTACAATGGGAACTGATTAGACAGTGGTTATTGATTTTGTAGGGGGGCATACCGCCATTGTAGCAGGAGATACTACAACAGCATATCAATTGTAGGTTAGAATGTATGATGAAAACAACAAACCAAAGGATTTAAGTGATGTTGACATTGCGTGGAACTGGTATTTGCCAGGAAATCAAACTCTTGATATAGATGATATTGATCCCGCTAGTAATTTTGATTTTTTATCTTGTTTGGATTATTAGGGTGAAACAATTACAGATGGAAAATATGTGGGTGTATCAGGAAGCGGAAAGACAGAAGTTGATTTACGAGTTGGTGTAAATTTATGTCCTGGATATACATTAAGTAGTAGTGCATCTACACTACAAGCCGCCATGAAAGAAATTTATATCGCTTAGGTTACTGTTGGAAGTGATGATGCCAAGTTAACTGCTTATTTTCCAATTCCTATTAGAGCTAATAAAACATATACTCATATTGATGGAGCAACTCAAATTATTTATTTGTCTGATGGCGCTCCAGTGTATTATAAAGGACCATATAAACTATTTACAAATACTAATGAAATTGAAACAGATCTTTAGTGGAATATAGTATATGTACCAACTATTGTAAATGCAAGTGAGAATAAAGAAGAAGATAATCCGACTCGTTTTTTCCCTGCGCTTAAAGTTTCAAATAATAATACCACACTTACACCATTACCTGCTTATGTATAGAATGTATGCAATTGTGCCATTGTAGCATCAAAAAAATTTTTTGATAGCTCTGGAACAACCATTGTTCGATTAGAACCTGTATGGCAATAGCCATTATTAATATTGCGTAATCAATATCCTTCTCGTGTTATTAATAAATGGGATGGAAAATCTTTAGAACTTAATGACGATGAGGGATATATTTTAAGTAATGCGATTGCTGCTGGAAAAAAAGATGAAGGTAATACCTTTACGGGAGTTATGATTGGAGATTGGAGTGGCACTATAGGTGATAGTTCAATATCCAGCACTACTGGGGTTTATGGATTTCATTAGGGCGCCATGGCTTACGCTTTTAAGGACGATGGTACTGCTTTTATTGGTAAAGATGGAAGCGGACGTATTGAGTTTAATGGCACTAGTAGTATTATCAAGGACTCTGGTAATAATATGACAATTAATTTGAATGAAGGGATAATAGATGCAAAAAGATTTCAATTGACGGCGGGAGCAGGAGATAACAAAATAGAATTATAGACCTTGGACGAGGATAAGGAACCATTAATAATAGGAAATAATTTAAAAGTAGATTGGAATGGTCATTTAACAGCACGGTCGGGAGAAATTGGCAATTGGGAATTAGAACAGGTAGAAACAAAAAAAGGAGCTGATGATAGTACATATTCAACTGGTGGTCGATTATATTCAAATATAACTCCTACTACATCGAGCACGGATGGTTGGGGAGCTATTTATTTGGATCCAATAAATAATACTATAGAAGGCGGAAAATTTAAAGCTAGTATTTTAGAATCTGATTCTGGTACAATAAAATTAGGCGGTACAATATCAGTATACGATCCAGCGCGTAAAGCTGATATATTTAATCCACATACAGGAGAAACAGAAGAATAGATTGATTACTCTCCGACAAAATATGAAGCAGACGGAAAAACACCGTTAACAGGAAAGAACAATGGAGGTATTCTGGGTGGCACCTTGGGATTTGTAAGAATGAATTCTTCTTCTGATAGTGACTATGGAACAACTGGTATAGGGCTGCAAGCAGAAAATGGTGGCGTAGTTAAAGCAACCTCTAATAATGTAGGTATGAGTATTGGCTCTAATTATTTATTTTTAACTCCAGAGACATTTTAGATTAAAACATATGGTACATCAGCGGCCAGTATAGCTGATGATGATGATGATACGTCAACATCTACGGCAACTTCTACTTTGAAGTTTGATGGAAATGGCTTGGCGGTTGATAGCAATATGGGTAAATTGATTATTCAAACTAGTACTATAGAAGGAGATGGGCCTCATGTTGGAATGGCTTATGGAACATCTTCATATTTAGCTTGTTATGAAGATACTAGTTTGTTGGCAGCAAACTCTAATGTTGAATTACGCGCCGAGAATATTATATGTTAGGCAACAAGCACGGTAGAGATTGGTAAAGTAAAAGATGATGGAACTACAGTTGAGCCCGATACCACTTTATATGGTAAATTGACTGTTGGTAAACTTCAAGAAGGAAGTATGACATCAGACATAACACCCGAAGTTAAAATGTATGGTAGTTTAGATGTTGCTCAAAACAGTGTGTTTTAGAACGTTTTAACAGTAGGATAGTCAGATGTAAATTCTAGTTATATTTTTAGTGTATATAGCGCAACAGGTGCCACTTCATATTTTGACACAGGTGTTGTATTTGGTGGTGGTATAACAAGTAGTGCAGCAGATAGTAATTTGATATGGAGCAGCGGATCGATTAATTTTACTGGAGTTCCCGCCAATAGACAAATAGGAATTTATGCGCGTTTTGCGTAATTTGAGAGAAAGGAGATTAACTAATGAATTATAATGATTTAGAGTTATTAACTCGTTTATATAATACTATGTTATTGGTTAACACAAAAGGAGAAGATACAATCTTAATGGGAGATTGCCTAAAGGCTTTACAAACTTTTGTATTGACCAAAAAACAAGAATTAAGTAATAATTAGACACAAATGGTTGAGGAGGAATAATATATGGGCATAAAACTATATCCTCCTTCGATAGAGGGAACTTTACCCGCATTTTATCAAAGGGATGATCAATATCTGACCATCCCTTTTTCTATGAATAAAACAGTTGGACAAAATGATATTACGGGCTTTGAATTAAAAGTTAAAGATATTTAGAATAATGAGTTGGTTGCCTCATATACTTCTTCAACTTGGAATATAAATGAATCAAAAGTGTATTTTCGAATAGATGATTATGAAATATATAGTATTGGTATGTTTTATAAAGTATAGTTGGCCTATAAAGGTATAGATGACTAGGTAGGATACTATTCTACTGTTGGAGTCATTAAATATACTAATTAGCCAACTGTGACCATTGATAATTTAAATGCAAGTGCAGACAAAAACTATGATTTAAGAACTTATAGAGGTATATATCGATCAGAAGATATAACTGAAAAAGTATATTCATATAATTTTACTTTATACAATATGGCTACTAATCAGGTAGTTGAAACTTCTGGAGAGCTATTGCATAATCATGAAAATAATGATAGTGTGTCAGAAACTTATGATGTTTATTCTTTAATCAATGGATTAAATGATGATGAAACATATAGATTAGTTTATACCGTTACAACAATTAATGGGTTGATTGTTTCTTCACCGGGGTATATAATTGTATCATAGGCTTCTGCACCTTTGGATGCGGACATTACTTTTGAAGCTGTTATGAATGAAGAAAATGGTTATATTTAGTTAAAGTTATAGCCAAAACATATTAACTCAACTCTTACTGGATAGTTTGTTATTTCTCGTGCTAGTTCCCAAGATAATTTTGAAACTTGGCAAGAAATAGACCGTTTTGCCATGCAGAGACAATCTCCTCAAGACTATGTGAAAAAAGACTTTACTGTTGAGCACGGATATTAGTATCGATATAGTTTATAGCAATTTAATGCTTCACAATTATATTCTCAACGCCTATTCTCTAATGATATTATAGCAAAGTTTGAACATAGCTTTTTATTTGATGGCAAACGTCAGTTAAAAATTAAATATAATCCTAAAGTTTCATCTTTCAAAGAAACATTATTAGAAAGTAAAACCAATACTTTGGGTGGACAATATCCTTTTTTCTTTAGAAATGCAAATGTGCACTATAAAGAATTTCCTATTTCTGGTCTTATATCTTATTTGGCAGATGAAGAGGAATTATTTTTAACAGATGCAGAATTATTTTTAAAAGAAGCTAAAGAAATAGAAACTTTGACTCGCCCATATACTTTAAAAACTGGAATTACTGCGAATAACAAAGAATATTTTGAAGCAATTGATGATAATATGTTAGCATATTAGCTGTAGGAAATGTATAGTACAAGAGATAGTGCTAATTCGCAAGATAATAGGATTGTAAATAAACAAGGTAGAACTACTAATTTAACAGATTATAATATGTTGGCTGAGCGTATTTTCAAAATGAAAGTATTGGAGTTTTTAAATGATGGAAAACCAAAACTATTTCGTTCTCCTGGAGAGGGCAATTATTTAGTACGTTTAATGTCTAATTCTTTAGCTCCTAATGACCAAATGAGTAGAATGTTACATACTTTTAGTTCATAGGCAACAGAAATAGATAATTGTAATTATTAGACTATTAATAAATATTTACATTTAACAGATATAGATGATGATTTATTAAAACAATATGGCGTTGTTGAAACTATACAATTAGAAAATAATAAAAGTGATTATTCAATTCAATACCCTGGGGTTAATTATATTGCATGTTATAATATGCCACTTAATTCTACTATAACTATCACAGATATCTCGAACAATACGACAATTGAAGAGATTGGTCCTAATCCCTATATAAGAACTTTTAATACCAATAACAACACAACAGCAACAATTCATACAAACGGATATGATCCTGATGGTATAATACATTATGGCTATCAACAAAAAGTCTTACATAAATTTGATACTTATAAATACCTCAAACCCAATATTTTAGAAATTACAATTGTTACAGGAGCAACAAATGCTGAGTGGAATATTAATCAAGAAATTCGTGATTATTTAGAAATTGAAAGCAGTAAATTTAATATTGGGAAGTATTATTCTTTACAGTTTTCTAGGAAAAATGATTTTTCTATAGAAAATTGGGATAGTAATACACATAAATTTTGGATTAATGGAATTGAATATAAAATTATTAATTAGTCCATATAGGTGGAAGACATAGTGGGTATACCAGATATTAAATTGGGTTATGATGTAGTGCTTAATATTAAAATGTAGGATATTGAAATTGTATATGATTTTGAAAGAGAAAATTAGTTTAACGATTTGATTGCAGCTAGAGAGAATTATATAATTGATTTAAATATGACTGGAATTAAAGACATAACGGATCAAAATTATATAGATTATATTGATGAAAAAAATAAAGCGAATGCCGATATTTAGTTATAGTTAAGTAATAAAGGAGTGTGAAATTATTAATATGAAAAATCCTTTATTAGATTTAGATTTTTTACGTAGATTAGATTTAACAAAAAACAAAGCTACATATGCAAAAATTATTTTATTAACCAATACTGAAGAACCAGTAGAAGAAATATAGGGTCGAATTACATCTGGAAGTGTTAATATAGATGGGAATAGTGCGGTGCGCCGCACTTGTTCTTTGTCTATGGTGTCTGAAACCGTTGATATTACCAATAACTATTGGGCTTTAAAAAATAAATTTAAATTAGAAGTTGGTGTTGAAAATACAATTGAATCTCAATACCCTAGTATTATTTGGTTTAAACAAGGAATTTTTGTATTTACTAGTTTAAATATGAGTGTAGGAGCTAATAATTTTAGTATTAGCATCAATGGCAAAGACAAAATGTGTTTACTAAATGGCGAAGTAAGTGGTAGTATTAATGCTCCAATTGATTTTGGCTAGATGGATGAATATAGAGATAGTTATTATGAAATTAATAATTCTAAATATGAACCCAACACATATTATATAAGAACATATAATGAAGCTACTCAAAAATATGAATATACATTATCCGCAAAACCAGTAGCAGAAATAGGAGAAAACGATAAATTCTTTGCTAAAGAATTAATAAAAGAAACCATTAAAATTCCTATTGTAGATATAGTAAAAAATATTCTACATTTGCACGTAGGAGAAAGCTTAAATAATATTGTGATTAATGATGTGGACAATTATGGTTTAGAATTACTAGAATATCGTAGCGATACTCCTTTATATATGTTACGAGATGTGAGTAGTGGTGAAGTGACTAATATGAGATTTGATGGTGATGCCGAATATTTAACATCAACTGGAAACCCAATAAAATTAAGTGAAATTCCAGTCTATTACAATGACGCAAATTCGGTGTTAGATGTTAATGAATCTCCCACTTAGATATTAGTGGATTCTAATACATATAATATAATTAAAATAGAAGACAATATGGCGGTTGGTTATAGAAAAACAGATTTAACTTATCCAACCGAACTAGTCGCTAATGTTGGTGAAGCTTTAACTTCGGTTTTGGATAAAATTAAAAATATGTTTTCTGGTTTTGAGTATTTTTATGATATTGATGGTAGATTTGTGTTTTAGAAAAAAAAGACATATACAAACACCTCATTTAATAATATTAAAGTTAGTGATAATGAAATTTATGCAGATGCGGCAGCACATACCTCGGCCACAACATATTCTTTTGAAGATGGGATTTTATTATCTGCTTTTACGGATGCACCTGCTATTTTAAATATTAAAAATGATTTTTCCGTTTGGGGTAAAAGAAAGAGTGCGGCAACTGGAAATGATTTACCGATTCATATGAGATATGCGATTGATTTTAAACCAGTATATTATCACTCAATCGATCCTGAAAAAACAAAACCCTATGTTTCTTTGGAATATGGAGAATATGAATAGGTTTTTGATGTCACTAAAAATAATTTTGCAAATTATATTCAAACTACTAAACTATATATTAAAAATCTTAATGGTACTTATAGTATTGCTACCAAATATATAAAAGATGAACAATATTATAAAGCATTAAATACTAATACAAATGTAATACGCTGTGATTGGCGAGAATTAATTTATCAAATGGCTTGTGATTATTATAAATTTAATCATAAAATTCCAAATTTTAGCCAAACTATCGCGAATACTGGTGAAAATTTACAATACTATCCTACTGGAGTTACTGGATATGAAACTTATTACACAGACATGTAGGCTTTTTGGAGAGAGTTATATAATCCTGATGCTTTAAATGAAGAATATAAAAATCAAGCTTATGTAGAATTAGATATTTCTTCTGGTATTAGTACAGGTAATTTTAATACTAAAACAGGATTTAATGAGAATGTAACAAAAAATCCAGAGGTTTTAAATTTTTGGTTTGATTTTATGGGAACCAATGGAGAGCTTGGAAAATATGCTGCCAAAGTAATTGGTAATCGAGCGAAATCTGTTAACAACGATAAAGTGTAGGCAATATATTATCCTGAAGTTCCACCGATATTATTTGTTTCTACAGAAGACGAAGAGGCTTTAGATAAATCAAAAAATGATTTTAATAATATGACGGGATATACTTTTATTCAATTAACTCCTTAGTTAGAAAATTGCTTTACTATTAGTTCTTAGGGTAAGTCTGCGAAAGATGAATTAGATAATTTGCTCTATGAACATACTTATGCAAATGAATCAGTAACCCTTACAGCAATGCCAATTTATCATTTACAACCAAATACTAGAATATTTGTTAAAGATGATAATACCGGAATTAATGGCGAATTTATAGTAAGTAAAGTCACTGTACCTTTATAGTATAATGGTACTGCTTCTATTAATGCTACACGAGCCGTAGAGAGAATTTATTAATAATTAGGCTCGCTCAAGATGTTGGGCGGGCCTATTTAGTTTATATATATTTAATTTTCAAATATTTTGAAAGGAGAGTGTGAAGATGTCAGATATTACAACTAATTATGTTAAATTTCTGAGAGGTACACCTGGTGCTTATGAAGCATTAGCAGCAAAAGATCCTAATACTTTGTATTTTATTGTTGCGGCAGATCAAAAAGTTGGTAAATTATATTTAGGTGACGTTTTAGTTGCTGGTAATGTTACCGATGATGGAAGTTCTGTATTAGATACACTAGGTGAATTAGCCGATGTTAAGCTTGCAGGAGCAGAAGTAAAAGATTTACTTGGCTTTAATGGTGAATATTGGGTACCTATGACAATCGCAGAAGCGTTAGGTGATAGCAATCTAATCGCTGACACACAAATTTTTGAAATCGAAGTAGCGGCAGGCGCAGACCATAGCGCGGCAATTGCTACAACCGTAGGGGAAAAACCATTAAAAAATGGTGATATTGCCATTGTAAAAGAATTGATTAATGGCAATAAACGTCAGTATACATCTTATGTGTATGACGGCGCTTGGAAGGCAATGGACGGCAATTATAATGCTGAAAATGTTTTCTTTGATGAAGATATTACAATTACTACTGATGTAGGTAACATTACCGTTGAAAATGGTAATGGTTCTATTCCAGCCGCTGGAAAAAATTTAAAACAAGTTTTTGAAGCTATGTATACCAAAGAAGATGACAAATTAACTATTGATACACCAAGTGTTTCATTTAGTTTATCTAATTCTGGTGCAGCTACCGGTGAAGTTGGTTCTCCAATTGCTTTACCAACAGCCACTTTAACAATTGACGATACAGGTAGTTATGAGTATGGTTCTAAAGATAGTGAAGGAAATAGTTATTCAAAAGATGATGGAACTGGTGTTGTATTCACCAATTTAAGAGCTGCATTTGGCGAAACAGCTAAAGACGCAGCAGCTGATGCTTATGAAGAAAAGAAAGATGTTTCTTTAACCAGCGGCAGTGTTGCTTATACAGCAAAAAATACTCAGGTTACAGAACCATTGTTCTTAGATAGCGCTAAATCATATACATTTAGCTATTCAGCAACTTATTCTAATAATGAAAATCCTCGTAAACCAGTAACTAATTTAGGAAACTTTATTGGTTCTGACGGAGAACCTACTCCAGAATACGAAGATGGAACTAAAGCTATCACAGGTGATACTTTAATTGGTTCATCTACTTGGAAAGCAACTGGTTATCGCAAATGGTTCTGGGGCTATAAATTAGCTGATGAAGCTTTAGCTGATCCAACAGCTATTACTTCAGCACAAGTTCGTTCATTATAGAAAAATGGAACTAGCGCCCCTGGCTCTTATACAGTTCCTGCTAAGACAAAACAGGTTTATTTTGTATTCCCAGCAGGCAAAAAATCAACATTAAGCATTGCTAATAAGAGTGCATTAGGTGCTCCAGTAGCTTGTGAAAAGAAGGCGTCATTTGTTTAGGTTGCCGATTATCGCGGAACTACTAAAAACGATGCTGGCGAAGATGTTGTAAATAATCCAGCAACATATGACTTATGGTTTGTTAATTTGGATTCTTCATTTAGTGGAAGTGCTGAATTAACCTTAACTTGGGCGTAAGAAACGGGAAAGGAGGAAATAAATAATGGCTAAAAATTATAATGATATTTATACTGCGGTCTATACAAAGAATAATAAAATGGACTTTGGTAATAGTATGATTAGAGGTAATGGTATTCCTCTTGATATCACCGAAGTTTATAATTCTTATGCGGCTGCAGAAGCTTATGTAAATTCTAATCCTGTTGCTTACGAGGGTCAGATTCTTGCAGTTACTGAAAACAATGATACTACTGTATATGTAATTGCGGCTAGACTTGCGGCAGACAATACAACAGTAGAACATTATTTGAAACCAGTTGGTAGTGTTCCAGATGTTGATGGAAAAACCATTGTTATTAATGATGAAGGAAAACTTGAAGCAGTAATTCCAGAATTTGTTGATAATGATACTACTTATGCTTTAGTCACAAAAGAAGTAGAAGGTGGTATTGAATTAACTTTTGCTTCTAGTGTTGAAGATGAAGAAGATGTAGTTTTCTTTATTCCAGATGCTTATGATGATAGCGAATTAGTTGCTAGAGTTAATAACTTAGAAGAAAAGGCATCTGCTAAAGCAGAACAATCTTATGTTAATGAAGAATTAGCTAAAAAGGCTGATAAAGCTACTACATTAGAAGGATATGGTATTACCGACGCTTACACAAAAACTGAAACCGACACAAAAATCGGCGAAGCGGTTGCGGCGGCAGATCATTTAAAAAGAATTATTCTTGATGCTCCTGGCGAAGGCGAAGATGAAGAAAATGTAATCAATGCTTGGTTAAATGAAAATGATGCTCAAGATATTGCTGATGAATTTATTTATATGTTGCCTACTGGATTACAAGAAAGCGATAATAAATATCGTGAATATATTGTAATTTTTGATGGTGAAAATAAATATATTGAACAGGTTGGTAATTGGGAAGTTGATCTTGGTGATTATTTAAAATCAACAGATGCTGAAAATATTTATGCTACTAAATCAGAAGTTACAGAAGAATTTAAAAATTATGTAACTAGTGAAACTTTATCAACTACTTTAGAAAATTATGCTACCAGTGATGATTTAACTACATCATTGGGTGATTATACAACTAGCGAAGATTTAGCAACAACCTTAGAAGATTATGCTAAATTAACTGATTTACCAACCGATTATGTAAGCGATGAAGAAATCAAAGCTTATGATACAGCTGAAGTTGCTAGTGGCAAATATGCAGCAAAAGAAGTTACAGAACAAGGTTTAGCAGATAGATACACTAAAGAAGAAGTAGATGATTTGTTAGCTGATAAAGTTGATAATTCTATTGCTACTGCTGAAAATGGTTTGCGTTTTATTAATCAAACTGAAATTAATAAATTAAGTAAATTAAATCTTGATGGCGAAGATATTACAATTAGCGGTTCTGTAAATGCTTCTCAGGTAAAAGAGCTTTATCCAACTGTTATAAATATTATTAAAGGTGCTGCTTCAGACTTAGATCCAGAGGCCGAAGGAGAACAATTGGGTCTTGGCATTGAAGAAGGTGCACAAGTTAACTTTATTAATAATATCAATACTAATATATTTAGTGTTGATAGTGATAAAAAGCTTGATTTGGTAAAAGTTCCTGTTGGAAAACTTGATGGTTTAGCTTCTTGGATTGAAGAAAACAGAGATGTTGTGACTGGATTATATCCTACAGCAGCAGCGACCCTATTAAATACTTTAGATAACATAATTAATAACGAAGAAACTGGTTTAATTGCAGGATTAACTGCAGTTAAGGCAAAAGCTCTTACAAACGAAAATTCAATTAAAGAACATGCTGATAGATTAGATGCTCTTGAGTACGCTATGGCTTGGCATGAGCTTGAACAAAATAATATATAATTTTTTAAGGAGGAAAATAAATAATGGCTAATGTAATGTTTAAAAGAGGTGTCCATTCTGCATTACCTACTGGTTCTAATATTCAGGATGGCGTATTTTATTTAACTACTGATACCAATCGTTTATATGTTGGTAAAATGGAAGGTGCTACACCTACTCTTGTAGAATTAAACCAAAGTATTACAACTATTGCTACTGAAGCTGGGTTACCTTCTGGTGAAAAAGCAAAATTAGGTCAGTATTATTATGTAACTGAAAAAAATGCTTTAGCATACTATAACGGTACTTCTTGGGTACAGATTAATGGTGATACTACACTTGTTTCTACTACTGGAGGCGCAAGCGGTGCCGCTATTACAGACGGTCATCAAATTACAACAACAGTAACTGATACAGCAAGTAATACTAGTAAAGCAACCTTTGCAGTAATTGGTGATGATGCGGTATCTGTAACTGGTAGTGGTACAACAATTCAAGTATCTGCACATGATACAAAATATAATATTAGTGCGGCTGAGAGTACTGTTACAATAAATGAACAAGATAGAGTTGCTGCAAGCGTAGTATTAGGTTCTGATGTAGAAGGAGAAGAAGATTCTTTTATTAATATTTATGGTGGCGACGATGCAGTAACAGTAGAAAAAACTGAACATGGTATTAGTATTACCGCCAAGCAGACAGATATGTATAATACCGGTGTATCAGAAACATTTGACACAAATGGTAAACACACAACTAGTGTAACAGATGGAAACAGTACTAAAACTTCTACTGGAGTAACCCCGACTGTTAAATATGGTAATGGAAAAACAGCTGTATTTAAACAGGAATTTGAAGCAGATGGAAAAACCCCTAAGGGAAAACCAACTGCAGAATTAGATGTATATGACAAGGCTCAAGTGGATAGCCTAATCTCAATGGCTGACGCTATGCATTATATGGGTACAGTTATTGCTAGTGAGGTAAGCACAAAATTAGATATTACTAAAGCTCAAAATGGTGATACCTATAAGGCTGCTGAAAATCTTACTGTTGCTGGTCAGACAGTAAAAATTGGAGATTTAATTATTGCTAAGGGTACAGAAGGCACAACCGGTAAGCTTGATACCACCGCTGTTTGGGAAGTAATTCCTTCTGGCGATAGCCAAGTTGTTAGCGTATTAGCTAACGCTGATACAAATAAATTTACTATTTAGGATAATGCTGTAGGAAACTCGGGTAATTTAGGCTCTATTACTTTTGTTGATGGTGGAGAAAATATTAAAGTTACTTCAACAGTAGCCAGTGGTAATAAAGATTTAACCACTACAATTGCTCACGATGTTGCAGGCGTAGCAAAAACCACATTTACTGGTTCTAATGATACTCAACAGGCTTCGAAATCTCAAGCAACATTTACTGCAATCACAAAATTAAGTTATGATGAAAATGGTCATATTGTTAGTGCTGATGATGCTACATTTACAGTAGTAGATACTCATAACAATCTTGACAGTGTAACCATTACCACTACTGGTGGTGGAGACACTATTGGTACAGCTGTTACAGCAACAACCAAAGTTACTATGAGTGATGGTAGTAAATCAGCTGCATTAACAATTGATTCTGATAGCTTACTTTTAAAACAAAACAACGGTACAGTTTCAATTGACATGACTTGGGGCTCATTTTAATAACTTTGGTGGACAACTATAATTAAATTACTTTAATCAATTTTTAAATCCCTTAGAGGAATAAATCTAAAAGGGGAAGAGAGATTTTTAACCTCTCTTCCCCCTTTTTTTATTATATTTCAATAAAGATAGAAAGGAGATTAAAATATGAGTAATGCAATTTTTCGTCCTGTAAGAGGAACAGAAGAGGCCATAAGAAGAATGCCGAAAGAAGACGGCTTTGTTTATTATGCCTATGATTCTGGTAGAATATATATGGATAAAGACAATGAGCGTATTCCTATGGGTGGTGGTAGCGGCACTGCGAATGGTGCATCTATTTATTATGGAGAATATGGACAAATCATAGAAGAAAACGAAGAAACAAAAAAATATGATTATCCAAAAAATGCTTTAGAAAATAAAAAAGCGGTTCCAAAAGAGGATGATATTATTCTAGATGATAATGGAGCTTTATATCGTATTTTAACTATAGGGGATGAATACTTTGAATGTGAATTATTGCCTCTTAGTGGTGATGGTACAAGCTCTATTAAACGCCCTTCTTTGACTTTGCATACAATTGAGAATCCGATTTTAGTGAATGGACAACAATTTGAGATTAATTTTACAGTTAAATCTGCTTTGGATGAAAATGATATGCCGTTAGCTGAAGAGTTTACTGTATATTGGTCTTTAATTGATGAAGATACTAAATAGGTATACTATAATGGTACCCCAAAGACAAAAGTAAAACATAATCAAATGGATAATTTAGTATTAGGCGATTATTTAAAATTTAATACCAATACTATTATACGTTTATATGCTAATGGTATTAATCATGATGAGGTTTCATCAACCAGAGAAGCTAGCGTTTCTACTGTAGAAATGTATTTACAATAGACTTCTGATTATAATCCAATAAACACTTATGCTGAAGGAAAAACGGTGTTGTATTGTAATGCTATTGGAAATTTGTCTAAAATTTTAAAATGGTCGGTTGATGGCACTGTTTTAAAAACAGAATATTTAAATAGTAATGACACCAATCCTCGTGAATTTGAAATACCGAAAAGTCATTCTAAACATGGATATCATACAGTATTGGTTGAATTGTATCAAAATTTAGGCAATGAAATCAATCCAAAAGAAGGTTTATCTGCCAGCCCTTTACAATATGAAATAGCTATTGTGAAAGAAGGGGATAGTAATTAGCCCCCTATTATTTGGTTAGGAGATTATAAAAATAGTTATTATAATTATGAAACCATTCAAATTCCTTATATGGTTTATAATCCAACTAATACCTCTATGGCTGAGGTACACCTATATAAAAATGAAATAGGAGATGAGAATGAGCTTGAGGGTTCTCCCGTAACCATTAAAGATTTTACTAAATTTAGTTATTGGCAAATTGCTGATGCAGAATTAAATAAAGATAATCAATATGTTTTGGGTTGTTATTATACTAAAGATGGCAAACAAGCGATTATTGAAAGAACTATTAACTTTAAAGTGGTAAAAGATCCAAAACGACCTATGGAAATTATGAAACAAAATAATTTAAAATTAAATTTTGATCCAATTGGTCGTTCAAATAGTGAACCTTCAGAAAAGAGAGCGACATGGAGTTATATTAATGAAGAAGGCAATAAAGTTTATGCTAAATTTGATAATTTTAATTGGTATAATAATGGTTGGTTTGTAGATAGTGAAGCAAAAAATTCTTATTTGAGAATTAGTAATGGTGCAAAATTTACTATACCTTTTAACAAATTAGGGTTTGGAACTAGTAATACTTCAAGTCAATCAAATGCAATTGAAATTTCTTTAAAAATGAGAAATATTTAGGACTATTCCAATTTAATTACCAATATTACGCGTTATAAAAATGATGATGAATACTACAATGCATTTATAGCGCCAGAGCAAACAGAATATAGCAATTATGATGCTTATTTGCAAGCTACTCTTACTGCTGATGTATATGAAAGTCTTGAGTTTTTACGAGTATAGAAAAATATTAGTTTGAATAATGTAGCTTGTGGCTTTTATAGTGGAAATAACGATTCAGCAGTTGGATTCTGTGTAGGACCACAAGATACGTTTTTCTCTAATGGTACAGATACTGTTAGCGTATCTTTTGTTGAAAATGAAATAATTAATTTAAGTTTTGTTTATGAACATACTTTAAAACTAATTTATATTTATATTAATGGCTGTATTACAGGTGTTATTGAATCTACAATTACTGGTGATACTGGTTTTACAATTAATACTGATAAAATAATATTTAACAGTACCGTTTGTGACATTGATTTATATAAAATAAGAATTTATAATACTTCATTAAACGTAAATGATATTGTTACAAACTATGCAGTAGATAAAAAAGATGTTTTAACTTATGATTAGAATTTTCTTGCAACAGAAAATAACACATTAAAAGAATATCAATTAAGTTTTAAGAATGTGGAAGAATATAATAAACAGCATCCAGAACAACCTTTAATGCCTTATATTATATTTGACACTACTGAAACTACAAATGACAAACTACCTTATGCAAAAATTAATAAAGAAATGCCAATTAAAATTGAATTTGTTAATGCTCCGCTTGATGCAGCATATGCGCGTGGAGAGTTAATACAAAAAGCGATAGATGATGGATTATTGCGTGAAACTGAAACAAATCAAACTGTAATTGATGAAGCGGTTCGTACATATTATACTCACAATTGTCCCTCATGGACATCAACAATGTCTGTTGGAGATTAGGTAACAATAGAGGTTTAGGGTACTTCATCAGAATTTTATCCTCGTCGTAATTTTAAGGTTAAAACAAAATATGAAAAAGATGATGAATCTAAATTCTGCTGCTGGGATGATAGCATTGTAAATGAGGATGGTACAACAGGAGCATATACAGAAGATAGTTGTTTAAATATTTTTATGCATAAAGGACCGTTTGAAGATATTTTTAATGACGATCAAAAACGTTTAGACGCTAATAAATAGAAGTATTATGGCTGGGAAGAAAGCCGTATGTCAGATGGTTGGTATATGAACAATTATACTAACCCTACAGACAGATGGACTTTAAAAGTAGATTATATGGAATCTTCAGGAAGCTATAATGCAGGATTTGCAAGTCTAGTTGCAAATGCTTACACCAAACATCCTTTACAAGATTATTTGAGTGTTTTAACTAACACAAATGAATTAAAAAGTTCTGTATATGATGAAATGCGTTGGGATGATTATCGAACCTCGTTACTTGGTTTTCCAATTATGGCTTTTTAGAAAAGAAAAAAACGTACTTATACATAGAATAGTGAGGGTAAATGGATTGGTAATCCTGTTTAGCCTGTAGAATACGAGTATATTTTTATCGGCTATTATCGCATGTTATTAGATAAAGGGTCTGATTAGGTTATGGGATTTAAAACACCTAAAAATATTAAACATACATTGCTTAATAACTAGAAAGTAAGAGATGTTGCGGAATGTTGGGAATTTGCAACAAATGCAAGAACTTTCTGTTCTTACAAGGATCCTTGGAATCGTGTAGAACTTAGTTTTAAAGGGCCAAAATCCGAAGGGGATAATATTTTTATTAAACTAGACTCTGGTAATATTGGTGGCCCAATGGTGCTTAATCATTTTGAGCCTCGTTATTTTAAATATGAAGATTATTTGAAAAATGATGAAGACGGATTTTATAATTTTGGTAATTTAAACCAAGACACAGTAAATGAAATTTGTACAACATTAGGTATTGATAATATAGATATTACCAATGAAAATGCAAAATATCAGGCTTAGGATGCGGCTGTAAAGCTTATGGAGAATTGGGAAAAAGTTTGTAAATGGATTTATAGTACCAATCTTGATAATGTAAAATCTCAAGGAAACTATACAAATGTTGAATTATATCAATATGATTATGAACCTGGTAAATTTTATATTTTACAAAAAGATGAAAATAATTAGGATGTTTATGTTTTGGATTATAGTCCAGAATTTAATACAGAACAAAAACAAACTTATTATGAACAATTTAAAGATACAGATGGTAATATATCTTATATCGTTATTTTTGTAAACATTCCGAATAATACTGAAAATAAGAAAAAATATGAGAAAAATAAATATTATATTTAGGTTTCTGGAGCTTATTCTTTATGTACAGAGGATAAATTTGATTCTTCATTAGATTATTATGAATTTACATCATATAGCGATGAACAAATAGAAGAAAATAAAATTGCTGATAGATTAATTGAACCAGCTACAGTATTTGATCCCTCATTAACTTATTATACTTACAATCCTGATGCTAAGGTTGTTAGTGGTGGCGGGGCTACTGAAGCTGTAAAAACAGTGCAAAACCCTAATGAAGAAGATTTTGTTGCAGGAAAATATTATGTTGGAAAAACTGTAAAATACGGAAATACAGATTATAAATACGATACGAAAGAATATAGAACAGCAAAATTTATTAATGAATTAACAAAACATTTTGATCCAGAATATTTGGCAACTTATTTTGTTATGACTGAAGTTTTTGAATGTTACGATTCTCGTGGAAAAAACTGTATGATGGCTTCTTGGGGACCAAAAGAAGAAAATGGAGAATATATTTGGTATCCTATTTTTTATGATATTGATACACAATTAGGTATTAACAATACTGGCATTCCCTCTTTCGAATTTAATGTTGATGCAACGGAGAAAGGTAATTATTCTACTTCAGATAGTGTTTTATGGAATAATTTTTATAAATTCTTTAAGGGTTCTTATATTTTAAATAAATATAAAAATTTAAGAGGACAAGGTTCAAGTTTTGTTGCTTTGAACAATCCTCCTTTATAGAGTGTTGATTATTTGGAAAAATGGTATAAATTTGATGATGCAGAAGAAATTACTGGTAATATAGCAAATAGAGGAAAACGACCTTTGATTGCTACAAATTTAGATATGTATTTTAAATATATTACTATTACTAATGAAAATGCTCCTTCACAAGGTGTAGCTTATTTACTCGGTACTAGTGGAGATTATACGATTGATACTGCCGGTAGTTATTTTTATGCATTATAGGGAGATCGTTCTTATTCAAGAAGACAGTTTTTAACTAATCGTCTTGAATATATCGATTCTTGGTTAAATCAAGGAAATTATGCGCGTGGCGGTAGTAATCGTATTCGTGGACGTATTTCAGCAAATAGTATTGGAGATGACCCGTCTACTTCAGATATTTATGTTGAAACCGATGAAATTCCATATTGGAAAGATAATAAAGAATTTACTACGAAAACTCACGATTTTGATGGTCAATATTGGCTAACTCTTAAACCAATACGAAGTTCTTATGTAACTGCTGGTGATGATTCTGCGAATTATCCTTCATAGAAATACGATGGTAAGAATGTTGTTAATTTTAAATTAAATGATATTGAAACTGGTATTCGTAGAAGTGAAAACTATCCAGAGCAATTGGTTTATATTTATGGTATGAACCAAATGGCGGATTATGGTGAAATGAACAAACTTTATTGGAGAGAGTTTTATATGGAAGGTCAAGCTAATCATTTAACCAAATTACAACTTGGATATGATGGTTATAGTAAAACAGATAAAAAAGATGATGGTTCAGAGTTCTATTGGTTTAATAACGATCTTAATGGAATAGCATTAGCTGAAATGCCTCTGTTAAAAGAGGCTAATTTTAGTGGTTTGGGTTTAAAGACTGAAACTACATTAGATTTAACCAAATCTGAAAAGCTTGAAAATTTCCGTGCAGTAAGAACATAGAAACTAAATGATGTATAGTTTGCTGATGGTGTAGCGCTTAATACTCTATATTTACCTAGTTCGGTTACTAGTTTAAAACTTATTCAAGCGAATTTGTTGAATAATTTAATTGAGACTAAGGAACCTCCAAGCCCAACAAACAATGAAGAAGATGGAACAGTAACTCCTCCAGAAAAAGGATTGTTTATTGAGGGATATTTTGGTGATACATTCAGTTCATCTATTAAAAATATTCATTTAGATGGCGGTAATCTTGGATATGGCAGTTATAAATTATTAAAACGTCTTTATGACGCTACTGAAAATAAAGCAAGTACTGATACAATTATTAGAAGAATTACTATGAGAGAAGTGAATTGGTGTCCTTATATTCAAGTTACAGAAGGTGCTGAATATGAACCAACAAAGTATAGCTACCATGTTGATAATGGTCATTATGGTTTTGATATTTGGGTGCCAGACTCAGATGAATTAAATGAATTTAACGATTTGGTTTTAAATGGAAAGTTATATATTTATAAGCAAAATGAAGACCAAAACATTATTGATGATGCATTTGTTACAATTTTAAATAATTTATATGAAAAAGGGATATATGCAGATGCTTCGAGCACAGAAACTCATCCAAATATTTCTGGTATTGTTTATATAGACAATACAAATAGTATTGAAGAAAGTGTGATTAGTAAAGAATTACAAAAGAAATATCCGAATTTAACTTTCTTTTTTGCAAATGTTGAAAAAGCATTTTCTGCTGAATTTTTATTTAGAAATCCGGATACAGGTGCAGATGAATATGTTAAACATATTGATGGTTCTAAATTACCTTCTGTACAAAAAATTTCTAAAGCAGATTATGATAAAGACAATACCATTTTCTTTGCTAGTCCTTTTGGATTATATGAACCACAAAGAAATCACTATGATTTTGTTGGTTGGAGTACCGACCCTACCGCAACCGCAGATAGCAAAGACCTTATTACTAAAGAAAATGAAAAATGGAAAGATTTAAGAATTACCACAGATGAAAAAGGCAATTTACAATACGATTATAAATATTATGCTATATTTAAGAAACATAGTTATGATGTTGTTTTCTTTGATGGTGATGGAACAACAATTCTTGAAACGAAAACAATAGAATATGGCACTTCTGGAATAGTGGCTCCTTTATCAATACCTTATAAAGATGATAGTGATTTAGAACCAATAACTCAAACTTATTCTTTTAGAGGGTATACAGATAATCCATTAACCAATACACTTGTAGATTTAGCTATGGTTACCGTAAGAGGAAAATTATTTTATTATCCAGTATTTGAAAAGATTAGCGTTTATGATAATGTTCATCCAGAATATTTCTCTATTGAACCAACTCGTGGCTTAATTAGTTGGAGCAAAAATGCAATAGTAAGAGGTAAGTTAACCATTCCTTATGAATTATATCACGAAGGAGAAAAGCGTACAATTAAAGTTAAAGGTATTGCGGGCAATGGTTTTGATAATAACTCAACTCCTGGTGGAGAGCAATTACAAGGTGTTACCCATATTTTCTGGAGTGGCACACCAGATGCAGCTTTTACTGAACTTGGATATTCCTTCTACAATAGTGCAGAACGTTTCTTTGCAACAATGACTAGTTTAAAATATTTTGAAATGCCTTCAACAATTACTAAAATTGGTCCTGCATGCTTCTCTGGTTGTACCGAATTGTTTAACAATGATTATTCAAATATTGAATCTGTTGATTTTTATATAGAAGAGTTTTTTAGCAACATTACAGAAATAGGTTCGTCAGCTTTTGTAAACTCTGGTCTTAGAGATATTGTATTAGGTAATAATATCACTGTCCTTGGACATAGGGCTTTTGCTTCTCTTTATTATGATCGAAAAAGAAGTGTTATGTTAACTGGCACCAAGTTAAATCAAGCAAGAAGCGGTACCGGTCTTTTTGCAGACAATTCAAATTTAACACTATATATTAATCCAGTATACAATACTGATGATTGGAAAAACAAATTTGGTTTAACGGGTTAGAGCTCAATTGAATAGATTGGTTAAGGGAGGATTTAAAAATGAAGAAAACTGTAATTTACAGATACTTAGGGACAAACGGCATTATCGAAACTCCCATACATTTGGAAGATACTTATTACGTTCGTTTATATCGTTTGACAGCAGACGATAATAAAAAGTTAACCAATGGGGAAGAGGAATGGCGTAGTGTTTTAGTACCAGAAGACGAAATTGATTTATGGTACGAAATAGATAAAAAATAAAAAATGGTCGATTGTAATTAATTATTCGTAATTGAACTACAAATAATTAGAGTAGAGAAAAAGTCTAAAGAAGAATTATTCTTCTCTCTTTAGACTTTTTCTATAATTTTATAGAAAGGAATGATTTAAGAATATGATTACAGCTATTACAGAAAATAATGTACAAAAATATAATGCTTTGTTTGATAAAGCCACTAAAGCATTAAAAGCCGAAGCCTTAATTGAAGATAGTATTTTGGGTGATAATAGATTAAATTATACTGAAGATGTATTTGTAGGCATTGATACATTAGAAAAATATTTTAATTGTATTGGAGATTTAAAAAAGCTAGATACTAAATATACCATTTTACCTCTCTCCGAGGACTATTTTGAGATTGATGCAAATACACGTCTAATTGATGTTCCTAAAAATTCATTTAAAAAGAATGGAATTGGAGTAGTTGGAGATAGAGAGGCAGAAATTTTATATTTTAGAATCGATCGATACTTTGATTATATGGACTTAGCTTCTGATAATATTCAAATTTATATTCAATGGGAAGGTCCGGATAAAACTCAGCAAACTTCTACTGCCTGGATCAAAGATTATGATACTCATACAGATAAACTTGTATTTGGTTGGCCTTTATCTAAAGAAATTATGAAATAGGCCGGAAAACTTAAGTTTTCAGTACGTTTTGTAATGATGGAATAGGGTGTAGTAACATATAGCTTAAGTACTATAACCGCAGAGGTTATGATTAATGATGGTTTAAATTTTAATGATGATAAATTAGAAGCAAATTCTGATGTTAATAATAGCATCTTTAATCGAATTACAAATAGTAAAACCAATTCTAATGATGATATAGATGTACCAGCGCCACGTTTTGCTGCTTCTGCTTTTAATCCAGAACCTGCTAATCAAGAAATAGATTTAGTAAATAATGAATTGGTAGTAACGGCAAAAGCTTATAAGACAGATACCCATGGTAATCTTACATATGGTCTTGTAGGTAGTGCTATTGGAGAAACAATTACCGATCTAGAAAGTTATGAAATAGATGGTGCAATAGAAAGACAAGTAAAAGTTGGAGATAAATATCACATCAATACAGAATATTACACTAAAACAGATGATGGTATTATTTCAGTACAAGTTCCAACACTTGATCAAGATTATGTATTAGAAAACGGTATTTATCGTTTTATACTTCCTTTAAATGCTCCAGAGGGTACAACAGATACAAAATTTTATGAAAAAATAGGTCAAGCTACAATTAAAAAAGCTGGTACTTATTATTTTGCGGCAATTAATAATTATAATACAAAATAGTCAATGAGAGTTGCAGATAAAGGTTATAAAGTACCTGGACCAGTAAACGCAACAATTGTTTGTAATAAGGCAGGGTTTGTTGGAAAAACAGAAAATACTTTTGCAGCATCTGATTTTACTATTGCAACCTCTGCAAAAGATACGGTTAGTTATGGTTTAGTAAAATATAATACATCTTTAGAAGAATATGAACCTATTGTTACTAACCAAGATTCATTAACAGATATAAACGCTACAAATGAAGGAATATATCAGTTGTTGGTAACCACAACAAGAAACAATTATTCAAAATCAGTATATTCATCTGATTTTAATATATATGCTCCAGCTACACTTCCAGAGGGTTTAAGTCTTACAGCCAACGACGGTTTAAGGGTTGGTGCAACTGTACAAGTTAGTATACCACAAGATTCTTCATATGTAGGAAATTTAACTTATCAATGGTTAAAGAAAAATTCAAGTGGTACAGAACAAACCATTGGAACATCAACCAGTTCATCATCTATTACTCTTAGTAGCAGTGAAGCAGGATGGTATGTGGGCTGTAAAATTATTAGTACATACCAACCACAAGGCGCCAATAACACAACCAATACAACAATATGGTTTGAAGATACTGTGGCTCAATAATAGGGGGTAAGGCTATATGATTACAGCAGCAGAATAGTATTTGCAATAGTTATGGCAATTATATAGCGGCAATATGCCAAGAAAAGCTATTTTATTGCCAGCTAATGAACAGATTTATACTGTAGATTTGGAATCTAGAACAATAAATGCTCCTTATATATCTGGTGTAACAAAAGATCAATACGCAGAAACTTTTTATTTTTTGGTAGATCGATTTCATAATGAAATCGATCTTACCAAAACTGGATGTTTGGTTTATTATAAAAATAAAACCGATGGTAGCACAGGATTTTATTCTGTGCCTTTTTATGATACAACCACTTTTTCTACTTATGTAACCAACACTTATATAGAAGTAGGGGTAAATGATGCTAATTATTTACCAAACAAATTTTATACCTATGATGAATCATCAAATCAATATATTATTGCTACGGATGATAATTGGGATAAAACTAAGAAGTATTATGAATTCAATGATACAGCAAAACATAAAAAATATGAAAGAATAGAATTTACAGAAGATAATCCCTATTAGCCTAATATGTACTATTATTTTGATAATAAGGGAGATAGTCCAAGTTTGACTTATGTTCTTGAAGAAAGAGCTTAGCCTCAAGAAGATGAAACATACTATGCTTTTGTAGAAGCAAGATATATCTAGGCTTATGTTAACAATTCAAATTACAAACCA
>JAEIGA010002156.1_pt1 | contig 31444 bp, 37 predicted proteins | sample 9270691 | NCBI WGS metagenome assembly JAEIGA01 (sample SAMN17057246, study PRJNA624740) | gut metagenome | biome: biome; isolation source: fecal sample | host: Bos grunniens | place: China: Xizang | collected 2019
ATCGGAGAGCGTGGCACAGCCCTTTGGGCATTGAATGGTCTGACTACCTACTATCAGAACGAACAGAACTATTCCAGCATGGAATTGAAGTTGAACAGCGTACTGAATGGAACGGCAGCCAACAGACTGCAAAAGGCATACGACTTACTTGTAGCGGTATAGAACGAATTTAAAGGCGATTTAATGCGGTTTTTCCCATCGAGTGGTAAAGTTATAAGCCCAGCATGGGAAAACCGCTTAAAACGGGAAATAAACGAAAATAAGCATGATTGATAAGGCAAGACAAGAATTCGGTAAGCACGTAGCCCGACTTCGTAGGGGTGCAATGCTGAGCCAAACACAACTGGCATTACTGGCAGACCTGAAACCTGTAACGGTCAAGAATATGGAATTAGGACGTTTCAATGTTCCTTTCGATGTGATGAACCGTGTAGCGGTGGTGCTGGGTGGAGAGATAAGAATAGTGTTGAACAATACAACGGAGTAGGATTATGGCACAGGCAGAGATATTCCACGAATGCAGAAGTGCAGGGATTAAATTCACGCAAAATGAATGGCACGACTACCTGAACGCAGTCCGAAAAGGAGAGCGTGAGCCTATACAGAGCACTTTCGGACGGTACACGTTTAACGTTAATGATATCTGTCTAACACCCGACAAACAAGAGATAGTGGTAGTACCTGGAGCCTATGGGTACAGTATTGAGTTGAGCTGGGCAGAATGTGGAAACGGTCTTTGGTCGTTTGGTATTAACTACAACCTTGGTACTGGTGGTGGTGGTTATGGTGTGGCTTGGGCTGACATAACGGGAAACGATAAAAGTTGGCGGAACGGTTACCCATCAGAGAAAGAGTGCAAGATTGCAGGGTGGAACAAGGCTTTAGAATATGTTGGTCATGAGAAAAGCGGAAACGCTACCCAGCGAGCCAAGTTACGATTAATGATACAGGACGAGTTGAAGTCTTTGACACGTCCTCAGATTGTACAATTAGAATTATTTTAAGATTATGGCACAATGTGAGTATTGCGGTTATTACCGCCAAATAAAGCGAAAGGATGGAAGCATCCGTCATTATTGCTCGGACAGGGATTGTACGGTAGACCCCTGCGAGCCTGAGTGTAACGAATATTAATTAATTAAAGTAGTTCAATATGAGATGTCCTAAACCACCTTATAATTGTTATTTCTGCTACAATGGTGTGTGTTATGCCGAACATTGGTGGCAGTGTGCAGAGGGTTTTAGAAAACCTCATGAAGGAAATAAAAATAACAGGTATTGCAAGAAAGGAGAATAATTATGAAAAGGATTAAAAATGTGAAAGAGTTGAAGATTGGCACAAAGATGGTCAATATCTACGATGGGAAAGAAGACTACTACGAATTTCTGATGGTACATCCACATAATGACAAATATGTTTTATTATTGGATGACCTGACACAGAATGCTAAAAAGTTCTATATCCCTAATATTGAGATGTCAGCATATTGGCAGATTGATTACACCCGAAAGGATTTGCTTAATTATCTATATAATTATTATCTCGAAAAGGCAGACAGAATGTTAGACATAATAAAAAATGAGGAATAAGTTATGATTAGACACAAATGGAGTTTGAAAGTTCGCAACCAGCTTTCATCGCTGGCAGGAGAGTGCGATAGTTGTGCAGCCATCGAGGGTGCAAGAATGACATCTGCAGAACGAAGTGCTTTGCAACAGAAACTCAGGGATGTGGTGTTTTGGATGGATAAAAAACTGGGGATTTTAATTTGATGACACCCAGCAGGGTTGAACGTCTTAAAAGAAAAAAATTATGAAATGCAATAGATGTGATACTACTATGAAATTACATAGAGTGAAAGAGAAAAAAGAAAAAAATGATTATGATTATATGTACATCTGTCCTAAATGTGGATGTTACAAAGTAGGATGGGGTGAACCATATAGAAAAACAAAGAAGAAACTATGAAAAAGGAACTATTCATCATGATTGGTTTGCTGGCACTGGCAACCACCATCAGCGCACAGAAAGTGATAAGCCCGACAGTAACCAGTACCAAGACGCTGAAAACGACAGACCTTGGCAACCAGAAGTTGACGGTAGCCGTAACGGACAATGATACCACGTATTGCATCATTCTTGCAACAGGGCACAGCATGAATGTGGTTGTAGACCTTGGCAGAAAGGATAAGGCGTTAAGCCTGTTGCAATGGTTATATGACTATGAACCCAAGAAAGGCGATTTTATAGATTTAGAGAACGATACGCACAACGTGGCAAAATGGCAGGGTGCAAGCGGTTATCTTGTCTATTCAGAGGGTAAGCAGTTCACAGGTCATCTTCGCAAACCAAACATCAAGGGCTTCATCAGTAGTATCAAAGAGTTTGCAGGCATGAAATAGAAAAACCCTATATAATAAGTGGTGAGTTGTTTACAAATTCTGTAACGCACCAGCCGTCCGATGGTTTATTCTGTTGGGCGGTTTTTTCTTTGCAAAGAAAAGATTTATCTTTTTTCTGCCAGTGATAAAAAGAAAAGAAATCATGGAAAACCGAGTTTAAAGCGGTTCTGACAGCGTTTTATCTCTCAGCCTTATAACTTACCCATATTCGGGCTAAAATGCGCTTAGAAGCGAAAAAATAAAGAATTTATTTGGAAGTTATAAAGATTTCCTTTATCTTTGCATCCGAAAACAAAGATAATTCATTCATTCACAATCCTATTATGACACCCAGCATTGAGATACTCGCCCGTATCAATGAGGCACGTAAACAGGGCATGAGCCTGAACCGTATCTGCAAGGAATTGCAGTTGAGTGTTGGTGTGGTCAGCCGTTGGATGCGTGGAGGATGGAGAAATAACGGATAAAGAACGGATTTTACTGGCTGAAAGGTCGGATGTTTCCACGGGAAAGGTCGGAGCAAACCGACAGTCCGAACGGAGCAAACCAGTAGTTCGCTCGGAGCAAAATCAAAGAAAGCAAGATGGAGAAATTAAAAGTCGTTATCAAGGAACTACCCGTAACACTTATTGATGAGAATACGGGGCAAATACCTAACGTTCCCGAAAACCCAAGACGTATCAGTGATGAAGCGTTTGAACTTCTGAAACGCTCTATCATGGAAAGCCCTGAAATGAAAACACTGGATGAGGTTAAGGTGTTCCCTGTTGGCGACCGTTTCGTAGCCATCGGTGGCAACCATCGTTTGAGGGCATACAAGGAATTGAAATGGAAGAACGTTCTTTGTAAGATACTCCCTGAGGATACCCCAGCAAGCAAACTTTGTGAGTATATCATGAAAGAGAACCAGCAGTATGCCAAGAACGACCCTTATAAGTTGCAGAGCTGGGATAAAGAACAGCTTGACGACTGGGGTGTAGAGGTTCCCATCATGGAAAGCAATATCAACGTGGACGATTTCTTTGAAAACCTTGATAACCACAATATGCCACAAAAGGGGTTCAAGGTTGTTATAACTTGCCCACAGGCTCTTGAAAACAAAAAAGATGAGATATTCGGTCTATTGAAAGAAGTCATGAAACCTTACGGAGGAGTGAAGATAGGATGAGGGTATATCTTGCTGGTGGCAACGGAAAGCAACAAATACTGCAACTGTATGAGGATGTACTTGGCAAACGGAATAAAAAGGATGCAACAGTTCTGGAAGCTGTTTGGGATGACAGACAGACAGACAGACAGACAGACAGAGGCGCGTAATGAAAATTTACTTAGCAGGAGGAACAAGCGGAAACCTGAGTCCGTACTTTGCCTCAATAAGTGGGGGGGGTATGACATAGCAGGCAATGGCTACCACAAGACTGACGAGTTCTTAAAAGAAGCGGAGGCGAAGATGAGAGTATTTTTAGCAGGCAATGGCTACCACAAGACTGACGAGTTCGATTTAAAACGACTTGCAGCCGAGATAACCAGCTTTGAGAACTTCAACATCTTGGAAAGTTTCTATATGCTGAGAGATAACGAGGCATTCATGAACCTACTGATGCGCTGTAACTCTTTCCTACTTGATAGTGGAGCGTTCACTTTCATGCAAGGAACACATCAGGGCGAAATCGACTGGGACGAATATATAGAACAGTATGCAGACCTCATAAACCGATACGATGTAAAACTGTTCTTTGAACTCGATATTGAAACCATCGTAGGGATGGCGGAAGTGGAGAGGCTGAGAGCCAAATTGGAGAAACTGACAAACAAGCAGAGCATACCAGTGTGGCATATTCAGCGAGGAAAGGACTACTATATCAGGATGTGCCAGGAATACAACTACGTGGCTCTTGGCGGTTTGGTAGGTAAGATACTGACGGGTAGGATACCCGAGGAACTATACTCTTGGTTCATCAACACAGCCCATCAGTACGGGGCGAAGATACATGGCTTGGGATATACCAGCGTAGCAGGGTTACACAAATATCATTTCGATAGTGTAGACTCCACCGCATGGCTCTCAGGCAATCGAGGCGGTTTCCTCTATAAGTTCATTCCCGATACGGGAAGTATGAAGCAACTTAAACCCGAGGGTAAGGGTAGAATGAAAGCCCGTGCAGCAGCCTTGAATAACTTTATCGAATGGAACAAATTTTGTAAATACGCAGAGAGGAACTTATGAAAGTAATACAGTTACAAGACCAAACAGGCAGGGTTATACGTTTCGGACGTATCAAGCCATTCAAGAACATCTGCAAAGTAACGGGTGTTGAGGAACTATGCAATGTAGTAACAGAATATTGCGTGGGGGGGGTAAAGTTATTGATATTGTCGATTATCGGCAGTTCTTTGACAGAACCTTTAATGAACTGATAGAGGATATCGCAAAAAAAGTATTCGATGAAATAATGAACAGTGCGCATCCTGAATGGCTGAGAGTGACGGTTTATCTTGAAGGTAACCCACATCTGACAGACTGGAGCGTGGAAATAGATAGCAGAAAATGAAAAAAGGAGTGATTATCGTTTCGGGAGGGATGGATAGTATTACCCTCCTTTATGCAAGGAAAGAAGACATTGCCCTTGCGGTAACTTTCGATTATGGCAGTAACCATAACAAGCGAGAGGCTGAACTTGCAAAATGGCATTGTGAGAAACTGGGTATCGAGCACATCATCATACCCTTGGACTTCATGCACCAGCACTTCAAGTCATCGCTATTGCAAGGTGCAGACGCAGTTCCTGAGGGGCACTATGCTGACGAGAATATGAAATCGACAGTAGTACCTTTCCGTAACGGTATCATGCTGGCAATCGCTTGCGGACTGGCAGAGAGTAGAGGTCTTGGCTTTGTCTTTATAGCGAACCATGCTGGCGACCACGCTATCTACCCAGATTGTCGGGCAACATTCATCGAGAGTATGTCTGAAGCGATGGCTTACGGAACCTATGAACATATCAAGGTAGCAGCACCCTTTACCCATCTCACAAAATCAGAAATCGCCCTTATCGGTCATAATTACGGTGTTGATTATTCAAAGACCTATTCATGTTACAAGGGTGGCGAGAAGCATTGCGGAAAATGCGGAACGTGCGTAGAGCGCAAGGAGGCTTTCGCCCTTGCTGGCATTGATGACCCAACCGAATACGAAGATTAAAAGCCAAATATTATGTTTTACGTTTCAAAGAAAATGGAGATTGCAGCGTGTCATCACCTCAATCTGAGTTACGAGAGCAAGTGTCAGAACCTACACGGACACAACTGGCACATTACCGTACATTGCAAGGCAAAGACCTTGAACGCTGACGGCATGGTGTGTGACTTCAAGCATATCAAAGAAGCCATCCACGGAAAGTTAGACCACGGCAACCTTAACGAGTTGCTGCCTTTCAACCCAACGGCTGAGAACATCGCCAAGTGGATTGTAGACGAGATACCCGAGTGCTACAAGGCAGAGGTACAGGAGAGTGACGGAAACATCGCTGTTTATATTGATGACGACCTATGAGAGTAAACGAGATATTTTACAGCATACAAGGGGAGGGCATGAATACAGGTCGTCCAGCCGTATTCGTGCGCCTCTCAGGGTGCAACCTCAAATGCCCATTCTGTGACACCGATTTCTCTGAGTATATAGAACTGACAGTGGAGGAAATAGTAGACGAGGTATGCTCTTTTGCAGGCAAATGCCGTTTCGTGGTTATCACTGGTGGAGAGCCTACCTTACAAGATTGCACCCCATTGATTGATACCTTGCAGCGTAATGGCTTTGAGGTGGCAATGGAGAGCAACGGAACCCATCGAGCACCCTATAACGTAAACTGGCTTACCATCAGTCCAAAGACCTTGTATGTCGATACTGAGGCAGCCAAGATACGTCAGTTGCGATGCGATGAGCTGAAAGTGGTCTTTGACGGTGTTCAAGAACCCTACGACTTTGGTATCACGGCAAAGTATTATTACCTACAGCCTTGTGATACTGGCGACCCTGCCAAGAACGAGGCTATCATCCAGCAATGTGTTGAATACATAAAAAATCATCCACAATGGAAACTATCACTCCAAACACAGAAGATATTGAACGTGCGATAAGAACCATCCTCGCATACATAGGCGAAGAACCTGACCGTGAGGGATTGGTTGGCACTCCTGACCGTATCGTCAGGATGTATAAAGAGATATTCCGTGGTTACGACCCAGCGAAGAAACCTAAGATTACAACGTTCCGTAATGATATGCACTCAACGGATATTGTTTTCGATACTGGCGACTATTACTCCATGTGTGAGCACCACATGATGCCGTTCTTCGGTAAATACTACTTTGCATACATCCCAAAGGCTGACGGACGCATCCTTGGTATTAGTAAGATTGCAAGGGTAGTCGGTTACTGTGCAGCACGCTTGCAGTTACAGGAGCGTTTAGCCCGTGACGTGGTGGAGATGCTGACGGAGGCTCTCGATGGTCAAGTAGCTGGTATGGCAATCGTCATGCGTGGCACTCATATGTGCAAGTCCATGCGTGGTGTTAAGAACCAAGGAATGATGACCGTTTCCCATATCTCAGGAATATTCCGTGACGATGAACGGGCACGCAGAGAGTTCTATAAACTCATAGATATGCAATAAAGCGGTTCTAACAACGTTTCGTTTGTTTTGTATATACTTTATCAGGCGAGCGCATAAAACCGCAGCAGAACCGATTTTTAATCAAAATAACTATATGGAACTGAAAGATATGACATTCCCACAGGTGCTTGCCCTTGAAATATTCAGGGAACAACTCGAAGCACAGATGAAGATAGAGTTGAAAGCATTGCATGATGCAGGTAAGATGCGCAAGCGTGTAGTCTTACAGGAGTTGTTACGCAGAGATGAGTTCAATGCCGAAAGATTGACAGCAGCCTATTATCATATCTGCCATAAGGAGGCAACAGCCTTTTCAGCTATCGAGCGACAGTATATCACGGACATCTGTACGTTGGCATATTCTCGTACCATCATGAGGTTGCAAGAGGAAAGCGAGGAAAACGGTCGTAATCCCTTGCTCCGTTGGGTACGTCAGTTCCATGCGTGGATAGTCAGTAAGTTCAGGAAAGGAGAAACAGCATGAAGCAAGAGGAAATAAAAGCCAAGCAAGTCGAGATACTGAACCTTATAGCAAACGGGTATTCTCAAAAAGAGGCATTCACGAAAACGGGTGTCGCAGAGCGCACGTTCTACGACTGGATGAAAAATCCGCAGTTCATGCAGGAGGTGCATAACGCACAGGACACAGCCCGTACCAATAAGGCAGATGTGCGAGCCGTGGAGCGTAGCCTGTTGGATATCGCCAAAGGCTTTGAGTATGAGGAAGTCAAGACCGAGTATGAAAGCCGTGAGGTGGTGGACGAAAAGACGGGTAAAAAGGAGTTCAAGCCTGTTATCAAGAAACAGGTGCGCACAAAGAAATTTGTAACACCCAACGTGGAGGCTATCAAGTTCTTGCTGACGAACCGTGACCCTGACAACTGGAAGAACCGTGTAGACACCACGCAGATGGGTAGGATAGATACCGATATCAACATCATCTATCGTGGCAAGCCTGAGGATGCACAGTTCCCAAGTGATGAAAGCCAACTGGATTTAGACCGTAACAAATAAATGTTCCATATTTGCTCCCGAAAATCGGGTTAGAGTCCCAGCGGACAAAGGGTTTAAACCGATGGCAGCCGTGAACAGAACGGCATTTTTCATTTAAAAGGATAGAGATGGAGAATGACGCATTATTCGAGGTATTACCGCTTTTCACGGCAAACATGGATAGTCGGAAGCGTATCAAGGTCAATCAGGGCGGAACGTCCTCAGGTAAGACCTACTCGATTATGCAAGTCCTGTTTTTGAAAGCCATGCAGACCTGTGGCATGATTATCACGGTGGTAGGTCAGGATATCCCGAACCTGAAAAAAGGTGCGTACCGTGATGCAAAGACGATATGGAATGCCAGCCCTACCCTACAACAGTGGTTCCCGAAAATCAATGAGGGCGAGCGTATCTTCCAGTGCATCAACGGGAGTATCATAGAGTTCAACTCATATCAGGATGCACAGGACGCAAAGAGTGGTAAGCGACACATCCTGTTCGTCAATGAGGCTAACGGTATTCCATGGGAGGTGTACTGGCAACTGGCTATCCGTACCTCTATGGAGGTGTATATCGACTACAACCCGTCAGCACGCTTTTGGGTGCATGAGCAACTCATTGGACGTAGTGACGTACAACTGATATTGTCAGACCATCGGAAGAACTACTACCTTACCCAGCAACAGCACGACATGATAGAGAATATCGAGGATGACGAGCTGTGGAAAGTATATGCCCGTGGTGCAACGGGAATGATAACGGGCTTGGTGTTCAACCAGTTCAACATCGTGGACGAGTTACCACCCCGTGAGGCTTGGAAAATGCACGTCTATTGCTTGGACTTCGGTTTCACGAACGACCCAACGGCATTGATACATCTTGTATTGGCTCATGGCGAACTATGGACTGACGAACTGATGTACGACACTGGGCTGACAAACCTCGTCATCGCAGAGCGAGCCAAGAAAGCAGGGCTTACCCGTCAGGACACTATCATAGCAGATAGTGCAGAGCCAAAGAGTATCGCAGAACTCAGGAGCATGGGGCTTACGGTGGAGGCTTGCGTGAAAGGTGCAGACAGCGTAATGAACGGTATCGATATCTTGCAGCGTTATCGGTGGAACGTGACACGCAGGAGCACAGGCACACGCAGGGAGCTACTGAACTATAAATGGAAAGTGACAAAGGACGGCATCACGACAAACCAGCCCGTGGACTGTTTTAACCACGCTATTGATGCAACCCGTTACGGTGCGCTGGCACGTCTGAGAGTGGCTGTTCGTCCAAGGGGTATCACGATAAGGAATTAGCCTATACACTCAATCTCATTTTTCATATCATTCAGATTATTAATACTTACGTTCCAAGCGAGGAACACACTCCATTTAGTGAATATATAATTTTGTGTTTTTAGTTACTATGTATAGGCTAACAAGAAGATTTAGTGAAATCTTTGTTTTTTTAGAGTTACACCCTCGGTTCGTGATGGATAGAGGGTGTTTTTAGTTAAATATTCACAAAATATAAATATTTATAAAGGATTGGAATACAAGTTATAAAGATTTCCTTTATCTTTGCCGTCACATTACAGGGGGTTAGTAGTGTGTGGTGTCAATCAACATTATTAACTCACAAATCAAAAATCAGAAAATTATGATTACTTGTCAATGTCCAGCAGCAGCAGCCCTTACCACCATTCCAGCACAGGGTTGTGCAGAGAGTTTCGGACAAATTCAGAAAGTCGCATTCCAGCGACTCACAACGGCTGGAGCAAAGAACTCATTTACATCATCGGCTGACATTAAACTGAAAGCCTCATGGACTGCCCTGATGTCAGCAGCCGACAGCACCAAGGTTGTCGTATCGCCATACATCCAGGCTCCCACCGTAGAGGCTGGTGCAGCCCGTACCTTTGGCGGTGGCAACGAAACCCTTGGAGGTGTAGAGATGATTATCGGTCGTGAGCCGACACCTTTCACGGGTGTCATCCGTGCCGTCAGCCAGTCAGTCATCAAGGCTATCAAGGCTCTGCAGTGTGAGGCTATCGCTGACAACTTGGGTGTGTACCTGTTCGATGAGAACGGAAACATCTGTGCCCTGAAAGACCAGACCACACCGACCACGTTCTACCCCATCCCCATCCGTGCCCTGTTCGTAGGCGACAAGTCGTTCGGTGGCTTGGAGGCTCCCGATAGCAATGCTATCCAGTGGTCGTTCCTGCCAAACTATTCCGATGACTTGGCAATCGTAAGCCCAACGGACTTCAATCCTCTGACCGACCTTGTTCCAGCAAGCCAGTCTTAAACCAAATAAAATATTGAAACATGGCAAACAATTCAAAGGTAACGATGATAACCCTCAGCTGTCCGTCACTCGATGACCGACAGTTTGAGGTGAGCCATGCAGAACGATTGCTGGCAATGCCTAACAACGGAGGATGGCATCTCCCTGAGAATTCACAATACGAATACAAGGATGGCTCTATCTGTCGAAGAAATAAGAAAGAAAGTAACGGAAAGCAAGGCTAAGAAAATCATCAACCTTGCTTTGTTGCACCAGAACCGTCTCCGCTTTCATGTGCAGACAGTCGGCAACACGCCTGCATTGTTCTCTCCCTTACACCATGTAAGGGGCGAGGGCGGTCAGGGTGTTGCCTCTTTTGGTGTCAATCAAGCCCTGTGGGATTTCTTGGCTTTCGTGGAGAACCTCATACCTCACGATAAATACAAGACCTTTGAGGGGCTGTTCCGTTTCCCTGTTCCTACCAATGAGCTGACGGCAATATGCTTTGATAAGCTGAGCCGTATCTTTGAGGGTCGTGACCCCGTATATATGTACAACTTCACAAGCAGCGAGTATGCTGATGACTGGGAGTGGTACAGAACGGAGAAACTGCATGAGCCTGAGGTGTGGAAGACAAAGGGATGGGATTTCTTCAAGACAGAGATTAACAGTGTCCTTGTGGTGGATATGCCCAAGGAGCAACAGTCGGGCGACCGTTATCCGCAGCCGTATTTCTACTGGTTACCCATCCGTGACGTGGTGGCTTTCAATGCTGAGCCGAACGGACAGATGCGATGGATTGCTTTCCGTCAGGATGATGACAAGCTGGCGGTGTTCGATGATGAGTATTACCGCATCTTCAATTTCAAGAGTGGTGCGCTGGGTGAGTTGCTGGTAGAGAACCGCCACGATATAGGGTACTGCCCTGCCCGTTTCTTTTGGACGGAGCCGATGGCACTTGAATACCCTGACGTGAAGATGTCGCCAATCACTAAGGTGTTGGGCGCATTGGACTGGTGGCTGTTCTTCCATATCTCCAAGCAGCACTTGGATATGTACGGGAGTTATCCCATCTATACGGGTTATGAGCAGAACTGTGACTACCATAACGACAATACAGGCGACTACTGCAATGGTGGTTTCCTGTATGATGCCAAGGGTGTGCAGAAGCTCGACCTTGCAGGGTTGCCCGTCAAGTGTCCTAAGTGTGGCGACAAGCGCATCATCGGTGCTGGCTCATTCATCGAGATACCCGTACCGCAGAGCGACCAGCCCGACCTCCGCAACCCCGTTTCATTGGTCAGCGTAGATAGTGCCTCGTTGAAATACAATGTAGATGAGGAAGAACGGTTGAAGAATGATATCATAACGACTGTTGTAGGTACGAATGAGGAAATAACGACCCGTGATGCACTGAACGAGCAACAGATAAGGGCAAACTTTGAGAGCCAGAGCACGGTACTGAACCGTGTAAAGACAGGCTTTGAGAATGCCCAGCAGTGGGTGGACAGTACCGTATGCCGTGCCCGTTATGGCAACTCATTCATTTCGGCTGGTATATCTTACGGTACGGAGTTCTACTTGCAGACGGCTGATGAACTGCGTGACCGTTACAAGAAAGCCAAGGAGAACGGAGCCAGTGAGAGTGAGTTGGATGCACTATATACCAAGGTTATCGAAACGGAGTACCGTAACAATCCGACCATGCGACAGCGTTTGCAGGTACTGGCAGACATCGAGCCATTCCAGCATCTTACCCGTGATGAGGTTATCGCCTTGCAGGGAAAGGGTATCGCCACGATGGAGGATGTCATCTTAAAGCTGAACTTCGCTGACTATATCCGTAGGTTCGAGCGTGAGAATATGAACGTGGTCGAGTTTGGAGAGAACATCGACTACGACAAAAAGATACAGGCGATTTCGGAGCGTCTGCGTGAATATGCCTCCGAGCAAGTTAATAACAACCCAAAAAACTAATTGCACATGAAAGTAAAGTTTAACGGTGGTATCAAGGACGTGCCTCTATCAGAGGTTACCGCAGCCAACTACATCGTCCCACAGGGCGAGGAAAAGAGTTGGCACGTCATTCAGGAGAAAAAGGAGTTTGACCGCAACACTGGCAGACAGCTGAGCCGTCCAGTACTCCAAAAGTACGACATGAAATGCTATCCGCAGACACGTAAGTATCTGTTGGATGCTGGTTACACCATCACGGTATTGCATGACCCGACACGATGGGTTAATCAGAACAGCCAAAAGACACAGGCAAGAACTCAGAGCGCAGGGCTTACCACAAAGGATATTGCAGCCATGAAAGCCCAGCTACGTGCTGAGTTGAAAGCCGAACTCAAGGCTGAGATGGAAGCCGAGAAAAAAGCGAAGAAGAACTCCAAGAAAAAAGCATAATAAAAGGATAGATTATGATTACAGTAGAAATGCTCAACACGCAACAGGAACTGGTCGGACTGACCGATGCTCAGAAGCAAGCTATCGCCCTGTTGTCAAAGAATGACGAGGAAGTGGTTATCGGTAACCGCTTCCGTGAGGTGTATAACCAACTTGATGCTACCATTGCCAAAGAGACGGGTATCGCCCGTAATGGCGATGAAAAGACTTACTTGTATTTGGAGCGTGCCAGCCGTGAACTCGCTGCAAAGGCTAACAGCGTATCAGGACTGAACGCAAAGATACAGGAACTGACCAATGAGAAAAACCGCTTGCAGAAAGCCATCGATGATGGTACGCAGGATGAGAACTTGAAGAAACAACTGTCACAGGCTCAAAAGGACTTGCAGAGCGTTACCGAGAAGTTCAACACCCTGAAAGCCGATTACGACAAGGCACAGAACGACCACGCTGCCGAGCTGTTGAATGTCAAGATTGACAATGAGATTGCCCGTGCTACTGGTGGTATCAAGTTCAAGGCTGATTTGCCCGAAACGGCTACCAACGTACTGATGCAGCAAGCCATCGCAAAGGTCAAGGGTCTTAAAAACGAGTTCATCGATGACGGCAAGGGTGGTAAGTTGCTGGTGTTCAAGGATGCCAACGATGCCATCATGCGTGACCCCGAAAAGGGATTGAACCCCTATACTGTTGGCGACCTCATTACCAAGGAACTCAAGACGATGGGTGTCTTGGATGAGGGCAGAAAGCAGCAGGGCGGTGGCTCAAACGCTCCCCGTGTCGTAAATACCGAGCAAGGTTTAGTGATTGACGTTACTGGTGCTCAGACACGCACACAGGCAACGGAGATGATTACGCAAGCCCTGTTGAAGCAAGGTATCACTAACGGCTCCAAGGAGTTCCAAGAGGCGATGACAAAGGCATGGCAGGATAATAATATCGCAGCCCTGCCGATGTAATCCAAAGAAAAGAAACGAGATTTAATTCACGGTCAGAGGGTCAGACCACAAGTACAACCATTTTAAACAATTAAGTATTATGTCACTTATTGCAACCCGCCTACAGAACTGGCGAATTCAAAACCCCGAGTTGGACAGAAACATGACCCGACCCTGTGAGTACGGTGCTCTTGATTTCTTCATCCAGCAGACTGATGCTCCCAACAGCATCATTTCCCCGAACCTCCGTGACCGTGCTTTCGCAAGCATGGGTAACACCGTACAGGTTCCAGTTATCAATTATGATGGCGATGTGACGGTATCGAACACTCGCTCTTGCGTGATTGCCGATGCTGAGAACACATCAGCCTTGTACACCGTTGTTTGGAAGACCTACTCGGTAGGCTTCACGATGGTTCCCACTCTCTACATGAACAACGAAATCAGCTACGACCACGACTTCGCCCGTAAGATGGAGAAGATTTGCCGTGCGTTGGCTACTGCCCTTGACGTTGATGCCGTTGCAGCACTGGAGGCTCAGAAGACACAGGTGTTCAAGGACCTGTTGCAGTATCAGCAGAGTGCAAACGTTATCAATGTTCCAAAACAGATGGCTACCGAAATCCTTGGCGATATCAACCCCATCATGCGTGCAAACTGTTACCCCGAAACCATCCATATCATCGGTAATGCTGGTGTAGATAGCCTTATCCGCAAGCTCGCTGAACACGGAATTTATAATGACGTGAACAAGCGCATGGAGTACGACAATAAGATTATCCACTATACTAACAACGTACAGAACGCACAGGGCAAGAATGGTACTTTCTTCGCTGTCGTAGATGGTAATGTAGGTGTGCTGACCCGTGTAGACCGTGAGGCTCTCAGACGTGCATCCGCTAACTTCCATGAGTGGGATGTAGTCCGTCTGCCTTATATCGACCTGCCCGTTGGCTCTCATTACTATACCGCAGTAGGCGACCAATCATCAATCGCTGGTGCTGCAAGTGCTGATATGGTATGTAACGTTAAGGAGTACTTCGGTTTCAGTGTTGATGTTGCCTACATCGTAGCCTACAACAGCGCACCCGAGACCGTGGCTAACCCAATCATCAAGGCTGCCATCGATGCTCCTGATACCAACCAGCCATACGCTACACCCGTGTATATTGTCAATGCTTCCGATATGCAGCCAACACCAACTCCTACTCCCGACCCCGAGCCCGAGCCCGAGGTTAATCCATCGGTAACACTGGATAAGGAAACGCTGAGCCTTGTCGCATCAGGCGAGACGGGTTCGCTGACCGCTACCACCGTTCCTGACGATGCAGAGGTTGATTGGACTTCAAGCGATGAGACTGTTGCTACCGTAGCTAACGGTGTGGTTACTCCGCTGACCGCTGGTACAGCGACCATCACGGCTAAGATTACCGTGGACGGTCAGGAGTACAGCGATACTTGCGCCGTAACGGTTACCTCTGAATAAAAATCTGGTTTTTCATAGTAATAAGTAGTTTGTAAGGTCAAGGGGGAGGGATAGCGATACCCCTCCCTCTTTCAATAAAGAAAAGAAGATGATACGCATACCCGAAATAACAACAGCCTTGATGCCATTGGTAGGATGGATGCAGGACTATGACCCCGAAAGGCAAATCGCTGGGGAACTGACGCAGTCTGAGAGTGGCTTGTATTATCAACAGGCACACCCCTTGCTGACATTGGAGAATATCCGAGCCATCATGCCCGATGACTTCATCAAGCGTTACCCAGAATGGAAAGATGATGTGTCTTACACATCCGGCATAAAGGTACGATACTTACGTGTGGTATATAAGGCAAAGGAGGCTAACGTGAACGCTCAGCCCGACAAGTCGGATGTGTGGGAGGTTTACGATATCGTTAGCGACTATTTGGTCGTGCAGACGCAGTCGGGTATCGCTCAGACCGTACAGACGTTCTTACAGATGAAGAACCTACTGAGAGAGACGAAAAACCTCTTGGAGCGTAGAACGTTCTTCGATGGTGCTGGTCGTTTGGAGAACCTACAACCCTTACAGGGTAAACTGGTAGGATTCGAGATAAGCCCTGTTCGCTCTATGGGTGTAACCACCAAGGTAGAGCGCATCGGCTTGCAGATGATGGGCGCAACGGGCACGGTACGTGTCTATCTGTTCCATTCCTCGCAAGTAGACCCTGTCAAGTATCAGGATTTGGAGTTCACGAAAGAGAATGGCGGTTTCCAGTGGTTCACGATGGATGACTGGTATCTGCCATATATCAGTGAGGCTAACAACTCAGGCGGTTCGTGGTATATCGTCTACAACCAAAACGATTTGCCTGAGGGTATGATGGCGGTCAATGCCACAAAGGACTGGAGCCGTGAGCCATGCATGACGTGTAATCCTGGAAGTGTGGAAGCATGGCGAGAGCTGACGAAGTACCTACTTATCGCTCCGTTTAAAGTGCCAGCATTGGAAACGTTCGAGCAGTACCCTGAATTGTGGGATATCGAGGACAATATCTATACAAATACGTGCAACTATGGTCTGAACGTGGAGGTGTCAGTGGGATGTGACCTTACGGACTTCATCATCAGCCAGCGTGCCATCTTTGCCACTGCCTTGCAACGTCAGGTAGCAGTGAACCTACTGCGCACCATGGCAATGAACCCCGAGGTGCGCACGAACCGCAACCAGTCGAATGTCAGCCAGCAGGGTATACTCTATGAGATTGACGGCAACCCACAAGGCAGGGAGGGAGGACTTGGCTACGATTTGAAGAAAGCGTATGAAGCCCTTGACCTTGACACCCGTGGCATTGACCGTATCTGCCTGACGTGTCGCCCCATCGGTGTTAGATATCGCACGGTATGAATGACAGGCTTTCCAAGATGACTGAGGCAGCCAAGCAACTTAACACAAGGATGCAAGACGGTAGCCTTGTCCGTGGGGTATTACGCAACCATGCCGATGACATCATGGAACAGCAACACATCCAACTCATGGAGGGTAAGGGTAGCGATGGAAACGACCTACGACCATACTATACTGAAGATGTGCAGCCCAGTGGTTACTTCAAGACGGTTGCTTCTGCACGTAACTATATGGCATGGAAAGAAACGCTGAACTACCCGTATAGCGTGACACGTAACAGCAATGCCCCGAACCTGTATATCAACGGGCGTTTCTACTCGGAAATGGAGGTGCGCTTTGAGGCTGATACGCTGGGCATTTACCCTACATCGGGTTTCGCCTCGGAGATAATGGCAAAGTATGGCTTGCATCGTTTCGGGCTATCAGCATTGAAATGGCAGGTTATGATGGAGGAAAAAGGAGTGAAAGATGAAATACAAAACGAAATGAGGAAACTTTTATATGGCAACTGAACTTCCCAAACATACACGACCCTACCTGTTCGACAAGGTTATCCATGAACTGCAACAGGCATTGAAGAACGGACTGCCGTGGCTCGACTATTCCTTTGGTCGTGCTGAGCGACTGGTTAAGAACGTGGACGGAAAGCGTATCTACACCCCGAACGTCTATAAGGGCAACGAGCAGTACGAACAGATATTACCCGATGACCGTCACGGGTGTTATTCTTTCTTCGTGTTGCATGAACCGCAAGAGGTGTTGAACCGTATGCAGATGGAGGTTCGTATCAAAACCTCGTTCTCCCTGATTATGTGGGTGGATATGCGCAGGATTGAGAAAAAGATGCAGTTGCCCGATGAGCGTAATACCGAGTATATCAAGGAACAGGTATTGTCCGTTATCGCAACGGCATTTTTAAAGAAAGGCAGTGTCAGCGTGGCACGTATCTACGAAAAGGCTGAGAATGTATTTGACGGTTTCTCCCTTGACGAGGTGGATAACCAGTATCTCATGTCGCCCTTTGCAGGGTTTCGGTTCTATGGCGAAATGATAGTAACAAACGATTGTAATCAATGAACAGTGTTTTTCTTTTTCACGTTATAACGATGACCTTGATTGTGGGTTTGCTGGCAGCATGGCTCTTGCTGTTTGCCTATAAGACGGGCATCGTTGAGCATTTACAGGTGCATGGAAACAAACTGATGTCAGAGATGGCACACTGTGACTTCTGTATGAGCTGGTGGCTCTGTGTGGCTGTGTCGTTAGTAATGGTGGTGGTTACGATGGAATTGGTATGCTTTGGCATCCCGTTTCTTGCAACCCCGTTAGCACGTTGGATGGTACGATGAAAGAGGTTAAGTTAGGAAAGCACAAGGTGGTGCTATTTAACAGTATCGAGGAATTGTCGATAGTCCGCTTCCACAGGTATAACAAGATGTTGCTGTTGGATGCAGGGCTTGGCAGTGACCTTGGAGCCATTGACGGGCATATCGAGCGAGCCGTGCGTTATATCATGAACGATAAGCGTAAGGAAGCAGCTACGGAGATGGATAACATCCGACAGACCATATACATGATAATGCAGGGGTTAAGCCCCAAGCACCTTGCATTCGCTGTCTTGGTTAAGGAGATAGACGGAAAGCCCTGTGATGATGTGAGTGATGATGGTCTGCAAAAGACATTGGAAGTGCTGGGCGATGTACCCTTGAAAGAAATGACCGCAGAACATGAGGCGGTCAAAAAAAAAATCGATGACGAGCTGACCCTATACTTCCCTGAGGACTTCGACAGTGCCAGTGAAAAGGAATACTACGACATCATGAAGCGTAGGACACAGGCAATGCTTGACGAGGTTCTGAATGGGGAAACGGAGGAACGCAAGGCTACCATCGAGCAACTGACGGACGAACTGGTATGCTTTACCAAGCCAAGAGTGTTCACGGGAAAGGATAGCGTGGAGATAGCCTACGACAAACAGTTTGAGGATATGTGTCTTGTGATGGCTCAGCAGCTACACACAGACCCCAAAAAATACAACGTCATGGAATATTATAACGCATACCATTATATAAAAGAGATGCAACGCAAGCAGAAACGGCAAAATAAAGCTCGCTAAGAGCGTTTTAGGCTCTCAGTGGGTAAGTTATAAGGCGAACGAATAAAAACCGCTTAAAACGGAAAATAAACGAAAATAATCATGGCAGACAATCCAATCAAATACAGCGACCTGATACTACCTGATGATAGTATAGAGAAGTTGGTGCAACAGCTTACTGAGGCAAACAACCTCTATATGTCACTGGCAGAGAATATCAAGAAGGAGGCTCAGCAGATGCAAGCCTCCCTGAAAGGTCTTGCTGGTACGACAGAGGAAAACCGACAGCGTATCAAGGACTCCGCAACGGAGAGTGACCGACTGGCAAAGGAGTATAAGAAACTGGAACAGGCAATGGATAAGAACGCAAAGGAGATTGCACGTCTTAACATTGCACGCAGACAGATGACGAACTACCAAAAGCAATCGGTATTGCGTGGTAAGGAGGAAATCCGCACGATGGAGCAGATTAAGAATGCCTCCTATCAACAATTGTCTGCCCAGTATGCCCTGAATAAGGCATATATCAACCAACTAACAGCCAAAGAGCGTAACATCAAAAAGAACCGTGAGCTGATAGAGAGCACCCGTCAGATGTACGAACAGATGAAACGCTTGCAAGAGGCAACGGGAAAGCATCAGTTGAACGTAGGTAACTATGGTAGTGCGCTGGGTGGTGTCGGTCTGATGGGTTTAAAGGCTGCAACGGGTATCGGTAGCCTTGCAGCAGCCGGAACGATGGCGGTATCTGCATTGAAAGACGGTGTCGGTACTGCGATGGATTTTGAGGCAGCCGTAAGCAAGCTGTCTGCCATCCTTGGTGTCGGAAAGGATGAGATGACCGAACTCGTTGAACAGGCTCGCCAGTTGGGTGCTACGACCATCTTCACAGCCCAAGAGGTTGCAGAACTGCAAACCGAGTTGGCGAAGTTGGGTTACGGTCAGCAGGAGATTAAGAACATGACAAAGGACGTGTTGCTGTTCGCACAAGCAACGGGTTCTTCATTGGCTGATGCTGCGAGCCTTGCTGGTGCTTCGCTGCGAATGTTTGAGAAAGACACGCAGGACACGCAGGACTTCGTGGATAAGATGGCAGCATCAACCAATAAGAGCGCATTGTCGTTCAGCTTCCTGCAAAATGCCATGAGTACGGTGTCGCCCGTAGCGAATGCCTTTGGCTTTAAGATTGAAGATACACTTGCCTTGCTGGGTCAGTTGGCAAATGCTGGTTTCGATGCCAGCAGTGCAGCAACGGCAACACGAAATATATTATTGAACCTTGCAGACACGAATGGTGTGCTTGCAAAGTCATTGGGTAAGCCTGTTACCAACCTTGATGAACTTATCACGGGCTTACGCACCTTGAATGAGGGTGGCATAGACCTTGCGACAAGCCTTGAGCTGACCGATAAGCGTAGCGTGGCAGCGTTCCAAACATTCCTGAAAGGTGCTGATAACGTTCTTCAACTGCGTGATGCCCTGAACAATGCCGATGGCACAGCCCAGCAGATGGCAAAGACGATGGGCGATAATCTTTCGGGTGACGTGAAATCCTTGTCATCAGCCTGGGAGGACTTCATGATAAACATCAACAACGGTCAGGGCATTCTTCGTACAGCCGTGCAGGGTATTACCACATTGGTTCGCAAATTGTCCGAGGTATGGAGCAAGATGCGTGACTACTTCAATGAGATGTACGACCAAAGCATGGCATTCCGTTACGTTGTAGAGGGTCTTACCTTGCAGTGGAAAACGTTTTTTGGTGTCGTTGAATTTGGTGTCAAAAAGCTATGGAATGAACTAAAGGCAATCGGACATCTTGTCAAGGGTATCTTTACGCTGGATATGGATGAAATCAAAACAGCGTGGAAGATGGGTGTTACGGATGTTATCGCAGGGAGCGTCAATGCTGTGGAGCGTTTACGTGACGGTTATAAGAATGCTGTAAAGACCGTTATCAATGGACGCAAGCAGATTAGTAAGGCAACCAAGCAAGCCGATGCACAGGATGGTACTACCACCACGACCACTACTGGCACGAAAGGCGGTTTTGTAAAGCCAAAGTCCGATAAGGAACTTGCAGCACAGCGTAAGGCAGCAGAGAAAGCCGAAAAGGAAAAGGTAGAGGCTGCAAAACGCTCATTGCAGATACAGCGTGCCTACGATGATGCGCTGATAGCCCTTATCGAGAATGATGCAGACCGTGAGCGTGCCGTGTTGGTAACGAAATACAACCGTGAGATTGAGGACTTGGAGTTCAAGCTAAAGACCGAAAAGAAACTCACGGAACAGGAACGCAAGAGTATCAACGATACTATCATATTATTGGAACAGCAGAAAGCCGACAAACTTGCTGACCTTGTCGAGAAGCAAGCCATCGAGCAAATGGAACTTGAAAAGAAAGCGATGGATATGCGCAATAGCGGAGGTGTCGGTGGTACGGCATTACAGGCGCAACTCGAAAGCCTTGAAAAGCAAAAGGAAATAGAGGTCGCCAAGAACCGCATCACGGAGAAAGGTCGCTTGGATGAAAAGGATATCATTGCCAAGTATGAGCGTGAGAAGCAGAAACTTGTCTACGACTACAACATGGATATGATAGACAAGCAAGCCGACCTCCGTCAGTTGGAAATCGAGAACATGGAAACCAGCGAGTATGAGAAAAACCGACTGAGCATAGAGGCTGAGAAAGAACGCTTGAAAGCCATCTACGACTTGAACATACAGGCTGGTAAGGACTTGACAAGCCTTGAGATGCGCACCCTACAAGAGCAGATGAAGAAACTCGACCAAGAGGCACAGAAGAATAAGAAGAACCGTGACATCTTCGACCTTATGGGCTTCAACCTCACGGATGAGAAGAAAGAGGCTATCTCGACATCATTCCAGTTCGCTATGGACCAGCTCAGTAACTACATGAACGCATGGGTACAGGCTGCCGAAGCAAAGGCACAACTGGCAGAACAGGAGGTAGAGCGTGCGCAGAACGTGTTGGATGCTGAGATAGAGGCTCGTAATCAGGGTTATGCCAGTGACGTTGAAACAGCACGTAAGGAACTGGAACTTGCCAAGAGCAACCAGCAAAAGGCACTCAAGGAAAAGGAAAAGGCGCAAAAGGCACAGTTAGCCTTGCAGACCGTTGAACAGGCTGCAAACCTTATCACGGCAACCTCATTGATATGGTCGCAACTTGGTTTCCCGTGGGCTATCCCTGCCATCGCAGTCATGTGGGGTTCGTTTGCAGCAGCCAAGATAAAGGCATTGGAGGCTACGAAGTCAAGCTCTGAGGAATACGGAGAGGGTACTGTTGAGTTGCTGGACGGTGGTAGCCATCAGTCAGGCAATGATGTAGACCTCGGACGCAAGAAAGACGGTACACGCAGACGTGCAGAGGGTGGCGAGTTCTTTGCTGTCATCAACAAGCGTAACAGCCGGAAGTATCGTAACGTGATACCCGATATCATTAACTCCCTGAATGCTGGCACGTTTGAGCAGAAATACGCTCACGCTTACGATGGTGCAGAGGCAATAGCTTTCAACGTACAGCAAGGCAATAATCCCGATTTACGTGGCTTGTCAAGTGACGTAAGGGCTATCCGTGAACAGGGCGACAGACAGTCATTCACTGACAGCCGAGGCACCCATGTGGTATATAAGAACCTACACCGTATCTATAAGAACTGATTATGAACCCAATATATAGACATAAGCTGACTATCGGAGCAACCACGTATGATGTTCATCCCGTTTACAAGGATGATATGGCACTGGACTACCAGCATGAGAGTGGCGAGCAGTTCTTCCGTGCGAACCTTTCGGGGAAGATGGACTTTGTGGGTGCTGATGCCTCGCTGATTATAGGCGCACCGTTCACGATAGAGTACATCCTTACCATTGAGTGCAGTATAGACGGTGGTATCACATGGACTACTTTCCATGTGTCGAAGTTCTACCAAACGGACTGCACGATAAATATTGATGATTTGAAAGTAACGGTCAAGCCCAACGTGAAAGACAGGTATCAAAAGGTGCTGGATGGCTTGGAAAAGGAATACAACCTCATTGATTTATTGCCCGTCATCGAACCCATCAGAATGACAAAGCGTGGCGTTATTCAGATATACGGAAATGGTGATGACATCGTGACGAATATTTATAGCGGTATCAGCTGGGAGCAAGACTTCGACCTTTCAGGCGACCCTGTGGACTTCCATTTCGTTAGCATTAGCAACCGTGTAGAGATGACCTTTGGCGAAAATCCTCCGTCAGGACTTGGTGGTGTGTTCACGGGTATATCAGATGAGGATGGTCACTTCCGTTTGGATAATGACGAGGGAGTTTACTATATCATCCGTTATAATGCAAGTCCGTATACTTTTACAGACATTAACCGTATATCTGATGGCGAAACCATTTGGCGCAATATTGGAGAAGAGGGTTACTCGATGGCATTCCTCCCTCAATATGCTGGTATGACAGGTGTGGCATCAACAGGAAGCAAAAGCGATATCTATGCCCGTCTGCTGTGCGATGTTACGCAAGTGACAATACAAGGTACAACGTATAACACCTACCCTATTGACGGCAACGACCCAGCGTATGGAGGGAACTACCACTACGTCATCGGTTATGCATCAAACAACCTTATACAAAGTGAACGCACAAGCACCACTCCGACACAATGGGGAAGAAAGAACCAACAGGAATACTTCAACACCCCTGATGATTTGAACTACTATATACCAGTGAGCCGTTCGCAATGGGTGGAACATTCCTTTTGGTATCTTGAGGATGATTTCGACTATGATTTGGAGTTGCAGAGCCGTAAGGAATACACGCTGCGAGATGCCTATCCCTTGTATAGCGTTATTCAGGTTCTGCTTGACAAACTGGAAACGGGTGTCACGTTCTCCAATAGTGCAACATACAGCCAGTTCCTATACGGTTCTACCAATCCGTTAGCAATGGATTACGGTGTGTTGCCGTATATCACTCCAAAGTCTAACGTTATCAAGGGAGAATACAAAGACCCAGCAATGAAAGCACCTATCACGCTGGCAATGGTATTCTCTATGCTTAAAAAGGCTTTCGGGTGTTACTGGTTCATTGACGATAGTATGAAACTCCACATCGAGCATATCAGCTACTTCAAGAATGGTGGCTCGTATAGCACAAGCCCTCAGATAGGTATCGACCTCACGGCAATACACCAGCCGACAAACGGAAAGCCTTGGAGTTTTGATACCAGCAACTACCAGTATGACAAGGAGCAGATGCCAGCCCGTTATCAGTATGCGTGGATGGATGACTGTACGGATTTGTTCGATGGCAAGGCAATAGACATCGTCAGCCCGTTCGTTCAGACTGACAAGGTGGAGGACATCAACATCGGTAACTTTTCATCAGACATCGATTATATGTCTATTGCGCCAGATAATTTCTCAAAAGACGGGTTTGTATTGCTGATGGCAAAGACGGACACACAAACGGGCGAGAAGTACATCCCATTCTATTACTATCAAGATATGGAGAACCATACGCAGATAGTACAGAACTGGTATGCATCGCTGCATTATCTGATACTCCATTTCTTGCGTAGCGACTTGCCAGCGTGGACGTTCAACTATGGCGATGATACCGACTATGAGGCTTACGGCATTCAGCGACAAAAGAAACAACAGGTGCAAATACCATTGGGCGACAGCACACCCGATTTGATGCAACTGGTACGCACTGCGATGGGTGACGGTCAGGTAGAGCGAATGAGCATTAACTTATCAAGCCGTATGGCGAAAACAACTTTGAAATACGATACTTATGCAGAAGAATAACAACTTATCGCCATTGCCTTGGTACAATAGTATCAATGAGCAGAACCACAGGAAAAGCTATGCCTATGGTGCAGTCTATCCGTTGTACACAAGGATAAAAACGGTGTTGCCGTTCCAAGTAGTCCGTGAGCATCGGGCAAACAGCATTCAGTCTGTATTGCTATACGACATCAAAGGAACGCTGATAGCCGATATAACAACGTCCATGATGGAAACGGGCTTACAGATTATATCATTCTCCAGCCATGGATATGATGTCATCGTGTATTACGGATTGTTGCCCATCTTGCAGAACCAGCTTATCGGACAATACTATGCCGTGATGACAGACGGTGTGGAAACATGGTACAGCGAGGTGTGGACAGCCATCGAGGACGTTCAGTCGTACTTGAAACTGGAATGGTATAACAAAGAGAATGTAGCGTTTGGTGGGGGACAGATTGTCTATGAACAAACCTACTATCGCAATTATCTGTATCTTGATGCAGAGATAGGAAAGCCCGAGTACAAGTTCGAGGAAGAGGGCGAGGAACGGGATGGTTATTTCTTCCCTGAGAAACAAATCTCTGAAAAGGTGTATAAGTCGGTTATCTTGGCTCCCGAATTCCTTTGTGACTGTATGAGGCTCATCCGCATGGCAGACTATGTCCGTATCACTGACAAGTACGGACGGGTATATAACTGCGATACTTTCCTTATCACTCCTGAATGGCAGGTGCAGGGTGACCTCGCCAGCGTGGAGATGGAGTTCCAAACCGATACCGTGGTAAAGAAAATCGGACGTGGTTACACCATCCCAAGCGGAGCAGATTTCTGTGATGATTATAACAACGATTTTAATAACTAATAATTCAAAATTATGGCAGCTTACGACACTTTACGTGCAGCCATTGATAATTATATCAAGGCTAACGGAAACAAAGAGATTACAGGAACTGTCCTTAACGACATCCTGAATGCTATGGTATCGGCTTTAGGTGCTGATACCCGTTTTGCTGGTGTGGCAGTACCAATAACCAATCCGGGCAACCCAGAGGGTAACGTGGTTTACTTTGCGTCACAGGCAGGAACATACTCTAATTTCGGTGGTATCGTTCTCCCATTGGGTATTCATATCCTTGTATGGAACGGTACGGCATGGACTTCGCAGACATGGTTCTCAGTAGATAATACACCAACACAAAACAGCCAAAACCTTGCGACAAGCGGTGGTATACTCCAAGCCATCGTTGATGCTGTGGGTATGGAACGTCTGCGTGCCATCGGTGCGGAGGTAACATCATGCTCATTCGATGGTACAACGAAAAAGATAAGTTTCTTCAATAGTGCAAACACTACCCTATTCCAGTTGGATGCAACCGCTTTCGTCATTGATGGCATGGTAAGCGATGTTAAGATTGAGGATGGTAACCTTGTCATCCAGTTCAATACTGATGCAGGGAAACAGGACATTGAAATACCACTGACTGACATCTTCAACCCAGCCAACTACTATACAAAAACAGCCATCGATGAGTTGTTGGCATTGTATTATACCAAGACAGAAACCGATGCGTTGCTAACTGTCATCAATAACAAGCTGGCAGACGGATACCTTTATAAGGGAATGGCAGAGCCAACGACCAATCCTCCAACCCCAACGACAAAGGTTTTCTACATCGCTACCAAGGCAGGAACATACACAAACTTTGGCAATATCGCAGTTTCTGAGGGTATTACCATTCTGAAATACGATGGTAGTAACTGGAGCAAAGAACAGATATCTTATTCTGATGGTGTATTTGATATTTCAGCGTATAACGGAACCAGTTATGCTGATTTGTCGGCAGCACTGGGAACCAATGGCGCAAACATTCCTCAGAACCTTAGAAAAGGTGGAATGAGTGTCAAATTCGTATTGAGTTCTGACAATAAGTATATACAAGCCCGACTGATGGCTGATAGCTTTACTACAAATACGACTAATTGGCAGGTAGTAACAGATGAATTGAAGCCTGATAGTAAGGATATTGCTTCAAGTGGTGGAGTTTTTGACTTAAAACGTAGAGTATTAGATAATGCCTCAAGGTTTGGTGGTGATTTGTCAGATTGCCTGATTGACGGTTATTATATAGTAACGAATGCTTCTGTTGGCGCAGTTGTAGATATAACAGCTTTTACCACAGCTAATAATTATAAATGTGGCGTATTTACCGCAAAAAAAGGTGATTCTTTTACACTCACAGGAGAAGGAGGAGGTGGCCCAAGGTTATGGGCATTGTTAGATGCAGATTGCAAGTTGGTTGCTTGTGGTGATAGATACACAAAGGATTATGTAGAAGATATACCACAAGATGGAATACTTGTAGTAAACTTCAATGTCAACTTTGAAACTCCTTGGAGTATTTCAAAAAGCAATGTAAATGATATTGAGGTAAACGAAAAATTAAATACGGCTCAAACTGATATTAATGCAATAAAAAATGAACTTAATCCCGAAAGTATTGGTCTTAGTGAAATTATTGCTGTAACCTCTTCATCAACCAATACAAGAACAAATGCAGCTTTTGAGCAGGGCAAAAAATATAAAGTTCATTTCACAGAGAAAACAACAGCATCCTTTACTCAGTTTAGTATTGTAGGATTTACTTGGGCTGGGTATGTTGTAAATAACTGCCCATACTCAGGAGAAGATGTAGAAATTACATCAGGTATCAGCACACCTAATGGACTTCTTTTATTTAGGGATAATGATGTAACCGTTAATGGAAATGTACAGGTAGAAATTATCGACTTGGAAAGTGGACTTATCTATAAAGTAGAAAAGAATACTTCTGACATAGAAGATTTGAAGGAGGATGTTCAAGAACAAGCTGGTGACATTTCTTCTAATACAAGTCGTATTGAAACTCTCGAAAATGCGCAGATTGACCAAAGCGTAATAAGTGGAAGTACAAAACCAGTATCAAGTGGTGCAGTATATAATGCTATTCAGCAGGCTCAGATAGAAGCAGCACAAGTTACTATCAACACGGGGCTATCTTGTGTTACAGTAGCATCAAGTGAAGCTTCTCAGGCTATAAAGGCAGCTTGTCAATATGTATGTGACGGCACAAGTGATGAAGCAGAAATAAATGCAGCCATAGCAGCTTTACCACAAGGCGGTAGGGTTCAACTTACAAGAGGTCGTTTTAATATATCATCTCCTATTACTATCGGCAATGCACAGATTGATTTATGTGGAGAGGGCGCATACCTTAATCTGACAGCAACCCCAATCTCATCTCCAAGTAGAGGTGGAACTATTCTGCAAGCTGTTGATAACATTGATGTTGTTACAATAGACAGTCCAAAGGGTGCAGCAGTTCACGACTTGGCAATATTCGGCTATGGTAGAAACAATGCCAATAACACGGGTATGGGTATTAAGTTTATCGGTTTTGCTGACATAACAAGATTATATAATCTTAGTATCAGTAACTGTTGTATTGGAATAGGTAGCACTGTTCCAACAGACATTCTGTTTATCTTTAATAACTCTATTCAGAGAAATGCCCTTGGTATTATGCTATATCACTCAAAGGCTGTTATTCACGATAACATTTTTTGTGAGAATTATGGACTTGCAAGTTATACAAGTGATAATTATTGTGACCTCTCAAACCACAGTGATGCAGTAACTAAGACTTGGAATTTAAAAGCATCTGATATTGTTACAAGAGTAGCAAGTCAGATATACAACAATATGTTTGAAAGGAGTGGTTCAGTTATCAACGAGATAACAGCTACAACAGAAGTCAGTTCTATTGTTTTATATTCGCTTTGGAAAGGTTCTATGTTTGTCAATGCAAATGTATTTATCAATTCTGTAGGTAATTTCATACGTTGTGTTGATAAATTGTGGTATGGTATTATTCAAAACAATTCTTTCAGAGTCTTTGGTAAAGCAGACCAAACACAGGAATCATACAAGGCTGCTGTTGTTACAGAAAACGGAGCAGTAAAGACTAAGATTTGCAACAATTACTTTGGTAAGGCTTACGGTACTGATGAACCAACATTTGCAAATAAATATGCTCTTTATGAGTTAGGAAATGCAGGTGATTATTCTGTTGTCTATGACTCAAATATCCTTGATGATATTTCAGGTGGTGACGTAGTTGTTGCACAGCCACAGGGAACTAACTTTGATTTCAACTAATGAACATAGTTCTTGTAAGAAGTCGGTACATAATAAAAATTGAAGATTATGCCAGTAAGAAAAGTACAAGGAGGTTATCAGTGGGGTACATCAGGAAAGGTGTATCCCACCAAAGCCCAAGCCGAGGCACAAGGGAGAGCAGCCTATGTCAACGGTTATCGAGAGAAGAAAAAGTAAGTTTATAACAAAATTAAAAGAACGAAATGGAACAGTTAGTAGCATTGAAAGAACAGTTGATTGTGCTATTGTTCTTCATGGTGCTGTTGTTGATAACCCCGTTAGTGTTCATCGGACTTGACTACTGGTCAGGCATCCGCAAGGCACGCAAGCGTGGGGAACCCATCATCAGTGACAAGATGAAGAACACCATCTACAAAATCAGTCGTTACTATAACGCTATCCTCGCCCTCATGGTGGTGGATGCGATACAGATAACAGCATTTATCTTTCTTTTTCTGTTCAATGGCTGGTCAGCATGGACTTTCCCAGTGTTTACGCTGGGAGCCGTGCTGTTCGTGGCTGCCGTTGAAATAAAGTCTATCTGTGAGCCAGCAGATGTGAAGGAGAGAAAGGAGATGAAAGATGTGGCTGTGCTGGCTCAGGCTATCGCAGAGCATAAGAGTGACCCCAAGGAGATAGCGGAAGCCATAGCAAAGTATCTTAACGGCAACGGTTTCGATAAAGACTTCAAATAATATGGAACTACGTTTGAAACGAATTGCTTGCAGGGCTGACTACACCATCGGGCGGTTGTACGTTGATGGGGAGCGTTTTTGCGATACACTGGAGGATAGAGACAGGGGGTTGCATCAAAGCCTACCCGTTTGCATTAACCAACGGCTGAAACAAAAGGGTGTTACTGCCATCCCGAAAGGTAGGTATCGTGTAACGCTGGATGTACAAAGCCCACGGTTCAAAAAAAAGGCAGCGTATGACTTCTGCAAGGGTTATCTGCCAAGGCTTATCAACGTACCTTGCTATGAGGGTGTACTGATACATATCGGCAACACCAGCAACGATACGGATGGCTGCATCTTGGTGGGTGAGAATAAAGAGGTCGGAAAGGTTATTAACTCTACGGCAACTTTCAAGCGTTTGTATGACGTATTGAAAAAGGCTAAAGACTTTATATATATAACTATTGAGTAAGGTATGAAAAAGCTATTGTTCGCAGTGATGGCGGTGTTCCTGTTCGCCTGTTGTACGACTACACGTTATATCCCAGTAGTGGAGGAACATACGGTGTATAAGAACCACACGGACACGTTCATCGAGCAAGATACCGTCACCAAAGAGAAGCAAGTGACTATCAGGGAGGCTGACAGTGCAACACTCAATGAACTTAATATTAAGTTAAAAGAGGGCGAGCGTTCTATCTTGATACTCCAAAGGGAATTGGAGAGACAGGTATATAAGAAACAAGAGATATTTCACGACACGACCATCGTGCATGATAGTATTGATAAACCATATCCCGTGCCAGCACAGCTGACAAAGTATCAACGTCTTGCTGTAGACTGGTTCGGGTGGTTGGCATTTAGTTTCATCGTTTTTTTGTGTTTTACGTTTTACTTATTATTCCGAGCGAGGAAGTAGCCTATTCTAAGGTTAGTAGTGAATTGTTAATAGTTTTAGGTTTTCTCCCTGTCCGTGATGGATGGGGAGTTTTCTATGTTATCAATTATCTTGCGGATGGCTTCGTTAGCATGATGGCTCATTATCTTAACGTAGTTGAAGATGGGTCGGTTGGTTTTCATGCTCTGACCGATGCAGTATTCGAGTATCTCCAAGGGTATGCCCAGCTCAAATCCATGCTGGACGAATGACTTACGGGCTGAGTAGAAAGTTATCTTGTTTCCACATTCAAGGTTGAGTTGTGCAGACACCGTTTTCAATGAACGGTCAATGCCAGAAAGCAGCCATTCATACTTACCCGTGAAACGTAGGTTGAGTTTTCCTGTCTTTGCATCCATATACTTTTCTATTATTGGGAAAGCCTCAGGAATAATGGAGAACTGTATGTTGTAGTTTGATGTTTTCTTGTTTCGTGTCTTATGCCGGATATAGGATAGCTGTTTAGTTTGGTAGCCTCGGAAATCATAGGCGAGGATATCCATAAGGTTCATACCGCCAAGATAGTAGGAGAGTAGGAACATATCAACAGCCCTACGCACACCTTTGTACTTGCTATGATGTTGGCTGAGTGTGCGCATATCGTTCACGCTGATGTCTATATCGCGGGCATCCGACTTACGGGGTTTCCAGTACAGGAAAGGATGAACGTCATAGCGTACCATTTGCAACTTGATAGCGCGATTAACAAGTGTACGGATACTTACAAGGCGCATGGCTTCGTATGATGGAGATGCACCAGTAGAACGGACATAACGGCTGAAATCATCTATCAGATGGGTGGTTATCTCACTCAAGAATATATCGCCATGTGTGTATTGGAGGAAGTAGCGTAAGTGGTATTCTATGATATGAGCGTATGATGCACGACCCTCGGCACGCAGTTGTTCGCAGAACTGGCTGCCAAGCGTTCCAAGCGTTACCGTTTCTTCGTGGTCGTTCATATTCTTTAGGATGTCACGTAACTGGGTGCAGTCATAGTCACTGGGGTTTGGTATACGATCCAAGCGTTCATCATATTGGTTCAGCAGCCTACGCAGTTTTAGGTTGATGGCAGATGCATCAGGTTGCCCAACGACCACACCGTTACGGAAGTTGCCAAAGGTGGCTACACGGTATTTGGTTACGATGTATGAG
>JAEIGA010002157.1_pt1 | contig 31405 bp, 41 predicted proteins | sample 9270691 | NCBI WGS metagenome assembly JAEIGA01 (sample SAMN17057246, study PRJNA624740) | gut metagenome | biome: biome; isolation source: fecal sample | host: Bos grunniens | place: China: Xizang | collected 2019
GTTTAGGCAAGGAGTTTTTTTTATGACTAATAAAGAATTATTGTTACAGGCTATGCCTTTGTGTACGTTGTCAGAAAATGAATGGGACATATTTCTTCATTACTTAGATAAAATCAACAATGCTACATTAAAGCAAACAATGAATAAGCTGAAATTTAATCAAGCACGAATAGAGATAATCGGAAATTATTTAGATTATTATTCAGATATAGCAGATCAACCGGTAAATAAGAAAAGCAGACCAATTTATTTATAATTCGCATAGCCGAATTATCTTGTATTATTGCGAAAAACGGTGTAAAATATGTGAAAAAGAGGGGAAAAATGAAAGAAATACGCACTATTTCGATAAAATGCAAAACCGAGAATACACTCGAAATTGCAGAAATGACCGAAATGCAGGGTGGATTGAAAGCTCGTACAGATGTAGATTATGACAAAATAAAACTGTCTATAATCAAGTACGGATTTAGTTTTCCGTTCTTTATCTGGAAAAGCGGTAAAACAAATTATCTTTTGGATGGACATGGTCGCTTTGGTACATTATGTAAAATGCAGAAAGATGGTTATTTAATTCCGCCATTACCGGTTGTTTATGTTGAATGTAAAAATAAAGCAGAAGCAAAAGAAAAACTTTTGCGTCTTAATTCTCAATATGGACATATGACGGTAAAAAGCGTATTGGAGTTTGTTGGCGATGATTTTGAGCTTAATACAGATGAAATTGCATTGCCGGATACAACACTTTCTTTTGATGCCGTTGAAGAAAAAGATGATTCTGATTCTGAAGAAGAAGGAATGGAATTATCTGAAAAATACGAAGTTATTGTAACTTGTGAAGATAGCGCACAACAGGAGGAGATTTTCTATCAACTCACAGAGCAAGGTCTTAATGTCAGAGTCTCAACTATGTAGTAATTATTCCGATAATTACCCTATGTTGATATTTACATTAAAGAAACAATGGTTTGAGAAAATTGCAAGTGGCGAAAAAACAATAGAATTCCGGGAATATAAACCATTCTGGAATAGCAGATTACAACCTGCAGGATCCGAATTAAAACCAATTAAAGCGGGTTATTTAATTAAGAATGCACCTAATAAATGTATTCTTACTTTAGGATATACCAAAACTAAATTATATGCAGATATTGCAAAAATAGAGATTTGGAATGAAAAGAAAAACGATCTGGGAATAAATCCTGTTTATGCAATATATCTGAAAAATGTCAGGAGAACAGAATGAAAAAGGAATTTGATATTATCCGTAAAAATAAAACTGACAAGAAATCTTTCCGAGTAGCACAGGTTTTCAGTCAGTTTGATTTACAGGAAGAAAACCTTGGAGAGCATTTTCAAGGATATTTTGATATTCCAGAAGATTGGAACGTCGGGGTAATAGTTGGTAAATCCGGCACAGGTAAATCAACTATTGCCAAAGAATTATTCGGAGATACAATCTGTAACTTTGAGTATAAAGCAAACAGTGTTATTGATGATTTTGATAAATCAATTCCTTTTTCAGATATTATTGCAACACTTTCTTCAGTAGGCTTTGCTTCGCCGCCGTCTTGGATAAAACCTTATAACGTACTTTCTAATGGAGAAAAAATGCGTGTAGATTTGGCAAGAGCAATTCTCTCAAATAAACCTATAGTATCTTTTGACGAGTTTACTTCCGTAGTAGACAGAGAAGTAGCACAGCTTGGAAGTTTTGCGGTCCAGAAAGCAGTAAGAAAAAACAACAAGAAGTTTATTGCTATTTCCTGCCATTATGACATTTTGGATTGGTTAGAGCCAGACTGGGTTTTCTGCACAGACGATATGTCATTCAAAATGACTAGGGGGGTACATCGGCGACCAGAAATTAAACTCGATATCAGAAGAACAAAAGGATACTGGAGATATTTTAGAAAGTATCACTATTTAAGTCATAACTTTTCTAAACGAGCTTTAGAGTTTACGGCATTCTATAAAGATAAACCAGTCGGCTTTATTGCTATACAGTCATATCCGCATCCAGTACATCATCATATGAAATTAGTTCACAGAGTTGTTGTACTGCCGGATTATCAAGGAATCGGAATAGCACAGAACCTGCTTAATTTCTGTTGTCATTATGTCATACAATATGAAAAAGCAGATTATGTAAGCATAGTAACTTCATTAAGAACGTTTGCTATGTCATTAAATAAAAACAAAAATTTTATTCTTACACATCAAGGCAGAATCGGAAATAGTCATTCTAACGTAGGAATAAAAGGACTTAATAAAGAAGGCAGTTATAACCGAAATACTTATTCATTCAAGTATATTGGGAAATAACCGCAAATAACGGAAATAATACGGAGATTAGTATGGGAAACGAAGCAACAAGATTTTCAAGTACAAATCAGCCAAAGAATAGAAAAACACGCAAAGGTGTCCGAAATTATACCACAGAATTGGAATACGTTTATCGTAAGCTGTTTCAGAAACCTGTTGAAGTAAAAGATAAAGACGGCAAAGTTATTAAAACTGTAAAACTTACACCACAGCAGGAAATAATTGCGGCACAGTTTCAGATGTTACGAGCAAAAGATGTTCCGGCAAATGTAAAAGCAAAGATATTATCAGATATGGCTCCTTATTTATTTAAGAAAGAAGCCGAGCAGATAGAACTTAATGCAAATTTACAAGGTGCTGATTTATCTAATTTATCTACCGAAGATAGATTAAAAGCATTCAGGGAATTAATGGGAATTGAAGAAAAACCAGAATGACAGAGCCAATAATTCCAAAAATTACGGAAGAAGAGTTTTTATTATTATCTCCACAACAACAGGAAGAATATTTACAGTTATATCGTGAACAGGTTGCACCAAAACTCGAAATATTCAGAAAAGCCGCGTCGTATAAATTGACGTATGGCGGGCGAGGTAGTAGTAAATCTTGGGGAGTTGCTTCATTACTTATACAGGAACTAACAGAAGAACCACATAGATTAGTATGTTGTCGTGAAGTTCAAAAATCAATTGCAGAAAGTTCTTATCGTCTTATAGTAGATACAATTTTAAGGTTAGAAAAAAAAGGCTGGGAAATAAAAAACGAAACAATAGACCACGAAAACGGAAGCCATATTATTTTTCGAGGATTGCGAGATATGAGAGCTTCAAGGTCTATAAAATCATTGGAAGGTTATGATAGATGTTGGCTTGAAGAAGCACAGTCTATCAGTAAGGAATCTTTAGACTTACTTATTCCAACAATCCGAAAAAACGGTGCTGAAATATGGGCTTGTTGGAATCCAGAGACACCGGATGACCCGATAGAAAGATTAAAGAAAAGGGAAGGAGCAGTTTGCGTAGAAATAAACTGGCAGGATAATCCTTGGTTTACAAAAAAATCAATGGCAGATATGAAAGCCGATTATGACGAGGACCCGGACAATGCAGAGCACGTTTGGGGCGGTAAGTTCAGAAAACAGGGTGATAACTGTATTATGAACCGAGTATCAATCCGGGAAGCTATGAATAGAATAGCAGATAATGAAGGAGCAATTTCTATCGGTGTAGATTGTGCAAGATTTGGAAATGACCGTACAACAATGTTTAAGCGAAAAGGTTTACAGCTCATTGAATACAAGGTTTATAAAAAAACAAGCATTACACAAGAAGCAGATTATTTTGAAATATTCTGTGGTCGGGATCGAAATGTACACGCCTGCATAGATGGTGGTGGTGTAGGCGGTGGCTTAATAGATGTATTACGAGAAAGAGGATACAGAAATATAACCGAAGTAAACTTTGGCGAGAAAGCAATGGATTCTGATAAATACGATTCCGCCGCTTCAGAAATGTGGTTTACTTTTCCTTTATCCGAAGCCGGAATTATGGACATTCCAGAACTTATGAATGAATTATCAGACAGGCGATATAAGTTTAATAATAAAGGGCAGAAATGTGTGGAAAGCAAAGATGACTATAAAAAAAGGCACGCCGGAAAATCTCCAGACCTTGCCGATGGTTTATTGCTTTGCTATTACGAAAAACACGACATAATGCCTATGTTATATTAGTGGGAGGAAATATGAAACAAATCCGTAACAGAAATGAGGATCTCAACGAGATGCTTAATGAGTTGAAAATTGGTGATGTACCTATTTATGATACAGTTTCCAATTATGAGATTACAAAAGTTCCCGGAGGCTTTATTTATAAAAATGAATATGCCGGACTTTGTTTTGTTCCAGATGCAAAAACTGAAAAAAAAACAGTTATGGAAAACACTGTAACTAAGACAGTAGGCAGACCAAAGAAAATAGATAAATAATTCGTCTATGCGAAATTTTGACAAGTCTCTCTTATTGGTGTATATTTTTGTAGACATCATTAAAAGGAAGTACCTTGAATGAATATCGCTGAAAGAATCAGAAACAAAATTAAAAAAACTTGGTCACCTGCACCGAGTTTAGCAAGTTCACAACTTCTTGAACTTTTCCACACTAATCCAAGACTTGACGGAGCGAAAATAATCGCTGATAAATGTGCAAGTACGGAACTCTATGTCTATGACCGAGCAGACTATCGTAAAAATAAGAATAAAGCAGAAATTATAGACACTCACGAAATATATGACTTACTCGAAAATCCTTGTCCGACATTTAGAGAGCTTACAGGACAGTCTATTCGTTTTTTTGTATTTGCTTGTTATGAATTAGTCGGTGAAGCTTTTCTCTTAAAAGTAAGAAGTCCAAACGGAAAGGTAATTGCTTTACTTCCTATTTCTCCTTCTTGGGTTGTTTCTACACCAACTGCAACAAGTAATTTCTGGCAAATTTATCCATTCGGAACTACAAGCGGAAACGCTGTTATTGTACCTAATGAAGATGTAATCTGGTTTAAGAGCGTAGATTTGACCGACCCATACGGTAGAGGTCGTGGAACAGGAGAAACAATCGGCGATGAAATCCAATCGGATGAATATGCTTCAAAATATGCCAAGAATCTTTTCTTTAATGACGCTACGCCTTCAGCTATTATTTATGCACCACAGGGAACAAAAGAAACTGCGGACCAGATAAAACAGTCTTGGCTTCAGAAAATGGCGGGTTATCACCACGCAAAAGAACCAATGGTTTTGACAGGCGAGGGAAGCAAGTTTGAAAAAATTGCCCAGACACCACAGGAAATGGATTTTGTAAACTCTCGAAAATTCTTGCGAGATTCTACAAATCAACAATACCATATTCCACCGGAAATTATGGGTATTCTCGAAAACTCAAACCGTTCAACTATTGATAGTGCTTTTTATCTTCTCAATAAAAATGTACTTGCCGACCCATTGAGAATGTTTGAGCGTGTAATGAATACACAGTTACTTTGGGAAGATTTTGATAAAGAACGTACATTAATTCTTCATCACGAAAATACTGTTGAAGAAGATATGGACTTAAAGCTCCGTATTGCAGACGAAGGACTTTCAAGAGGTGTTATTACAAGAAATGAATGGCGAATTGCAATGGGATATGAGCCGGACAAAAAGAATGGCGATGTATATTTAATGGGATTCTCAACTGTAGAACAGCCACAGAATCACGACCCTGTAGAACTCCCGGAATCACCAACAGAAGAAGAAACAGGAGAAGAAATTGATTTACCAAAAAATACTGATAATCAGAATGAAGATGAAAATACTGATACTTCTAATTCAGAGGACGATGAAAAAGAACTTTCTGAAGAAGAATTCAAAAGTATAAAATCTGCTTATGAAAAAAAATATAGATTTTTGAAATCGGATGCTGACAAAGAAAGACGAAAAACAATATGGAAAACTTTTGACGCAAGAGCAAGAAGTATTGAGGATCCATTCAAAAAGTCTATGGTAAAGGCTTTTACAAAACAGAATGAGCTTGTAAATAAGGCAATTAAAGAAGCATTAGATAACAATAAAGATGTTGGAACTGCTATTGAAAGACTTTACAACAAAGAAATGGATGAAGCATTAAAGCATACTCTTGCCGCCGCATTTATCAATGGTTTGTCTGTTGGTGCAGAACACGGACAATCTTTAATTGGTAGAAAGTCAGTAAAAGAAATCAGCGAAGAAACAAGAAGATTATTTAATCTCTGGATTGATAATTACGGCTTGGAACTTGCAAAAGATATTAATGACACAACAAAAAAGAAATTACGCAAAGTTCTTTCTGAATCTGTTTCTGATGGTGATGATTTAAGAACAAGAGTAAAAAAACTTATTGAAGCATCTGATGGAATGTTTGATGAAGATAAAAAATGGCGGGCAGAACTCATTGCAAGGACAGAAAGCTGTACAACAATGAATGCCGGAAGTACTGTTTTATATCAATCAGAAGGTATTGAGCAGAAAGAATGGATTTCAGTACAAGATGACCGTACAAGAGATGCTCATTTAATTATGGATGGGGTAGTTGTTCCAATTACAGATAAATTTGAAGTTCCTGCAACAAGTCAGAGTGATGGTGCTTGGATGGAATATCCCGGAGACCCGTCTGCTCCTGCCGGACAGGTTTGTAATTGCAGATGTACAACCGCGCCAATAGTAAACGTATAAGGAGATTAAATGAACGGAAAAACTATTAAGAAAATCCGTAAGGAAGTAAACAGAAAAGAAAATGAAATGGTAAATCAGATTTTTGATTATTTTAATACACTTTCATTTTTTGTCAGATTAAAAATTGCGGTAAAAATACTCCGCAAAAAATTATAAAGGAGAAAAGTTATGAATACTATGTTTGATAAATGCGCCGTAGCTGGCGATATTACACAGGCAATTGACCGCAGAGGTTGTTGGAGCGTTGCCATCGTGGTTATCGGTGGAACAGAATCAACGGCAGTTAAATTGCAGAGTTGCGAAACTGCTGACGGTTCATTCACAGATTATAAAGAACTGATACCTGCGTCAGAAGCAAGTGCAGACCAATACAAAGGTTTTGTTTTGGATTTGTACGGAGCAGGAAAGTTCATCAAGGTTGTAGGTGCTATAATGGCTACCGCAGTTCTTGGAGATTGTGACCACGATGTAAAAAAGATTGCAATTACCGCAGGTGAGATTCCAAGCGGTGCTGACCTTGAAGATAACAAGTCAGCCACAATTGACGTTTCAACTTATACCGAGCCTGTTGAAATTACACCAACCGCAGGTAAAGATGGAATGAAGAAGGCTACAGTTACATTGAGCAATATTCCGAGTGGTGGAGCAACCGCTTATTGTTGGGTAACTGATAGGGAAGATGTAAACAATCAGATATACCTTGAAGTTGATAATGGCGGAATGATTACATTGTATGGAGCAAATGATAAAGGTTTTTCAGCAAAAGACCTTGAAGTTGCGGTTGGTCTTAGTACCATTTTGAATTGCGATGTTTCTACGGTTACTGATTATACAGATAATAGTTTTGTAGTACACGCAAGAACTTCTACATCGTGGTCTACAGAAGTTACATTCACACTTACTCGTGATTCTTCAAAAGATATTACCTTATGGTAAAAGGAGATTAAAAATGAAACTTGAAAAAGGACAGACAACAAAAAAGGATTTACCGATTGAAACAAAAGACCTCGGTGAAAGAATGGTGCAGTTTACAATCTCCAAAGAAGTTGTAGACCGTGACGGTGATATTCTCCGTGCAGGTGGAGTGGACTTCACAAATTATATGAAGAACGCAGTTTTTCTTGGCTTCCACAATAGCCGAGATTTTCCACTTGGAAAGGTTACAAAGTTTTGGGTTGAAGGAAATGCGGTAAAAGCTATCGTTTATTTTCCAACAATCGAAGAACTTTCTTCAGATCCTGCACAAGCAAGTGAAAAAGCAAAGTTGGTAGATTTTACTTATCATTGCTATAAAACAGGAATGCTCAATGCCGTATCTGTCGGCTTTATTCCTCTTGAATGGACAGAAACAAAAGACGGATATGATATTACAAAATGGGAACTTCTGGAATTCTCTGCAGTTGCCGTACCTGCTAATCAGGATGCAATTGCTGAAGCAGTAAAATCATTCGGGCTTGATGAATCAGTTGTAAAAGAATATTTGACAACTGAAAAAAGCGGAAAGAAAATCAGCGCCGCAACAAGAGAAGTTCTTGATAAAATCAAGGCTTGCGGAGATAAACTTGAAGATTGCCAAAAAGCTCTTAAAGCCTGCGGTGATGAAATGAAATCATTACTTGCAGAACTCGATGACCCGGAAGAAGATGACGAGCCAGATGATATGCCGGACAATGAGCCGGAAGAAGATGATAAATCGTTTGACTTGGCAAATATTAAAAATACTGTAGATATCGAAAGTCTATAAAATTAAAAATATTTATTTAATAAAAAAAGCCCAGAAATTAATCTGGGCTTTAATTTTTATTACTTTATGTTTTGCAATGATTTTAAAAGCCGTTTTAATCTTCCAACTTTTCTGTGCCATTCTTTATTATCATCATAATATAAATCGTTACATTGATGCCCACCTTCATAATAAAGGGAAATCTGATATTCTGTTTCTTTAATCAAATCTGAAATATTTTTTGGTTTAAAATCTGGGTCGTAATATGCTTGTAAAGAACCATCTTCATTGATTTTTAAAACATTCATATCTTCGCAATCTTGCATTACTGTATTGAATCTTTTTACGGCTTTTAATAATTGCTTATCCATAATTACTCCTTTATAAAAGATTCGATTATAAACCGGGAAAAAGATTTTCCGCTTTTCTCGGCTAATTTCTTTAATTGCTCAATTTCTTCAGGTGTACCAGAAATAGAAGCAGTTTTGAAAATAATTTTTCTTCCTGTAGCTTTTCTTCCACTTCCAATTCTGGCACCACCACGATTATTTTTTTTAGTTTCCATAAGTACTCCTATTTAATAATAACTGCAACCAAAAAAACAATTGAAGCAACCAGCATAATAATTGATGATATAGTTTCGATAATTTCCTTTTTCATTGACAACTCCTTAAAATAAAAATAGAATATTCCATAAGACAACCCATACTGGATTGTATGGGATTGTCTTAGGCGATTTTTCTTAATTCTATGTCTTTATGGCATAGATTAAGATGGCGATTGCTAGAATCAGCCGAGCGGCTATCTTGGCTGATTCATTTAGCAATTTCCAGAAGTCTTTTTCTTTCATTGCCTGTCCTCCTTTCTCATTTGATAGTTTAATTATAATATACCCTCTGATATAAGTCAATAACTTTTTTCAAAGAAAAAGGTTATTTTTTTTTGTTTTTATTACTGTCTACAAATTTTGACACGTGCGAAAACTTGGTGTATATTATTCCGTAGAAAACATACTTCACTTGTGCGAAGTATAATTTATTTATGAGGGGAAATAAAATGAGTAAAAAGACATTTGAACTTATTACTGTTATTACCGGCGCAGTTTCAGCTGTAGCAATTGGCTTGGTTACATATTTTAATCTGCCAAATGCAACAGCAATTAATGATTCTATCCAGATTGCAGAAACAGCAATTGTTGCAATTTGTGGTAATTTCGCAATCAATAACGCTAATAAACTGGCAAAAAAATAACCGTAAAAGAATTACGGAAAAATAAAAATAGTAAATAAAAGCAATTTCGTTTCCTTGCTTTTTTTATCCGCAGAAGAACTGCAAAAACAAAAAACATTTCTTTTAAGGAGAAAAAAAATGGAAATGAAGGATTTGGAGAGCCTCATTGACGAGCGCTCACAGAAGCAGATTGAAGCCGCAAAGGAATCAATCAAGAAAGAGTTGGGTTCTGTACCACAGGCACAGATTGATGAAGCAGTTGCAAAGGCAGTTGCCGAAGTAACAGCAAAAGCAGAAGCAGACAAAGCTGAAAATGTAAAGTATCTTGAAGCATTCAAGGAAGCAGTTTCAGGAGATAATAATGTAAAAGTTAAGGAAACTCCTGTTACAATCGTAAATCAGATGATTGCCGCCGCCGCTTCAGCAATGGGCAAAAAAGATGCTCATAACGTTGGACAGGTTTCTGCAAAAGAAATCGCTGAACAGGCTAAGAAAGACTTCCCATATTCTAAAGCACTTCATCGTGTTTTGGATCAGAAAGCCCTTAATGCCGGAACACCAAGCGAAGGTGGTTTCACAGTTCCACTCGCATTTAGTGGTGAATACATTGATGCTCTTGTAGCAACAACTCTTATTGATAAGTTGAATATTCGCCGTGTTCCACTTGTAAACGGAAACCTTTCTATTCCACGTATGGATGCTACATCATCTGTAGGTTGGGTTGGCGAAAACCAGAGCGGAAAAGTTACACAGCCTGCATTCGGCGAAGTAAATATGCACGCTAAAAAGCTTAAGGCACTCACACCAATTTCAAATACATTGCTCCGCGAATCTGGAGTAAATATTGAAGGTTGGATTGCTGAAGATCTTATGCGCAAAACAAGAATTGAACTTGATAACGCAATGATTAATGGTTCTGGTTCACAGTATATGCCACTTGGTCTTGCGAACAACAATCAGATTCAGACTACAGGTGGTTCAACAACTGCTCTTGCTCTTACAACTCCAAATGATATGGTTGCATTGCTTGAACAGGCTAACGTGCGCCTTGAAAATGTACACTGGTTGCTCAACCCAATCGGTGAATCTTGGCTCCGCAACAAGGCATTCTCTTCAGGTCCATTCGCTTGGTCTGATGAAATGGCAAGAACTGGAAAACTTCGTGGATTTGATTTCCACAGTTCTTCTACAATTAAGTATGTTCCTGCTGATGACCCTGCAAAGGCTTATGCTGATTTCTGGCTCGGAGATTTTGCAGAAATGATGTTTGGTGTATCTCACGACATTACAATCGAAATGTCTCGTGATGGTTCTTACACTGATAACGGACAGGTTGTAAACGCATTCGATCAGGATTTGACACTCATTCGTCTTATTACTGAATGTGATTTTGCTTGCCGTCAGCCAAAAGCATTCATCCACGGTACATTCGCTGAATCGTAATGAAACGGGCGGGGTAAAACCCGCCTTAAAATCTTAATTTTGAGGTGATTAAAATGAATACACGTTCAAAACTTATCGAACAGGTAAAATTTGTAAATTGTGGAAACACAGCATTCGCAAAAGGAACTGCTGGTTCTGCTCTTATTGTTGCTTCAGCAGACAGTAAGGAATTGCAGACTTCAGACAATGCCGCTTCTGGATTTGTAAAGTTTGCAGACCTTTCAAGCGGTAATAACTGGGTAGACCTCTACACAGCAAAACCTTATATCAAGACAAATGATTCCGGCGCAGTTGCCGTTCTTGGTGATTTTGCAGAAGATCCTGTTTCTAACTCATAAGGTGGAAAAGTAATATGTCTATGTTGTGCAGTTTGGAAGATGTAAAAACTATTCTTGGAATATCGCAAGATGATACTTCAAAAGATGCTAAACTTACTTTATATATAAAGTCGGCAAGTGCAAAAATTGAAGGCTATCTCGGTTATTCTCTTGGATATGGAACTTATACCGAAGAACTGCATAGCGTAAACAATAGACAGTTATTGCAACTTAATCATTTTCCGTTACGAGAAGTTACAGAAGTTACTGCAAACGGCGTAACGGTTAATGATTATAAAATCATTTCGGAATATGCAAGATGGGGTAGATTATACCGTGGTAACGGTTGGTCAGGTCCTTGTTATACAAGAGGATTTACACACGATATTGTTTCTGGTGCTTGGGATATAAAAGTATCATATACTGCCGGTTATTATCTGCCGGGCGATACAGGATATGTAGAGGGCGCGGAAGACGCATTACCTTATGACATTGTATCAGCTTGTATGCAGATGGTTCAGTTACGTTATACATATGATGTAAACGGAGCAATCGGAGTAAAATCACATCACGAAGGAAATATTTCTGACACATTCGGAGATAATTCTTGTGATGCCGGAATGACAGATGGTGTAAAAACTATGCTGGCTTCTTATGTATGGTATGGAGTGGCTTAATGGTACGTTACAACAATGCCGTAGTAACAATACTTGAAGAAACTCCTGTTATTGATAATTGTGGAGATTCTATTATTGAATATTCACAAGTTGATGTAATTGAGGGTGACGTACAACCTCATTCATTAACCGAAGATGAAATTAAATTGTACGGTATTTCCGAAAGTAAAGGAAATGTAAAACTTTTTCTTTATAATGGATTGCATAACAGTGTAAAAGCCGGAAATCGTGCAAGCGTATTTTCGAGCTTTACAGGTAAAACAGATTTATATTCTATTATGCCCGTAAATGCTTGGAGCCGACACGGTGAATGTCTTTTAATACCTGTTGAAAACGAAGAAATAACTTCTGAACCAGAACCGACTCCAACACCAGAGCCGGACAATGACGGAGAAGAAGATGGCGAAGGACTTTGATGCACAATTAAAAGCATTTCAACAAGCACTTGAACGACAAGCAAAACAAGCGGAAACCGATTCAAGAAAGTTTGTAACTTTATCTTGTGCCGAAGTTGAAAGAACAGCCAAAAGCATAATGCGGGATACTTTGACAAATCCCGATATAACATACGGAAAGAAAGGACATCATCCATCTTATCCGGGAGAACCACCTGCGCCAGATTCAGGCATTTTAATGCGTAGTATTACACATTCGGTGGAAGTAAAAAATAATGAAGTAATTGGATCAGTTGGAAGTATTATTGAAAACGAAAACTATCCAAGATACTTGGAATATGGAACGAGCAATATGAAGCCACGACCTTGGTTGTCGGCTTCTTTAATAAAATGTCAGTCATTTATGGCGGCAAAGTTTAGGGAGATTTTTGGAAGATGAACTTAAAAAAATATTATATGAGTTTACTTTCTAATAACTCTGCCTTAACAACAATATTGGGAAACGGAAAAATCTTGTCGGCTTATCCGCGGAAAGTAACCGTATTTCCAACAGTAATATTTGAAGATAATAATTCTTCTGACGTTGCTTTTTCTGACAATTTGCCGGAAGGAACTTCTGCACAGGTAAGAATACATATATTTTCAAAAACTGTAAAAGGTTATCCAAAAGCTGAAGATATTTCTGAAATTATCAGAAGTATTTTTAGAGATGAATTCTGGGCAATGACTAATAATCAGGATACCCCGGATGTAGAAGATAACACAAAACACAGAATAATGGATTTTAGAAGGGAGTTCTACTCCCTATAAAATATAACGTTATAATTTATAGGAGACTAAAATGAACGAAGCACCAAGAATCGGACTTGATGAAGTCCATATCGCAAAAGTAATCAGCGATGATGCAAACGGAATTGTTTACGATACACCTATTGCACTGAAAGGTGCAGTAAATGCGTCAGTAAACCCAAACAGTGATGTTGCCACAGATTATGGTGATAACGGAGTTTTCTTCGTTACAAATAACCGTGGTAATACTGAAATGTCAATGGAAATGATTGACGTAGATCCTACAGTCCTTGCACAGATGCTCGGACAGACAAAGGTAAATGGAATTACAATTGAAACACCTCTCGACCAGAGTCCTTACTTTGCGGTAGGTTTCCGTATATGGATTGCAGGCGAAAAAGACGGAGAAAAACGCTATCAGTATTTCTGGTATGCAAAGGGAAAATTCTCTGTACCAGAAACAGGTGGAAGTACAAAGACAGAATCTATTGAATTCGGTCATATTAATCTTACCGCACAGTTTGCACAGACAACATTTAACGGAGTTATTTGTTCTCACGCAAGAAGTGATGATGATGAAACTCCTGCAAGTGTTGTACAGAATTGGTTTAATGCACCTGTTGTATCTGTAACAGCTGATACTTCTACATTGACTGTAACTGCATCACTTTCTGGCGGAAAGGTAACATTTGCAGGTGCAAAAGAAAGCGGTGAAGATTTCGTATTTGTTGCAGGTTCAATTGTGAACGGACAGACAATTGGTGTACTGGATGAAAACGGTGCATTAATGGCAGGTTCTTATTCTGTAAATGGTGATGAAATTGAATTCACTCCATCTGGAGAAGGAACTCCAACAACTGCATTTGTAACAAACGGATTGAAGGATAATAGCGGAGTAGGTGCAACACCTATGATTGATGCGACTCTTTAATCGGGATCGAAACATCTAAAAATATCCCCGATTTAAGATTCTTATTTCGGGGATTTTTTATATAAAAAATTAAGGAGAATTAAATTGGGAAAAGAACTTGATAAAATACGTGGAGAAAAAATAACCATATCAATTAATGGTGAAGAAAGAGAATTAAATTTTGGTTTTTCAGTCTGGGCAAAACTTGAAGAAGAAATGGACGGATTAAAAAATCTTGAAAAACTAGAAAAGCAAATTAAAGAAAGACCATTTAATACACTTCCACATCTTTTCTATCTTGGATTAAAAAATAAAGAAGATGTAACAGAAGAAAATATTCTTGATGATTACGGACTTGCAGATATTGAAGTACTTGCAGAAAAGTTTAATAAACTTATCTATGGTTCGTTGCCGATTGTTGAAAAAAAAGCGGTGAAGGAAGCGAAGAAATAAACGAATTTCCTTATGCCTATTTAATTACAGAATGTCTTTTAATGGGCATAAGTGAGAAAGACTTTTGGGAATCCACACCAAGAAAAATAATTGCTTTAATAGACCAAAAGAAAGAAATTGAAAAGGCAAGGATAAAGAATCAAGCAATTTATATTGCTTGTATGGTTTGGGGAAAAGACCCAGATGAAGCGGACCAAAAAGGCGGACTTGTTGCGGGGCGTGATGTTCCAATAAATGAAAGTGCATTACAAGGCTTGTTTATATAGGAGAAACACAAAATGGCAGATTATAACTTGAAAGCAGAAATAACCGCAGACGCAAGCGGATTTGAAAGCGGAGTAAAGAAAGTAGAAAAAACAAGTAAAAAACTGTCTACAACTGTTTCTGGAGTTATCAAAGGGCTTGGAAAAAACGGGCTTGTCGGTGCGTTAGGTGCAGTTGGTTTAGCGTCTAGCGGACTTTCTGCAACATTGGGAACAGTTATACAAGTTGCCCGTAAAGTTGCCGAAGTAATGAATGAATGCACAGAAGCCTATAAAGGGCAACTTATAGCCGAAAGGGCTTTAGATACTGCTATTGCAAACAATCCGTTTATTACAGGTTCTTCATCAAAAGCCTTGAAAGAATTTGCATCTGAAATGCAAAAAGTTTCTAATTATGGCGATGAACAATTAATTCCAATGATGACTAATTTAATATCATTGGGAAGAACTGAAAGCGAAACAATGCAGATTATGGCAGTTGCAATGGATATGTCTGCAGGAATGGGAATTTCGCTTGATACTGCCATAACTCAATTAAACGCAACATTAAATGGCAACATTGGAAGATTAGGACAACAGAACGCAGAATTAAAAGGCTTAACCGAAGAAGAATTAAGGCAGGGAAAAGCAATAGAAATACTTGGCGAAAAGTTCAAGGGCTTATCATCTGCAACTGCGGACACTTCAAAACAGTTACAAAATATAAAAGGTGATTTCAAAGAAGTATTAGGACAATTCACCCTGCCAAGTTCTGAAATGTGGAACAAGTTTTGGGCGGGATTCTACGAAAGAGGAATTGAAATATTAAAGCAGTTTGATGCTTATCTGGATTCACAGACATTCGGAAAGAATCTTGCAAAGGACATTGAAAAGAATTACAAATCACTTGCAGGAACTAGCGGTGGTGTAAAATATTTGCGTGATGCTTTTAATGTTGTTACAGATGCAGAACTTTCTGCAATGGAACAGTATTTAAGCGGATTAAGAAAGCTTAATGCAAATCAACAACAAATGCTTACTGCAATTAAAAACGAAAAAGAAGCAAGAAAATTTGTTGCGGAAGAACAGGACAGATTTGCAAAGAAAAAAGCAGAGCAGGCAAAAACAGAAGCGGATGCAAGGGCAGAAGCAGAACGAAAGGCAAAAGAATTAGCCGAATTGCAGAAAAAACAGGCAGAAGAAAGGGAAAAGCAATTAAAGATTGAAAATCAATGGCAGGATAAAATCATTGACCAACAGATTTCTATGCTTGAAGCCGAAAAGAATTCTGCGGTTGAAGGTGCAGAAGAAAGGGGCGAAGCAACTTATGAAATTGAAAGATACTACAACGAAAAGATACTTGCCCTTAAACTGCAACAGATTGAAAAGGAAAGAGAAGAAGCCTTAAAGGGTGAAAATGTAACTGCGGATGCCAAGATTGCCATTAATCAGTATTACGATAACGAAGTAAAAAAGATTTATGACGATCTGGGAAAATACAAGGCGAAGAAAAATAAAGAAGAAGTCAAGGAAACAAAAACTGCATTACAGGAAACTTTGAAAAATGTTGCATCCATAATGCAGGAAGTTTCTAAAAAAATGACAGATACCTTCTCAAAGGTTGTAAGCAAGATTAAAAGTATATTTAGCGGGGTTGGCGGTTTTATGTCAAAACTGTTTGAATTCAAGCCCGATGAAGTATTAGACAATATCTTGAAGTTTGAAGATTCTGTTTTGACATTCTTCGTGGAAACCCTGCCGAAAACACCGAATTTTTTTTCTAGCGTTTTAGAAAGTATTTCTGTTTTAATTAAGAGCATAAGCGGTGCAGTAAAGGCGGATGATGTAAGAGCAATTGTAAGGGGTATATTAAAATTATTTACAGACAACCTGCCAAGAATGGTTGAAGATTTAGTAATTATCATTGAAGAATTAACAGATGGTGTTATTGATGCTTTAATGGATTGGTTAGATTCTGATGAAGGATTAAGCAAATTATTAAAGCTTATAGTCAAGATACAGAAAGCATTGGAAAAACTGATTTCAAAAAATCTTGATAAACTTGCAGATTCATTGGCAAAGCATACAGACGATTTTGCAGACTTCCTTGCGGAAAGTATGACAAGTGCAAATAACACCTTGCCAAAGTTGATAAATGCAGTATTAAAAATTATAGGTGCAGTTATTCAAGCGGTTGCAGATGCTTTCAAGAATCAAGAATTCATAGATTCGATTATCAATGCAATAATTGAAATGACAAATTCAATAATGGATAATCTGCCCCGCATTATCGGTTCTATTGTGCAGTTGATTGTGAATATTATAGTTGCACTTGCACCAAGATTGCCCGAAATAATAATGGCACTTGTGAACGGATTGGCAGATGCTATTCCTAAATGTATAGGGCAGATTGTAAGCGGGCTTGCAAAAGGAATCGGGCAGATTTTTAAGGGATTGTTTGAAAGAATATTTACTTGGGATTTCTGGAAAGATGCCTTGCAAACATTAGGGGAAGTTCTCACACAAATAGTTGCAGATGTATTTTCGGGCGGGCTTGCATCACTTTCGGGTGGAGCAGGAAGCGTTACAGGAAACACCGCAGGCGATATTGGATTGGGATTGGCGACAGGTGGTATTTCTTACCTTGGTCATATTTTTGGTTGGTGGGCAAAGGGAACAAATAACGCACCTGCAGGATTGTCAGTTGTTGGTGAAGCAGGACCCGAATTGGTACGGTTCAGAGGTGGTGAACAAGTCATCAACAACCGCAACACTCAAAAACTTTTGTCTGACGCAGGTGGAAAAACTATCAATCAGAGCATAACATTTAATAACATAAAAGATACTTCCGCTTATGCTATGATGAATCAGTTGAAACAGTACAACAGACAAATGGCTATCAATTCCATAATTTAATATTTAACAGAGGTATAAAAAATGCAGAAATTAGTTTGGAAGAACTCACTCGGAGATTCAGTCGATTTGACAAAAGCACCATACGGAATTACAAATTGGGAAGGCTTCGCAAACACTTCTCTTAATATCCAAAGTCAGCAAGTGCCATTCCAAGACGGTGGAGTTTTCCTTGACGCTTTATTGGAGCAGAGGGAAATCACCGTAACACTTGCGATTCAAGATAATAACAACCTTGAAAACCGCTATAGATACAGAAGGGAACTCATACATATTCTGAATCCAAAACTTGGCGAAGGCTATCTGATTTATACAAATGATTTTATCAGCAAGAGAATCAAATGTGTTGCACAGATTCCATTATTCGAAACTCATAACAGTAACGATTCGGGAACACCAAAGGCAAGTTTGACTTGGACTGCCTGTAAGCCATATTGGGAAGATTTGGAAGAAACACAGGTTTATTTGAATGGGGGCGAACAAAGCAACGTTATCAACAATGATGGCGATGGATTTGTTGGTGCAAAAATATCTGTATTTGCATATCAAGCAGACAGTATTACACTCTCAAATCTTACAGAAAATAAAAAAATTATTATAAATGGGGAATTAACAGGAACAGTAAAAATAAACACACAATTCGGGGAAAAATCAGTTCTTAAAAAAATGAATCCTAGTTATGAAAATGTAAGTTTTTCGCACGAAATTTATGATATTTGTTATGCAGAAGATAAAGGTTTGTTCTGTTGTGCTTGTGCAGGCGGTGTAGAATTTAGCAAAGATGGTGTTAATTGGGAGTTTGTAGCCATCGGTGCTACACTTTATAGCATTTGTTATTCTAAAAAATTAGGAATGTTTGTTGCGGTTGGTAGTAGTGGTGCAATATATGCAAGTGAAGATTGTACTGAATGGGAATCGCAGGGGCAGGAATCAAATACCATTTATGGTGTTATTTATTCCGAAGAATTAGAAATATTTATAGCAGTTGGTGATTCAATTATAACAAGTCCAAATGGAATTACTTGGACAACAAGAGCAAGTAGTTTACATCCTAATGTAATGACAGATATTTGTTATTCCAAAAAATTAGGAATGTTTGTTGCAGTCGGTATGAATAACACTGTTGGAAAAAGTGCAGATGGTATTACTTGGAGTTTTACATACGGTGCAAGTTTAATGGAGAACTTCTCTGTTGCATATTCTGAAAGTCTTGAATTGTTCTGCCTTACTTCTTATGCAGGGACTGTAAAAACAAGTGCTGATGGTGATACTTGGGAAAGCAAAACAATACCTATTTCTTCAAATTGGTATAGGGTAAGATTTTTGAACGATAAATTTGTAATTGTTGGAAAAAATGGAACTATTGTAATAAGCACCGATGGTAATACTTGGAAAAATACTGCGGTTAGTGAAACTTCAAGTTATATCGTTCAGTCTTATTTAAAAGGTGTTTGTTTTGCTAAAAACTCAGGTATATATATAACTGCAGGCGATAGGGGCGGAAAGGCACAAAGTATTAATGGTTCAAGATGGGATTATATAACTTTTAACATTTCGGCTGTTTCAGATTTTTATGATATAGCCTTTAACTATGAAAAAAATATATATCTAGCAGGTGGAAATAACGGACACTTATTGAGAAGTCTTGATGGTAAAAATTGGGAATATTATGTTTATAATACAAACAGGGATATTAGCAGAATTATATATTCTGAAAAATACGACTGTTTTGTTGCAATAATGAGCCACGTTACTAGTGATATATCATATATTTTAACAAGTTCTGATGGAATTACTTGGAGTTCTAAATATCAGACTACAAGACTTAGTAGTATTTGTTATTCAGAAAAATTAAAACTGTTTTGTGCTTGCGGTAATAATGGCAAAATCATAACTTCAACAGACCTTAACAGTTGGACAGAACAAACTTCGGGTGTATCAATTAGATTATCGGATGTTATTTATGAAAATGATATGTTTTTAATCTGCGGTGCAAGCAATACAATATTAAAAAGCATAGATGGCATAAATTGGGAAAATATTTCTGTTTCAACAGGAACTCACAGTTTTTATGCGATAAAATATTTGATGCCTTTTAATAAATATATAATTGTGGGAAATACTATAGGCATTAGTTCAGACCTTGAAGAATGGGTATTTAATGATACCTTAAATACTGTTTTTTATGCTATTGAATATTATGCAGAAGAAGGATATGTAATTTTAGGCGGAAACAAAACTTATAAAAGCACCGATTTGGATTCTTGGGTAGAAATTACAAAATTTAATACAATGTTAAACAATCTAAAAACAATTGATGATGTTTTATGGATATGCGGAAGAAATGCTATGTTAGTAAAAACTATAACAGGCGAAAACGAAAATATAATATCTAGTCTTGATTCTAATTCGGATATGGCATTAGGACTTGAAATAGGAAATAACAAACTTTTGATTACTTCCGATTCGGGAAGTGTGAGAGGTGTTATAACTTATCGACAGAAATATATCGGGGTATAAAATGGCATTATTGGGGATAGTTTTAATTATTTTGGGTGTATCTGGTATTACTTGGTTGCTTGTAAACAGTTATTATGACAAAAGGGGTAAAAAATGAGTTATAAGGAAAAGCCACAGATTAAATTATATGCTTTCACAGATAATCAGTTTGTATTGCAGGCAATTATTGACGATTACCAAGAATGCAGTTTTGAACATAATATCTATCAAGCAGGACAATTCACGATCACGATAAATTACAACATCCCGAATTCGCAGTTATTTCAAAGGGGCTTGTTTATTCAGATGGGAAACAATCCTTATGATTTTGGCGAAATCCTTAAAATACAAGATGCCATTGGCGAAGATGGAAAAGGAAGCCAGATTAGAACGATTACAGGATATGATGCAAGATACCTTTTAAAACGCAGGGTTATCAAAAACCTTAATAGTAATGGTTTATGGGTAATGACTGCAAAGGGCGAATTGTGTTTAAGAAATCTGATTAAAGACCAATGCGGAAGCGGTGCAGAAGCAAAAAGACAGTTGCCTATTATAAATACAATTCCTGCGGATGCAGAAGCAATCGGCAAGAACTATTCTGTTTCGGAACAGTTTACAAACCTTTATGAAGTATGCAGAACGATTGCAACGCAGTCTGAAATCGGATGGCGGATTGCTTTTAATGGCACTTTATCGCTTGAATGTTTTAGCGGAACAGACAGAAGCCAGACAGTTCAATTTTCCACAAGTTTTGATTCTCTTGCGAATGGCGAATTTTCCGACAGTTCAGAATCTTTCAGTAATGCAATTTATATCGGCGGAAAAGGTCAAAATGACGATAGGGATATTTACGAAGGGGAAGATGGAAGCCCCGAAGGGTTAGACCGCTTTGAAAGTTGGGATAATCAATCATCAATGACAACCGAAAGCGAATATGAAGCAGAAGCTCTTTCTATGCTTACACAGTATGGGCAGACATTGACAATGGCAGGAAATGGGCTTGCAAAAAGTCCTTATGTATTTAGGGAACAATACGATATTGGCGATATTATCAAGGTTGCTTTCTCTGGAAAGTCTGCAAATGCACAGATTCTTTCAGTAACCGAACATTGGGCTTGGAGTGCTTATGATATACAGTTCAGTTTCGGAAAGCCACAACCGAATCTTGCGGAACAGTTGCAGTTGATGTTGCGTAAGATTCAGTCAGCAAGTAACAAGGCAAGTTCTACAGATTCAATCCGTTGGTATACAATCCCGACAGATACTGAAATGCCAAAGGCTGACGTAACTTATAACACAATCGGATTCATCGGAAATTGTGCAAGTGGTGGAAGTACATTCAAACTGTATCTCGATAATGAAAAGACAGGTGCAAAAACCTATCACGTTTATTTTAAGCAGTTAGGCGGTGGAAATCTTACCTTGACCACAGGCAAGGCAGGTGCAACAGATTTAGTAATGAATAGCGGAACTTATGTTGCCATTATCTATGTTGATGAAAACGGAAATGTAAGTTCACAATCGGCAGGTGCGGTTTCAGAAGTCTTGGCAGGCAACTTTCAACCTGTAACAAGTAATGCAGTGGCAAACGCAAAATATACAAATATATTAAGCAAAGAACTTTCTACTGCAGGGTGGTATAGAATAGCAAGTTTTTCAAATCGCAATAGAGGTTCTTCGGTTACGATAGATTTGCTTACACATTATAGTTATGCATACAGTTGTTCTCATAAAATCCAAATAAATTATGGTTGGCTAAGAGCGAATGTGTTAGATTTTGCACAAGACACACAAAAAGTAATTGACAAGATACGAATATGTTATAATTCAGTTAATAGAGATTATATGGAGATTTATGTACATTATACACCAAACACATTAAATGCTGCATTCTTAAATATAAATGCGGGTTCAAACCGTTTAATTCCTATTAATTTTGAAACAGATTCTCTAACTTGGGAAAATACCATCGAGTATGATTTAGGGGAGAACGGATTATATATTAACGGAAGTCGTATAGGTTAAGAGTACAAAACATATTGTCAACTAATAACTAGAGGTAATACCAATGGCAAACTCTAGAAGTAATATTTACCCTGTGCAGTTACAGGGTGCAGAACTATTCTATAATGTCAGTTATGATTTTGTTGTAAGTAAAATCTTTTACTTTTAGACACATTGTGATTTCAGAAGTGTCATCCCAAGGATTTTTCTGAAACTCCTGTATTAATATTATATCGCCTTTTTTGATATATTCTGTAATATATATGTAATTATCTTCTTTTACATAAAAGTTTTTTACGACATAAACGATTTTACATACTTCATTATCAATAGGACAGATTTCTGTAATACAAACATCATAGTTGATAATTGTGTCGGTTTCAAAATCTCCATAACCATCACCTAAACAGATTTCGTATTCTTTCGCATAAAGCAGATTACAAGCAAATAATAAGCAAATTAAAAATATCTTTTTCATAATTTAATGTTATCACAGATTCAATTTTATTCAATAATAAAAAATATTTAAAAGTTCGCTTGTGCGAATTTTGACAACAATACATTTTAGTTTTATACTTACCTTATGCAGAAGTACATTGAAAAAATGAAAACCGAACTGGAAGAATTAAACGGCAGAATTAATCGAGCTGAAAAAGCAATTGATAACTCGCCATATGGTTCTGATACAGCCGGTATAGATTTACTTAAAAAACAGGTTCGGGCAATGAGAGTATATCAAGAAGTTTTAAAACAACGAATTGATTACGAGGTGAACAAATGACCGATGAAGTTATAGAAACAAGATTTACAACTATGGAAAGCGACATCAAAGAAATTAAACAAGACGTAAAAGATATGCCACAGCAGATTGCAAATAAAATCAATGAATCTGTTGATATGAAAATTAAACTGGCTATTTCTGAAACTGAAAAGAAATATATGGGAAAATTTATTGCTTTACTTATCGGCTTAATCGGCGAAGGAGTAGGACTTATTATTTCATTTATAAGGTAATTTATGAAACAACCACAAAAATTAGCAATTGAATTAAATAATTTATTTCCAAACGAAAAACTAAAAGCTATCGGCGATTTTGCCTGCTGTTGTTTGACTTTATTCTGGTATCTGGATTTAGATTTATCTGATATAGATGCCATCCAGACAGTCGCAAAATTAATCAATAAGAAAGTAAATAATGATATATGTCTTGATAAGGAATGTACAGTCCATTGGTATCCAATTGTAAAAGCTCTGACCGGCAGAGAACTTAAAAACATTTCTGAAAAAACAATTACTTCATTAAAAAATATAAAAAGAAAAGCCATTGTAAAATTTGGAAATGGTGAAAAAACACATTGGGGCGGCGTAAAAAACGGAAAAGTTGTTTTTGATTCGCTCGGATCCTCAAAAACAATTGCTGAAGGAAAACCTTTATTAATTAAAGTCTTGGAATTTTAGGAGAGGAAAATGAAAATAAAAAGCATTTCATTACTTGTAAAAATTGTACTTGTAATTCTCGGATTTGGTTTTTCAATTCTTAAATGGTGCAATATTTTACCAAACGCAGACTTTAATGAAATTTGGAAAGCGTGTGCTTTTGCTTACGGAATCTCAATGGGAGATATAGATTTTAATATAACTAGAGATAATTGGATCGAAAAAAAGGAGAAAGAATGAATACATTTACAATAATATTGGTTATAGTTGCTATAATTATAATTATGGGAGCAGTAATTTATGCTCTTATCCGGGACCGTATTCAACAAAAAAAAGAAATACAGAACTTAAAAAATGAAATTAATTCTGCTCACGAAAATGTAAAACAACTGACAGATTATATACGCAATTATGATAAAATCCGCAAAGAAGAAAAACAGATAGCAGAAAAAATAAAAGAGGCTAAAACTGATGAAGAAGTATCTAACATTATTGCTGATATTATTGCCCTTAATAACAACAGGGTGCAAAACGACTAAAGAAATAAAAAAAATAGAATTACCGCCAAAACCTCAACGACAAGAACTTAAAAACCCTAAAACGTTAAATGAAATAGCAGATACTCTAAATTATTACGAGCATCTGCTACAGGAATGGGAAAACTGGGGTAATAAAGTCGAATTAATGATTCAAAATTAATTCGACTTTTTATTCAATAATTCAAGATTTTTTCTTATTTCAAAAATCTGTGAAATAAAACCAAAAATTAAAACATTTATGAAAAATGCTATGGCAATTCCCGCAATACCGACTAATACTGCATATAATACAGGACTTTCGCCTAATATATTATTCCCGATATAATAACCAAGATACCCACCAAAAGCACCAAAAGCAATAAAATTAATTACTGCCAGAATGCTACATACAGCTTCAAAACATTTTGAAAAAAGTTTAAGCATAATTTTCTCCTTTTATTTTCCTTGTCTATATTTATCACGAAGTTTTGTTAATACTTTTGCTTCTTTTTCATCATAAACAGATATAATAGCAGGTTCATAACCTTGTCTTATAGATTTTACAATCTGCTCAAAATATTTTTCTAATCTTGCTTTATATTCTTCTGGTATTGATTTAGAAAAACTAACAGCAGTTTTACCTTTGATAATAATTTTAGAATCATTAAATTCTATTTCATCATTTTTAATATCATCCCAATTTGTTTTTCTTGGTTTATAAGATGAATACCATTCATTATATTCTGACCAAGTATCATTTACCAGATGTTTAATTACTTCGTGAATATCTCCACATAAATCTGTTGCAAGTTCTGCTCTTGCAAGTTTACGGTTATTTCCTACGGGATCGAAACCTTGTCTTTGTAATTCTTCGTGATTTATTATAAAGAAACGAGCGGCGGATAATTGCTCGGTAATATCTCTTTGCTCAAGTCCTAAACGTTCTCTTGAAGCTTTAGAATATTCTTCCCAAGATAAGCCGGATTGTGTATATAAACCTTTATTATAAACCAAAGTATAAAGAAGAATAGAAGAAAGCAACCAAGACTTATTAGAATAATCATTTAATTTTTTAATACCATTTTCAATATATTCCAAATCATCGGTATAAAATAAATCAAGTGCATCTACAGAAGTATTTCCCTGCATTAATGCAACGGCAGTTTCTTTTGCAGATTCGACTTCATCAATACTTGCATCAATAATTTTGTTAGTTCTCATTGGTTATCTCCTTATATAATTTATATTGAGCTTCATATACTTCTGGAAACATATCCGGCTTCCAATAAGTATATAAATTAGTCATTGTAGCGTCTTTATGACCGAGAACAGCCCGAATTTTCGGCTCCGGGACATTCTGCGACTGTAAATAAGAATTATAAAAATTGCGGTTAGTATGCACTGTAAGATATCTACTTTTGTAGTCAATTTTACAATAATTATAAACATCAATAATATTGGTATAAAAAGAATTAATGTTTAAAGGTTTACCTCTATTTTTTCCCTCGTGATTTACAAATAAAAAACCGGTCCGTAATTTTAATTTTTCTGAAAGTTCTTTTGGAATTGGTACATATCTATTTTCAGAAGTTTTTGTATTTCCAAGTCCAAAAGCTCTGGAATAAGAATGCTTTACATCAATATAATTCTCATAAATATTTTCTCTTTGCAGAGCAACAATTTCCGAGATCCTCATTCCTGTTATTATATCCAAAAGAAAAATAAGCTGATTGTCATACCACCATTTTTCAGAATTATACATCATTCTTATCTCCTGAATGGTAAGCAATTCTCTTGTTTTCTTTTCAATGGTACGAAACGTCAAATTACTACAAGGATTGTATTCTATAATTTCATCATCAAGAGCCTGTTTAAAAATTAAATTGAGAACTGTCTGCGCAGAATTGACAGTTTTTGGAGACCATTTTTCATTCGCCCAGATTACCCATTCTTTTATATCGGCTCGTTTTATTTTAGTAATCTCAAAATCTGCAAAATAGGGTATTAATTGATTACGCAGAAACTTATCATAAGCTAACATTGATTCAAGCGAAATACGTTCTTTATTTGCCACTTTCCATTTATAATAACGTGAGTTTTCTGAAAAGAAATCTTTTGTATATGCAGAAAACAATAAATGAGAATTGACCTTAAATTCACCGTTATTATATAATTTCTGACAGAATCTTCGGGCGGCGGATAAAGTTGTACAACCTGTAGATTTTGCAGAAGAACGTTTTCCATTTGGATCCCGAAATTGATAATAATAAACTGTTTTGCCGGATTTAAGTGTTCGAGGAAAAATAGTGTAGGGTTCTGTTACTCTCATATCGTGAAACGCTCCGATATTAGATTTGCTGACAACCTGCTGTCAATACTCCTACCAAGTAGACGTAATTCTATATATTATAACAAATTAGATAATACCCGAGAGGAGACTTGAATTGCTACAAGATTTAGTAAGTAGCAAAAGTCAGCGACTTCTTACTATAATATAATTATTATAAACAGTCAAATTTATTATGTACTTTATAATAATAAAATCCATTTTAGATTTATTTGCTGTCATATCTGCTCACACTATTTAATTCCAGATAAATAATAAAAGATATTATACTGTCTACTTTTTAAGACATTAAATTATTGATTTACAGATAGCCTATGGATAGCCTATATATAGGTCATACATAGGCTATGGATAGGCTATATATAGGCTATATATAGGCTATATATACCCTATGTATAGGCTATATATGACCTATTTTTAAAATAAAAAAATAAAAATAGGCTATATATGCCCCATATATAGCCCTTGAACTATTTAAATTTAATATAATATAAATTTAATATAATATATATTATGTTGATTTTGATAAAATCAACAATACTTTTCCAATGACTTCAAAGTTCTCACTTTCTATTGGTTCTTCAATTGGTTTGTATTTTGGATTGTCAGAACTGATAATTATTTTTCCAGCTCCTACCTGTATTCTTTTCACATATCCATTGCCATTAAATCTAACGGCATAAAGTCCTTCCTCATTATCCCATCCAAGAGAATTACAAATTACAAGATCCCCATTTTTCAAAGTCGGTTCCATTGAGTCACCGTGAACATAAAGACCGGCAAGATTTTCGCCATACTCCCGGAGAAAAGCCGGTAGTTTTACAAGAGCCTGTATAAAATCTTCTTCAGGAAGTATATCACCCTTTCCGGCAGATAATTCTTGATTTAGAACAGGAACAAGAAAAGTATTTTTTGTTTTACCGTCAATAATTTCTGTTTCAGTTCCATCAATGAGATATTCAACTGTTGTATTTAATTCTTTTGCTACTTGTACTGCAATATCTGCACGAGGTACAGAATTACGCATTTTCCAAGCATAAATTACTGAAGAAGCCAATCCAAGATTTCTGCTTAATTCAGATGCTGTAATATTATTATCTTTGAGGGCTTTTTCAAATCTGTCCCAAAACATCATAAAGCCTACCTTCCGCCCACTTAATTAGTATTTTATCTATTATCGGCAAAAAATAAAGAAAAAACGCTAAAAAAAATAATGAATCCTACAAAAACTATTTGACAATCTTACATTTGTGATATACTTTATAAATACAAACTACTTTTGTATTATACATTTGTAGTACATAAAAAGTCCTGTGAAAGTTTGCTCGATTCTTTCACCGGATTTGGTGAAACTTCTTTTGAAGATTTATCCCCAGAGAATCGAGCACTCTGGGGATTTTTTTTAGGAGATTAAAATGCAGGATCCAAAAGTTACAGATAAAAAGTTCTGCGCTGTAATTGCTCAATTATTACTCAATAAACAAACAAAAGCAATTTATGAAAAAACATTTACAAAGGAATCAAAATGCCAGTCGAAGAAATAATCAAAGAACTTAAAAAACAGGACCGCATAATTGATGATGCTCTCAAAGCAAAAAAAGAACTTTATGCAAAATTAGAATCTGCCGGAAAAGAAGATTATGACTGGATTTCTGTACAGGCGGCGGCAAAATTAATTGATGTATCTGTTTACACAATTTACAACAAAATTAATAGCGGTGCATTAAAAACAAAACATATTAATTCATCAATAAGAGTTTCCAAAAAGGAAATACTTGGAATTGATGATAAATACGGAGCTTAAAAATGAGAAAAGGACAAGCAGAAAGCGAAGTATTGAAACAATGTTTAGAATACCTAAAACTAAGAGGTTTCTATGTCTGGCGAAATAATTCCGGGGCAGTAAAAAATGGAAAATTACGTTTCGGATTGCCGGGCAGTTCTGATATATTGGGCATCCTTCCCAACGGTCAATTTTTGGCTGTTGAGTGTAAAAAGGAAAATGGGGGAAAACTATCCGATAAACAGGTGGAGTTTTTAAGTCGGATAAAAGAAAATGGAGGTGTTGCGATTTGTGTTCATTCAGTAAATGAACTGGAAAAAATTATAACTTCTACCTTTACATCTACAAAAGCGTAGGATAAAGTAAAGTTAAAAGATACTTCGCACAAGCGAAGTAAAAATCATTAAACAGGGGGACAGACAATGGGAAAAGAAATTGCTGTTACACAGGAAAATCAAATTATTGATTTTAAGGCAAAAGCTACAGAATGGTTGCAGAATATGGGCACTAAGTTGCCACCTGCACAGACTGCACAGTTTTTGGAGTTATGCCAAGCATACAAATTGAATCCATTTAAGCGTGAAATTTATGCTGTCGGCTATAACGGAAAGTTCAACATTATCGTTGGTTATGAAGTTTATATCAGACGAGCAGAAAGAATTGGAAAGCTCGATGGTTGGAAATGTATAACCAATGAAAACAACACCAAAGCAAAAATCACAATTTACAGAAAAGATTGGAAATATCCGTTTGAGCACGAAGTCCTTATGGATGAGGTAAAACAGAATTCTCCAATCTGGAGCAAAATGCCAATTTTTATGATGAAAAAAGTTTGCATTGAACAGGGATTTAGACTTTGCTTTCCAGATGAAATGGGCGGAATGCCTTATGGCGAAGAAGAAGTTCCTTATGACAGCGTAATAGCTTCAGAAAAGGATATTACCCCGGAAGATGAAATTCCCGCAGAAGTAATTGAGGGTGAACTTGTAGACGATATACCGCCACAGAATAATGACCGCCAGAAATTAAAAACAATCATTGAAAAATACGAAAAAGAAATGAATGTTCAAAATACCAGCGGTAATCCTTACGATATGGCTTGTGAAGCACTTGCGGAAAACGATCCTGAAAAGATTTCAAATATGCTTTCAAGAAGTATTGCTTATCTTGGACATAAGGGAATAAAGGTGGCTTAAATGACAGCAAAGATTGTAAAAGAAGAAATTGCCACCGATACACTGGATTTGGTGGTAACTGAAAAATCGGTCGGATATTTGGAAACAAATATTTCTGCGTTGGAAAATCTTGTTGAAAAACGTCTTGAAGATTATAAGCCGGAAAATTATTTTGGCGATGCTGACTTGGCAAAAAAAGACAGGGCAGAACTAAATAAAGCCAAAGAAAAAATCGGTAGAGCAAGAAAAGATTTAATTGCCGAGTTGATGAAGCCATACAATGATTTTGAAGAACGTTGTAAAGCATTGGAAAAGAAAATTGACTTGGCAAGTAAAGCACTTGATGAAATCGTAAAGATAAAAGAAAACGAAGAAAAAGAACAGAAAAAAGCAGTAATCGAACAGTTCTGGACTTCAAAAAACTTTGATTTATTTCCGCTTGAAAAAATCTTTAATGCAAAATGGTTAAACAAAACATTCAAAGAAAGCGACATACTTTCTGAAATGGATGCAAGAATTGAAAAAACTTATAAGGACTTAAAAACCTGCGAACGCTATTCTGAAATGTATTCTTTAGATCCCGATACAGTCAAAGGTCATTATTTGATAAATCTGGACATTGAAGAAACAATTTCTTATTGCGATGAACTTCAGAGACAAAAAGAAATTGCACAGAAAGAAGCAGAAGAACGAGCAGAAAGAGAACACCAGAAGCAGTTGGATAAGCAGAAAGATGACCTGTGGAAAGAAGAAAGCAATTTTGAAAGAACACAAGAAATCAGTAATCTTGCAAGTATGGCTCTTAATGGTGGTAAAGAAACAGCTCCTGTAAGAAAAGAATTCGTTGTAACAGTCAGATGTTTTGATGAAGAATTATTAAAACTAAAAGGTACAATGAATGCTTTGGGAATTGAGTTTGATATTAAAGAACTCAGTTTTTAATTTTGGTTACTATCTCGCAAGAGATAATAATAACTTGCGTTGCAAGTTTAATAATTTAGGCAGTCTGGAAAGACAGACACTCTATGTTTTTTATTTTTTAGTAGTAGTAACTTTATTCGAGATTTAAGAAAAGGTTCGTTGAAAGTTCTTAAATTAAAAATAAAGAGCCTTGTCGGGCGGAATATATGACAGCTTAATAATAAACGCTTACCGGCTTATTTATTAAAAAGTGTTTCAGATGATATTCAAAGACATTTTTTTCTTGGGAGGTCACTATGATTATAGGTGAAGGAAAAAAAGAAATTAGTTCTATCTGTCAGGCTGTTAAAATTGTTATTGACGAAATGCCAAATGGCAAAGAGTTTAGCGGAAAAGAACTTAAAAAACTGGTTGTAAAGATCCTGCCAAAAGTCAGATATTCCTACGAAGAAACATTTTTGCGCAGTGCAAGAAAAATGTGCCGGGATAGTTTTATCTGCATTAAACGCAGTAAATCTTTATACAAGAAGGTATCTGAATGATATATGTAAAAATAAAATTAATCGAGGGCGGCAAATTGCCGGAATACAAAAGAATCAGCGATGCCTGTTTAGATTGTTATGCAAGAATTAATTCAGATTTTATAACAATTCCAAAAAGAACAAGAGATTTAATTCCACTTGGATTTGCTCTTGAATTACCTGCAAGTTATGAGGCAGTCATAAGACCAAGAAGCGGACTTACAAAAAATGGAATTGATATAGCAATTGGAACAGGTGATGAAAATTATCGGGGTGAACTTATGGCAAATGTCATAAATAATTCTGATGAAGATTTTGTAATTAAAAATGGTGACAGAATATGTCAGATGGCAATCCGAGAAGCTCCTAAAGTTTTTTTTGAAATAGTTGAAACACTTTCAGAAACAAACAGGGGAGATGCCGGATTTGGATCAAGCGGAATATAAAAGGAGGAAGAACATAATGAGAGACTATTCTTATATGATTGGAAACAAATATGGAAATTGGTTAATTAATTCTGTTTTTTATATTCAAA
>JAEIGA010002158.1_pt1 | contig 31396 bp, 43 predicted proteins | sample 9270691 | NCBI WGS metagenome assembly JAEIGA01 (sample SAMN17057246, study PRJNA624740) | gut metagenome | biome: biome; isolation source: fecal sample | host: Bos grunniens | place: China: Xizang | collected 2019
ATGGCGGAAAGAAACCGGCCGATTCTGAAATTTATAACGAAATAGAAGAAGAGATTGGCTCTTGGGAAAATATTGATGCTTTAAGAGATACCGTTAATTTATAGAAATCAGAGGAACGAAAAGGATAGCGTTATTCTATAACAAGCAAAAGCGGTAAAAAAATCACTTCAATTTCAGATATTAGAGATTATAGTTCATATAGAGAAAATTTAGAGGCTACAGGAAAGTTTACTGCTGAAGAACTTAACGCAGATTTAGCATCAGATGAATTTTCAAAAGAACTAGAAAGCACATATAAAAACTTTAATGCAATTGCAATGCAAGGCCTAGGTCTTGAAAGTGATAAAGATCTAAATTAGACAACAAAAGAGGCTCTAAAAAATCGAAGAGAAGCTTTAATGGATCTTTATTCATCAATGTCTTTGGAAGAGCAAGAAGTGTTCTTCTAGATTAAATGGGAAAATGTTGATATCAATGACCCGGCTAGTTTACAAAAAGCATTAAATGAAGTTAGAGAAAAAGCTCTTGACTTAGAAGCTTCTAAATATTATGAAGAAGCAGATCTTGAATATGGAATATATGAAGGATATATTGAATTATTACAACAAGAGAACTCATTAAAAGAAAAAAATATTGTTTTAATTAAAGAAATAGCTTTAGCAAACACAAAATTAAACGAAGGTTTAAAAAAGCTTGTTGATATAGAAGAGCAAAGTTTTAATGCGCTTAAAAACGAAAATGCTTCTCTTTATGAAAAAGCTACTGCCATAAATGAAATTAAATAGGCAATGGAGGCAGTTTTTGGAGTTGAGCTTAGCGATGATTTTATTACCACATATGCAGATCAAATTGTTCGTCTTAGACAAGGAGATGTTCGTGCATATGAAGAGATATAGGCGGGTATTGCGCAAGGCATTATCAATGAAAAATTTGACAACGATCTTTTAGATGAATTAAAAGAAAAAGCGGATTTCCGTGAAAAAGAAGATGTTGAAATTTCAGCAGCTATTGAAAATGCAAAAACCTCATTATCAAGTGCTTTCAATAATTTAGATTCTAATGTAATAGCAAGTGCAGAGCTTGGTTCTTAGATTGATTTAAACAATAATACTAAGCAAGGGATTATAGATACACTTGCCTCAAAAGTAATAACTCCAGATGAAATTAGAGAATACTTTAGAGCAAGAGGACTAGATGTACAAATAAAATCTTATAGTGATGGAACTTATGAAGTAGTTTCTGCTACTAAGATAACAAATGAAACACAAATAAATAATCTTTTGTTTGAAAAAGAAGAAGTTGATGAAAACGAAAATTATTTAAAGAGCATTGAAGCAATTGAAAGAGACTTAGAAAAATTAGAACTTCAAAAAGATTAGACTTTTGGTGAAAATAGATTAGCTCTTATAGATCAAGAAATAGCTAAAAACCAGCAATTGGCAAATGTTTATGCAGAACAAGCAGACTTTTTAAAAGAGCAATCAGAAATAGAATTTGAAAATATTGCAGATTAGCTAGGTATATCAACCAAGGAATTAAAAAATAGATATTTCGATGAAAGCACTTAGTCTTACAAAGTAGCGGATATAAGAAAGGCTCTTGGAAACACAGAAGATGGTAATGAGCTAGTAGATAAATGGCTTGAATTAATGGAAGGATCTGTGGAAGCAGGTTTATCAAAAATGGAAGCAGAAGCGGCAAAAAGAGCCGGAGAGCTTTCTGCAATTCAAGAAGCAATTGAATTTAAAGTTGAAATAGATGATATTTCCTATTCAAAAGTTGAAAATTAGCTAGAATAGCTTGGCGAAGACCATAATCATGTTTTTCTTCGATTTGATAACTATGCTAATCAAGTTGCCATAACAATGGATAAATATTATTCATATGCAGATGGTGTTAAATAGCTAATGAATAGTCATCCTGATGGAAATTTTACCTCAGAAGATTTTGCTTTTATTCAAGATAGTTTATCTTCAATGCTTGATATGCAAGGTGAATTAAAAAGCTTGAATGATACATATATTAGTGATTTTTAGGATTCTATTGCAAGTATAAACGAAGATCTTGAAACTCAGTTAAGTATTATAGAAACTATGCATACAATGACAGAGAGCTATAGAGACATTGTTGTTTCTTTGGGAAGAGAGAATTTACCAGAAACAGATAAAATGTTAGAAAAAATTGATAATTCTATTCTTCAAATATCTATTGATACAATAGACGCAAATAAAGAAAAATTAGAAAATAATAAAAAATAGTTGGCAGATGCTTAGGCTGCGCTTGAAGCTTCAATTGGTGATGATGAAGCTATAAAAATGTGGGAAGATGAGATCGCTCGTTTAACTCAAGAGGGCTTAGAAATGGAAGAAGCTTTAGTGTCTAGTTTTTAGTCTGCTTTAGAAGCCGCGGCAACATTATTTAAAAATAATGTAGATAGAGCAATTGCGGACATGGAAAAAAGCTTGGCGGGCAGTTTTGGTAGTCTTAAATACATGTAGTCACTTTATTCTCAATAGAAAGAAATAAATGCTTTATACTTAGATAATTATGAAAAAGAATATCAAATCAATAAGATGCTTAGAGATATTTCTAAAAATATTGATGAAACTTCAAATATTAGAGCAAAAGAAAAATTAAAAGAATTACAAGATGAAATCAATGCAGCGGGAGAAGAAGCAAATAATTTATCTTAGCAAGATCTTGATATTTTGTAGAAAAAGTATGATTTAAGACTTGCAGAGATTGCACTGGAAGAAGCTCAAAATGCAAAAACTCAGGTGAGATTAACCAAAAATGACGCGGGAGCTTGGACATATATTTATACTGCAAATCAAGTAAATATTGATAAAGCTCAACAAAACTATGAAGATAAACTTTATGCTTTACAAAAGGCCAATGAAGATTATACTAATTAGTATACTGAGTATTTGTTGAATCTTGAAACCTCATTTGGTCAAGGATTAAATGATATTCTTAGCATGGAATTTGAAACTACTGAGAAAAAAGTAGAAGCTATGAAGAATTATTTAAGCGGCAATATTGCAAAAATTAAAGCTTACATTGATGGAATGAAAAATAGTGTTGGAGAAGATTTTGACATTAAGAATACAATATTTGGGGATTATGATAGTTTGGATGCTTATTTAACTCATGTAACAGATAGTTTAACTTCAACAGTTAATACTGCGATTGAAGAAGTTGATAAATATGATGATACTGTAGATAAAGTTACTGCTAGCGTGACTGGAGGAGAAGACGCACAAGCGTTCTTAAACGAAAATCTTGATGCTTTTGCGGAACGTTCAAAAGAAGCATTGGGACAAGTTAACAGTTTAGGAGATACTTTAACTACTACATATCAAGATTTATCTATAACATTAGTATCTTTCCAAGAGCAATATCATAATTTAATGACTGCTTTAAATGCTGACATAGAAGCGGTTTATCAAGAAACAGCAAAACTAGCAGGAGCTTTAGAATCTGTTGGAAAAGTTCAAAAAATTGGTGTTTTTGTATCAGCAGGCTCTTCCCCTGTATTTGAAGCGGGCTCAATTCCGTCTTTTGACACCGGAGGATATACTGGTTCTTGGGGAACTGATGGAAAACTTGCTGTATTACATGAAAAAGAACTTGTTTTAAATAAAGATGATACAAGTAATTTATTAGCAACTATTGACGCATTAAATTCAGGAGTGCTTAATACATTAGCAATGGCCTCGATTTAGAGAGATTATGTAGATGCTTTAAATATAATAAATGCTTCAATTGGAAGTGGGCAAAATGATAATCTATAGCAAGATGTTACTATTCATGCAGAGTTTCCAAATGTAACAAATAGATTTGAAATTGAACAAGCATTTGAAGATATTATTAATACGGCATCACAATACGCAAATAGAAATAAATAAAAAGAGTCGAGCTTCGGCTCTTTTTATTTTGGTCTATTATTATTTATTAATAGTGTTATTTTTTCATATTTATTGAATGAGAAACTTGGAGAGAAAGGAGAAAATAGAATATGGATGCATATAAATTTTTAGATAGCATTGGTTTACTCGTTGACTCAAAAATAGCTGAGTTACAATTGGATTCCACAATTGTTTGTAAAATAACGGACAATTCAAAACGCTCTTCTGGTATTTATACCGTTACCTATGGGGGAAGTAGCTTTGTTGTTAACAGCGCCGATTTTTCTTTAGAAAAAGATGATTAGGTGTATGTGGGGATTCCGCAAGGAGATTATACCAATGCTTATATTATTTCTAAAAAAATAGATGAGGCAAAAAAAGTTTCAAATGGTAGTCCTTTTTATAATTTTATTAAAGAGTTAGAAATTAGTGCTTCAGGACTATTTTCTGATGATAAGGGAAGAAAAATTTTTCTTTGGGGCGAAAAACAGGAAGCATCTTATCCTTTTGTAAATATAAATAATTTTAAAAAACTAGGTATTTCTGGTTAGGTTTTTATAAATGAAAAAGACTTAACCCAATCTTTTGGATTAAAAGTTTACATAAATACAAAAAGAAATGTAAATGGACAAGTTATGGACTTTATGTAGACTATAGAGTTTGACTGTGGAAAAAAGCTTAATGGTATTTATCAAGAGAATACATGGATAGAATTTCAAGAGCTCTTTGATATATCGGAGATTGATAATATCGTATCTTTTTCTATGGAAGTCTTTGCTGCAGAAACAATAAAAAATAATATCTCTTTTAAAGATATAAAAATATACTTTGGAGGACTGAAAGAAGAATATAAAGAAGAAGGTTTGGTATTATATACCAATAACACTTTAGACTACGATTCAGATAGTCCAAAAGAAGTATTTTTACGCTTTGTATATAAAGAAAATAATGAAACAAAAATTATTACAAGCTTAACTCCAGAAGAGGAAGTTCCAAATAACTTGTATATAAAATGGTTTTTTGAAGGAGCAGAGATTGCAGCTTATGAAAACAAGTGGCATTTTATTACTAATAAATTAAATATTTATAAAGATGAAATAAAATGTGAAGCTATTATTAGTTATAATGATGTATAGTCTGTAGAACCTAAAATATATAAAAACGCTATATATTTTAAAAACATCGGTGGAAAAAATAATATTTTTTCTACAGGGATAAATTGTGAGTTAACTGCAAATAAAACCAGCTTTGGAGATGTTTATTATGCAGATGGAACAATTATTGATTTTAGCTTAGTCCGCAACCCAAAAGACTATCGATTATTTTTAACCGCAAATCCATTTTTAGCATCTTATAATAATGATTTAGTTTTTAAAATTTAGTATGTATTTCCTTTTGTAACAAATACTGCAATTGGATTTGATAAATAGTATATAGAAAATATTAATAAAACTAAGGCAGAAGATGATTTTGAATGGAAAATTGAGCAAAGTTCTGAAACTTAGCTTACAACTATTACAAAACAATTAAGAAAAACAAATGGTAGTATTCCAGATTTAGGCGAATCTGAGACAATGCCTTATATAATTAGTGATAATTATTTATAGAATATGACTAATAATACTATTGTTTGTAGACTTATTGCGGAACACAATGAAGAAATCGTTGAAATATATGAAAAAGCTTTGACTATTAATTTTTTAAAAACCGGAGTTTGTAAAACAGATTTTGTTTTATGTCCAACTTTAACTGATGAACAGGGTAACATCACAAGATCAATTAAATATTATTAGGGTGTTTTAAATGTCCATGTAGATTTATGTGATAGCTTGGGAAATAAAATTGAAATTAGCAATGATGTAAAATGGGAATGGTATGGGCGTGATCCACAATCAGAACAAGAACTTATTCTTAATCCTATTGGAAAAGATGGGTGTTAGATTGTAACCTCTCCTACTTTAACAGAGTTAGCTCCTAGTATAAAAAATTATAGTTATATTTTAAAAGCAAGCTATGATACTATAAAAAATAATAAAATAAATACTCATGTTGAATGTTTAATTCCTATTGGCATTAATACAAGTGGCAAGTTGTCAACAGATGAGTTAGGTAATAGTATTACCCCAATTTGGTTATATGAATATATTCAAGGACCAACTACAGTTATCTATGATACAAACGGTGGTTAGCCTAGTTTTTATTCTTCTAATTATAGCTTATTAAATAGCGCATAGCAAGAAGTTTTTGGGGATGAGATAGAGTGGGAATGTTTGCCACCTCCATTTTATAGCTCAAATACAAATATTCAAGAAAAAAATAAAACATATTATCCATCTTTACAAGAACGTGAAGGAAAATATTATTTAGTGGCTCCATCGTTGTATACAAAAGGAGCTGAAGGCTCAGTATTTATTGCGAAAACAGGAAATGAAATTAGATGGATATAGCCTATTTTATCTTATTAGACATCATCATTTTCAAGTTTTATTAATGACTGGGATGGAAAACTCTCTATTGATGAAGCCAATAATTCCGTGATGGCAGCGAGGCTAGGAGCGGGTTCAAAAGATGAACAAGGAAAATTTTCAGGAGTGCTTCTTGGCGATTGGACAGAATAGATAGAAGATAAAAGTGTTACAAAAACTGGTATCTATGGCTATGATCATGGTGCGCAAAGTTACGGTTTCCGTGAAGATGGAACCGCTTTTATTGGAAAAAGCGGAGCTGGTAGAATAGAATTTGATGGTAATGAAGGTATAATTCAAAGTGCAAATTTTGATGGAGATTTAAGAGATCCAAAAAATCTTAACTACGGGGAAAATGGTACTTATTTAAATTTACGAGCAGGAACCTTTATTTCAAATGATGTAGTTTTAAGAGGAAATATTGGTGCTACAAGCGGCAATATTGGTGGCTGGAAAATAGAAGAAAGCGCATTGGTCAGTGAAAAAGTTGGTATTTCCAGTAAATTTTCTCGTAATTCAAGCGAAACATTATCAGGAGATTTAATAGAAACGACTGATGATAATCGTTTAGTATTTAAGTGTAACGAAATAGTTGCTTTTAAAGAATATTTAATTACAAATAATTATGAATTAGTTTTAGCAAAGAGCTATCATAATATTGATGTTGCTACACAGTTGCTTAATCTATTTAGTTTTGACGATAAATATAATAATAAGTATGATGAAGAAGATGTTAGTGCTTTTTTAAATGAAGTATGCTGTCTTATTTAGGTTTTAGATTTTTCTTAGTTAGATGGCAGTACTATTATGGAGAGTACTTCAGATGGAGCTACACAGCGTTTTTGGGAATCTGCTTTATTATGTACTACTATTAAATCTACTATGCCAAAACAAGGAGGTTAGTATTTTTACCATTTCTGTGGAATAATATCAAGTAAAGTTTTAAATTGGCCATGGACTAGAATATTCCCAATTGAGTTATCCACTGGAAAAGAGTTAGATGAGGGAGAGTTTTATTATTTTCCCAAAAAATTACAAGAAATCATTATTACTAATTTTAATAGCTATGAAAAAGCATATACAGGAGTTCATTTTGTAGGTTTCCAAAAAATAACATTGTTTAATTAGGGGACTAGCACTAAACAAGTAGTAATTAATAGTAATAATTGTCCATTTATTACAGATTCTCATATAGACACTACTTCCTATAATATACACACAGTCAAAAGCATAGAAATTTATGGAAATTTTTTAATAAAAGGATTGCTATTTCAAAGATTTCTTGACACAAACAATAGTGAAAACAGTTTACAGGTATTAAAAATGGATTATAATGTTATATGGGAAAATATACCAAGCGAAATATGCAAAGATAATATAGCATTACAAACACTTTCTTTGCCAAAAATAGCCGGGGCTATTGGTATAAATGCTTTTGCAGGATGTATTAATATAGAAACACCATTAATTTTAATGACGGCTGATGAAACAAAAAATATTATTCCTCCTTCGTAGAATAATAATATGTCCCCTCAATATTTTTCAGTTACAAATAAAGTTCCTTATATTTTAATGTCTATTAATATTTTTAAATCAACATTAACACAGACTGCAATGAGCAATGTGTTAACTAACAATATAGAAATACCAGTATATTGCTATGCGACATTGGATGAGCTTATTAATAATGAAAACTATGAAGGAAAATACTATACGCAAGATGGTATAGAGGAAATTATCTTTTGGGCTGGAAAAAAAGATGCGCCAAAACCACTTGAACCTGCTGCTTATATGATTACAGAAACTGGAAAAATTATTGTTAATGGGAAAATTTTACATAATTAAGAGGTGATAAGATGTCAATTAACTATACTCCAATTCTATTAAATAAATAGCCTGGCTTTTATAAAATGGAACAAAATGCAATCAATATATAGTTACAAGATAGTAATTATATTTTTAGCTCGGAAATTTATGGCTATAGACTAAAAATAATTAGCGCATATAATAATGAAGAATTATTTTTTATAGATTAGATCTATGGTTCAGCTTTTCATCCAGAAGCAATAAAAGAAATAGGCTTTTAGCTAACAAATGAACAAAAAGAACTATTAGAAGTAAATGAATATTACAGAGTTCAAGTAGCTTATCTTGATTATTGGATGAATGCGGGGCAGTATTCTAACACAGCGATTTTTAAAAGTGTTTAGTTACCAGAGAATATTAGTTTTTCTATAGACGATAATTTTAAATGTGTTTTTAGTTTTCCCGCAAATAAAAATACAGAATAGATTTCAGAAGCAATTATCTCAATAAGAGATTCAGGAACAAATGAAATTCTTGAAAAAAGCAATGTTTTATACCCTTCTTTTGGTTCTAATGATTTTATCTATGAAGCAAGCTATTATACAAACAACATAAGTCCTGTTAAAATAGATAAAAATACTTATACTCATTTCGATATTAATTTAATATGTCAAGTAGATTATATTACATTAGATAATTATAAAGGAAAGATTACGGTATTAAAACCATTGTTTACGCTCAATAAAGAAAGTTTAAAAACAGAGGATTTGATTGCTAATAATAATCTAGTAATTGATGAAGAAAATGGTTGTGTAAAAATTCTAAATTATTTAGAAGCCGGTGATTGTTTATATCGTACAGAAAACTATTCTCGTTTTCCTTTAGTTATAGACTGGGAAAAGATATATACACAGCCAGGTGGACCTTCTTACTTTGAGGATGTAAATCTAGAGTCTGGTAAAAAATATAGCTATTTAATAGTTCGAAAAAACTCAAAAGAGATTATTGAAAATATAAGTATTAATTATGAGCATTCTTTTTTAAGTGATGGTGAAATGGATTTTAAAATAAAATATAATCCAAAAATGTCATCATTTAAACAAGTTGTTCAAGAGGCAAAAATAAATACAATTGGTTCTCAATTTCCTTTCTTCTTTAGAAACGGTAGTGTTAAATATTGTGAATTTCCATTAGGTGGATTAATTTCATATATTCCTAGCGTTGAGGACAAAATTACTTATATACAAAGAGGAGAAAATCCTTATTCAACAGAATATAGATTGCATCACAATGAAAATACAGAAAATGGAATTTATAGCGTAAACTTTAATGATTCTATTGGTTAGTCCTAGTATTCTCCAGTAGGAAGATCTGTTATATCTTTTTTAACAGAAGAAGAATATATTGAACTAAACAAGCAAATAATAGAAACAGATTTAACACCAGAAAATATTTTTAGAGAAAAAGAATATAAAATAAAAATATTAAATTGGTTAAATAATGGAAAACCTAAAGTTTTTAGGTCTCCAACAGAAGGAAATTTTATTGTGCAATTGTCAAATGTATCACTTTCGCCAGAGGAAAAATTAGGAAGAATGCTACATTCTTTCTCATGCACAGCGACAGAAATTGCAGAATATAATTTAAAAAATCTTAAAACATATGGAATAATAAAGGAGGCGTAAAAAATGCAAGAACCTCTTTTAGATAAAACTTTTCTAAAAGACTTGTTTAATTCACGCACACGAGAAACATATGTTAAAATTACTACCTATAGTAGACAAGGTATTATTCAAGAAACTATTGAAGGAAAAGCAACAGGGGGCTCTATTAATATAGACGGCAACTCCTCTGTAAGACGCTCCTGTTCGCTAACCTTGGCAATAGATTCGCATGAAAGCGAACACATGCACGATTTTAATTGGTCTCTTGGAACAGATTTTTAGTTATTTATTGGTTTAAAAAATACGACTCTTTATGTATAGTATCCAGAAATTATATGGTTTCCAATGGGATGGTATATAATTTCTAGCTATTCAGAAAGTGAAAATTTAACCAATAAATCAATAAGTATTTCTGGAAAAGATAAAATGTGTAGATTAAATGGAGAATTGGGCGGAGTGATTACAAGCTTAACCTTAGATGCAGGAACCTACACAGATCAAGATGGAGTTATTCATAAAGTTCCTTTAAAAGATATTATTTTTAACCTTGTGAAAACTTATGGAGAAGAAAGTAATTATAACATAGTTATAAATGATTTAGACGAGCTAGGAAAAGAACTTCTTGAATATAGAGGAGAAACTCCTTTGTATTTATTTGAAGATAAAAATACACGACAAGTAAAACATCATACTCTATTAAAAGAGCAAGAATGTTTTTTAATAATAGATGGACAAGAGATTCAAACAACTCTCGCAGATTCTCGTATTATATTTAAAAAGATTACTCACAGTAAAAATATTGTTAAAGAAGATAATTATTCAACAATAAAATTATCAGGTATTGATACAGAGTTTAATGTAATTAAACTTAACTATGGTGAAGTAGCAGGTTATCGTTATCTTGATGAATTAGTTTTTGCTGGAGATTTGATTGTTAACTTGGGGGAAAAGGTTACAACTATTTTAGATAAAATTAAACAAATGCTTGGAAATTATGAATATTTTTATAATTTAGATGGGCAATTTGTATTTTAGAGAAAACAAAATATTGTAACAATGACATCTCCACAATTAAAAAGAGTAGAAGAGGACGGCACAGAGGCGAATCCCCAAACAAAACTCTAGTACACAACAGTGGCAAGTGCAGACTTAACCGCCTATACTTTTGAAAATGATGAGTTGTTTGTGTCAAAAAAGAATAATTATAATTTAAATAATATAAAAAATGATTTTGCCATTTGGGGCAAACGTAATAATACAGATATCTTTGCAAGATATGCAATAGATGAAAAGCCTGTTTATTATAGGAACTATAACTATGAAACATATTGCGCAGATGATGTATTTCCAAATGAAGATAATTTGATAGAGCGCATTGAAGAAAAAAATGCTCAGGGACAAATTGATCCAGGTATTTATTCAATAAAAACAAATCAAAAATATGTTTCTGAATATGCAAAAGATAACTCATTTAATGTAAATAGTGATCAGTATCATGTCTGTGATTGGCGCGAATTACTTTATTAGATGGCGATGGATCATTAGTTATACAACGGAAATAAAGATTTTTATTCTGTAATAAAAAACAATAATCAAAATAGTTTTATTTTTGGGAAAACAGGATATGAAAAATATTATACAGATATCTCGGCTTTTTGGAGAGATATTTACGATCCTCACCCTCAAATAAATTTTAATCGAGAGAGATATGAAGATTTAGATAATATAGAAAATATAATTTGTACTGATTTATATACTGCTATTGAAAAGCAAGAAGCAAATAAGATTATAGATAAAACTAATTTATATTTAATCAAAGAGATAAACGGCAATCCGCAATTAGTAAAATATATTGATTAGTTAGATTTATATGAATTATCTAAAAATTTCGTTTTAGAAAACAAAGAAATTGCAGAAGAAGAAGATAAAAAGCATGGTTTGTATAATTTCTTTTATGGAGAAATAAATAAGGAAAAAGCAATCATTGATACTTTGGATTTTATAACAAATTAGGCTTATATAAAAGAAAATAATAAATATACAAGATTGTTTTTATTATTATCTTAGGAAGAGTAGGATAAAGTTTATTATTCTCCAAAAAATAGACAAGAAATTAAAAAGAAGCTATAGGATTATGTATCTATAATGAATTATTCTGGAGCTGTTGATTTTGTCCCATATAATCGCTTTTATGCAAAAATAGATGAAAAAAGCGAATGGGTTCCTATTAACTCAATAAAAATTTTAGTTAAATAGGACAATGATGATAAAACCTAGAATGATTTATATCCTTTGATTTGGCAATATGACTTTAGAAATGAGCAATTATCAAAAGAAACAATTGCTTTAATAATAGAGGCTTATTTATAGCATAGAGGTAAATTAAAGTTAAATCTAAATGGAGTTGGAGAAATAAATGGAAATAATATTTATGATTTAGCCGTTAAGGGAGAATATGAAAGCGAAGGATATATATTATGGTATCAGGAAACAATATCTGCTAAACCAGAGGTTTATAATTATATTCCACTAAATGAAAAATTCCTCTCTTTAGCTCCAGATAATAAAACATATTGGCCAAAAGATAAGCACCATGTGTATTTTAAACTTGATGAAAATACTTTTGTAGAAACAATAGATTTAATAAATATAGATAAGTCAAAAATAAAAGTATATGATAGTCAATTAAAAACATATGTCTCTTTATTTAGCAATCATATTATTACTACAAATGATTAGTTATATCTTTATAATCCAGAAGAAAAAATGTGGATTAAAAAAGATAACCGTAATTTAGAATATCAAATTAAACATTGGCCCCAAGCTTTTTCAAATATTATTTTTAATCAAGATGGGGGCTATAATGAATATTATATAAAAAATAAAATGAATATAAAAGGTACTCCTCTTATGTATGATATTTTAAATAAAAAAGAGTAGTTTAAAATAGAACCTATTAAGGAAAAAATTCCTTACTATACCCCTTATTTTAATTATTTATTAAAAGAAGGAAAAGATTATAGGGACTGTTGGAGTAAAAGTATTTATGAAGATTTTACTGTAGCAAAGTTTTGGTTTGATTTTATTGAATCTGATGGAAAAGTTTCAAATTATAATATTAAAAATATTGGGGATAGGATAAAAACTGAGAAGAATGAAAAATTATCCGCTATCGACTATGGAACAATTCCAGATATTATTTATGTTCCATTTGGAGGTATTGATAATAATATAATTGATGAAACATAGATTGAATTTAGTGATGAAGAGCTAAAAGAATTATTTACAATTAGTGGTTAGGGAATTTCTATCAAAGATTAGGTTGAAATTAATTTAGACAATCTTCTTCGTAACTATATAGGAGTTTCTTTAACAGGGGTTCCTATCTATAGTCTTGATGCTAATTAGCAGATAAAAATTATTGATAAAAATAATAATGAAAAATACTTTAATATTACGCGTTTGACAATTCCATTAATGTATAATGGAACGATGTCTATTGAAGCAAATATTTTGGAATAAGGAGCGTGATTAAATGGAAAGTAAAAAAATACCATTATATTATTGGACAGATAATAAAAATGTTGACGGCTATAGTGGACGAGTATTTATTCAAGGTTTTTTGGAAAGCCCAGTTGGAATTGAGGATAAGGATGGGCATGAATGGAGAGCTTTAAATGGACCTGTTGATTAGAATGTTGTGCAAAATAATTGGAGATTAATCATTGCGGCTCCTAAAAAGTCAACTTCTGAGGACATTGATGATAAGACATATACAGACAATGATTATTATTATGAATTGCCAGATAAGTTAATTAAAAGCAAAGAGTTTTCAACAATTTCTTTTTGTGCCCATGATCATGTTCTTATGAATAATAATGGGGAAAATGATGATCATGATTGGAGCAATAAAAGAGGCCCCAATATTCACTCTTTTGGAGAAAGCGCTTTTGAAAACTGTGAACATTTAAAGACGTTTCATTATGAGAACCATGTTGAAGGGGTTACGGTTACTTTAAAAAAACGTTGTTTTTTCAGGGGCCGCAAGTTAAGTAGTTTTCTTGTGCATGTTCCTTATGGAACCTTATCAGTTGAAACAGAAGCGCTTTGTGAAGATGTAGAGAATTGGGATGATATATTAAGTTTAAGCTTGTTTGCAGATACAATAAAATTTCCTACAGACGGCACTTCCGCTATTGGAACAAGTGTTATTCATAATTTAAATATAATTGCAAATAGTGGTAAGTCTGAAGGTAATGTTTTTGGAAATAAAACAGGTAAAGAACGTATCGGAATTTTAAAAACAAATATTCCTGAGTCTGTTATTAATAATTTAGGTACCGCTGCGAATAAAAAGAGATACTTTAATCAAATATAGATTGTTGGCCCATTAAAATCAGATACTATAATTAAATTAGCCAATGGATTAGGTTATAATTCAGAAGATGATATTAATAAACAATTAATCATAGAAATTGATCCCCGAGAAAAGATAGAAGATAAATGGGTAAGTGGTACAAATAAGATAAAAACAATTGAAATTGGAACAAGTTTAATTGATGGCAATACTAAACATTGCTATGAATCAGATGTATATAATTACTGTGTACTTTTTTTATTACCTGATATAAATACATTATGTACAAAAGTAAAATGGGTAAAAGATCATAATACAGTAGCAGGTACTCCCTCAGAAGCAATGGGTTATGCTGTTTTTAAAAAGGATAATGAAGCAAAAAGATAGTTTAAATACTTTATAAAAGTACCTGGTCAAACTAATTATGTAGGTTGTGGAACAGGAGATCAAGATTCCTTTTTTAACTTAGAAATAGGGGGAGAAACAACAGCTTTTCCTCCTGCGTCAAGAGACCCTAATACTATTTATATTACCGATCCATTGGAATATCCATCTGTTTTTGCAGGCACTTCTTTTAAGAGTGTGACTATTAATGATGGAGCGCAGTTAAGTGAAGAGTGTTTTGCTTATTTATAGAACTGCAAAACTATTACGATTAATGGGGGAAAAGGTTTCTTTAATGGAGAAAAAGATAATAATGTTTTCTCAAATTGTGTTTTTACTGAGGAAATTAAGATTCGTAACTAGGTAGATGATCAATTAAAAGCTCCTTGTTTTATAAATGCTGGACGATTATTGAGTGGTGTGGATTTAAAAGTAATTTTTGAAAAACCAGATGAAGGAAAACTCGGTCCATAGATACTGCCTACAGGATTTTTAAGTTATTCTGCTCCAGAATTAAATCAGAACATTAATTTAACATTTGAGTCTGGATCTCAAATAACCACTATTTTGGGCAAAGCTTTTGATAATAAAAGGCAAGCATATGGTAATCAACACGGTTCGGTTACTTATAGTATAACATATTCAGTAACCGCTTTCCCAGATAGTTTTCATGAAATTGCACAAGATATTTTTACAAATCCACGTGGTTCTTCTATATATGTCTCTCATATGGGGACAAAATATCTTGTTTAGGCTTGGGAAGATTAGCAGGAAGAATCAAAAATTTGGATTTTAAAATTTCCAAATAAGCAAGACAAGATTTTGCTTGATAAAGATATCGATTTTACAAAAAATGATATTAGTGTAAAAGATTAGATAGTAGGAATTGCTAATTCAGCTTTTGCTGATTGCTTTTTTGAGCTAACTAGTGGCACAAGATTAGATGGTATGTCATTAGAGGGCCAAGCACAGTATGGTCTTACTCTTGGTCAAAACCTAAGAGCTATAAGTACAAACGCTTTTAAGGGAGCTTGCATATTCCCTAATAAAGATAGTAGTATAACGGGAGATAATGGAATTGGGTTTAATTTTGAATATTCTAAATTAAATTACTTAGGACCAGGAGCTCTTGATATTATATAGTTAACATCAAGTTAGGCGGAATCTTTGAAGACCCGTGTCGTTAAAAATTGGTTTGTCGCTTTGCCAATTAACTATTTGGATACGATTTATTTAACGAGTCTACCATTAAACTCAACAACTTTTAGTAATGCAGAAATATTATTAACACAAATAAAAGATGATACAACTGGTGTTCCCCAATTAAGTGGAGCTGGAGAAGCATTTAAAAAATGGTTAAGTTTAGATCGTCTTCTTTTTGAAATGAAAGATAATGATGCAAATGAATATTGTAAAAACATTATTAAAAATAAAATAAGATTCCGTAGTCGTGAGAGCGCAAATTCTACAACTACTAAGTTAAATGATATGACTACAGTATTATTAGGATATGATAGTTATTCAGACTATAATGATAAACTTGAAAAAGATATTAAAAAGTATTTTTATTTAACAGAAGAATCTTATAGTGCAGATAATACCGCAGTAATTTCTGGAAATTTTTCAATTAAAAGAGGAGCTTTAGTAAATAATTAGTTGATTACTAGATATTATATTAACTTAGATAATATTACAAGCTTTTCTGATACTAGTATTGGTCTATCGTCTTCGGCCAATATATAGGTATTTAATTGCACTGGTAAAAACAATAAACAAATTAATTTATCTTCACTTCTTTTTATGGATACTCTATACGAAAGTTTAATAACGATTAAAATTCCAAGTGATTGGGTTTATAGTGGTAATATTACAACAGATGTTCAAGGTAATAGAAAAGAAGAGAATGTTGTTTTACGATGTTTGCATGCCGAAGTTTTTGATACAGAAAGCAAATAGGCGCGCGATGACGATCCCATAAAAGTAAAAATTTGGTTAAACAAATCTGGTGGAAAAAGTTTTATTTCGGTTCCAGATTTACCTGTTAAAGAAGGGCCGTTCTTTTCCACGTCTTCATTTTTACATTCTCCTCCACTAGAAGAAGGATATTATAAAAACAAAGGCATTTCTATTAAAATTTCAAATCTTAAATAGAGCGTAATATAGGAATATTGCTTTGAGCAATCAAATTTGATATATTATGATATATCTATAAATGAAGGATTAAGGAGAATTGACGCATATGCTTTTTAGAATTGTGATTAGTTGTCACAATTATATCTACCAACCACTTTACAGTCCATTGGTGAAAATGCTTTTATTGGATGTACAAGGTTAAATAAAATTGTTTATGATGGAAAAGCAGAAGATTGGTATAAAATTGTTTTTGAAAACAAAGGTTCTTGTCCTTTTGTAGATTCAAAGGGAGGGGCGGACTCTTTAAAAGGTTATTTTTTTGAAGAAAAAGAATAGCCGTGGCGGTTTTAGGTATTAAATGTACCGAAGAAGGACACAAAACCAGAAAAAGCAGAGTATTATGATCCGTATCCATTTTATAGATATCCAATAAAAGGACTTGTTTTTGATTGGCCTTTAAAAGGACCTATTTTTGAAAGAGTTCGATATACAAATACTCCCGGAATAGAATTTCTTCAATTTAATAGTTTGCCTGAAGATTATAGTTTAGTAGAACAATTATTTTCAGATTATGACGAAGATGGAGATTTTAAGGATATAAAAAATTCGATGGTAGAAACAGATCCTTCGTTTAATTCTGAGAAAAACCCCGATTCATGTTATAGCTATGCAAATTTAAGGTATATATATATTGGAAATAATGCAAAAGCTTTACCAAAAAATACTTTTAATTTATTAGATAAACCATATTCTTATAATAGAATATATGATAAAAATAATCCGGTTCTTTTCCCCCAGGTTATTCTACCAAACACCTTAGAAATTATAGAAGAAAATGCTTTACAAGATTGTAAATGGGGAATTAAACAATGGGATGGAAAGACATATTTAAATGGAGAAGAAGACGGGGCTTTAGCCGAATTTGCTGAATTAAAAGTATGTAATCGTTGTGGATTAGATGCCAAAGACGAAAATCCAAATGTCTATACAGAGCCTTGTAATGGACGTTAGTATTAGTTTTTTAATAACGGAAAACATAATTTATTGCTTAGTATTAAAGAAGACATAAATGTTTCAGAACTTACAGATGATGATAAAGATAAATTAAAAGATGTGTCTATTATAAACCTTGGTTGTATAGATAATAGTTCTAGAACAACAGATGGAAACAAAAATAATTTATTTTTTAGATATTTATATTTACCTTTTATTGGCAGTACGAGGGATGCTTCATATATTCCAGAGATTACAAAAGATAATAAGCTTAAATATGAAATTTTTTCACTTGCAAGTTATTTAAAAAATCCATTGATTAATAGTGGCGATTTGGCTAATGATGGCACGCGTTTTGAAAAAATAAAAATTGGAGATGGAGAAAATGAGCATAATTTCGATCCTGTTATAACAGATTCAACAGGTTCCCCAATTTTTACCACACCGGTTTTTGAAGGAGTCTATTTAGGAACTTAGGATGGAGCAAGACGCGGTGAATTAATCATTGCGTTAAAAAATATAATAAAGAAAGTTTATGATAGAAGACATTTCGCTACTGGATAGACAAATAAAGATCCCGGTAATGCTTGGCCATTTGATTTACGTTTACAGATGGAAACGGTTCCTGAGAATTTATTATGTTCTGATCCATAGGATGAATGGGTAGTGCGAATTGAAAATTTATATTTAGACAATGTAAAAATAATCGAAACGAAAGGTTTATATAACAAAGAGATTAAAAATATATATATTAATCTTGGGCAAAATGAGATATTAAAAATAAAAAATTAGGCATTTCTGTTTTAGAAATTAAATCTTGATTATATATATTTTAATGGCTCTCCTGGACAGTTAGCGTCATAGGTCATATTAGAAAATGAATCTGCTTCGCCATTTTGTAGAGCTTTAAAAATAAGAACTAATTATAATGGAGAGACGTATAGTGAGCCTCGTATATTAATTCCAGATACTATAGAATTTTCACAATCGCTTCCTAATATAGGCTCAAAAGCTTATATTGTTAACAATTATTTTTTATATGGAAATAGATAGTTTAATGCAATTGATTTAACAGAAGATAGTACATTAAAAATAGTTTCTAGAACAATGGCCGAAGATTAGTTTGATTTAACATAGCATTTAAGTGAAAATAATTTTGCTATAATTGAATTATTTAATGGAGATGCGACAATGCCTGGAACCCAATTGGGCATTTTAGAATCTTATTATTTTAAGCCAAATGTAGAAACAAATTCCCAAAAAGACATGAGTGAAGGAGATGACGATAATGGCTAAATAGATAGATAAAATAACATATAACTTTTTTACAGATAAAAAAGAAGAATATTTTTTAACCTATGCCGATATCGATATAAAAGAGGTTAATGTCGGTGATGAATAGCTAACATTAACTTTACCAGAATATTTGGTAGTAGATGAAAATGCTAATTATAACTATGGAATATATTCAAGTGCTTTTTACGGAGAAAAAAATATTAAAAAATTAGTTATTCCTCGAACAGTTACAGAAATAAAAGCAAGGGCTTTTGAACGTTCAAGCATAGAGACTATTCGTTTCTATAGCGTTTAGCCACCGCGCATCAATCCCGAAACTTTTTTGGGTATGTCCTCCAATTTAAGAATAGAAGTTCCACGAGGAGCCAAGAGTTATTACTCTGGCTCCAACTGGAAAGCAGCTTTTAACGGCGATGAGGAAAAGTTTAAAGCATAGCTTATAGAGGGCGATTATACAGTAACTCTTAATGATATTGCTCCTTTGGAAAGATATAATGACTTAGGTTTAACAGGTAGTATTATTATTGATAAAACTACTAACTAGATTGGACAAATGGCGTATATGGCAATTCCGGATAGTGCAACGATAAATATCGAGAACGAGGGAGTTTTTACAACTGATGATAATTCAAAGGCTATTTATTTCAACAAAGAAATTATAAGAAAAAAAGAATATGATAATGCGGATGTTTCAAAAAATGTTTGGCCAAATGCATCTTATTAGGCCTGTCTTTCTAAGGATAGTGATATTTTAGCTTTAACAGGAGAAATTAAAGTAGATTAGCTGGCATTTTAGGATACGTCGATTCCAACAGTAGAATTAAAATCAGATGGTATAAATCTTTCCCCATACGCTTTTATTGGGGCAGAGGATACTGAGATTACTTTGGCAAAAGAATTAGAATCTTTTGTTTCAGAAGCTGAATGTATTATAAAAATAGAAAAAACAGAAACCGAAACAGAAGAATATCATCTTATTGCTGCTGGCAATACCCTTAAATGCGCTGATGTAAATAAACTTTTAGAAAAAGTATCTTATATTCCCGCATATTTTTTCCAAAATAGAGCATTTGATAAAGGTCAAATTATTATTCCTAATAATATTAGACATATTGGAAATAACGCATTTGATGGAGCTAGTGGAATAATTGCCATATTGTTTAATGAACGTGAAAATGAGAATGACTTATATGTAGATGATAGTGCTTTTGCAAATCTTATTGAAGATAGCAAAAGCGAAACAGAAACTGAGATTAGTGTAGAATTAAAGACTCGAATTGGAAGTGGCTCAATTATTTTAAGCAAGAATTGTTTTAGTAATACAAAAAATTTAACAATTAATTTTCAAGAGTCTCCTTCTTTGGTTAAAATGAAAAAAAATATATTAAGCGAAGAGAAAAATATAAATATTTCAACAAATATTTCTGCTTTTAGTAATACTTAGAGTGAAACAGGAATTGGCGTAAAAAGATTCTCTTTTAGTTCATCTGAATTAAAAGCTAGATATGATAAAGACCCAATTTGGAAAGATCTTATTTCAAAAGCAACAGTAGCAGTAGAGACAGGATAGAGCAATCAAGATCAAAGCATATTGGTCATTCCTGAAGGTACAGTATCTATTAAAAATCACGAATATGCAAATAAAAAAACAATTAGAAAAGTATACATACCTAGTTCTGTTACAAATATTGGAAGTGGCGCTTTTAATGGCTGCACAAACTTACGAGAAGTTATTTTTATGGAGCCTGATAAAGAAGACAGAAAACCAGTTACCTTAGGTCATGATGTATTTAGACAATGTATTAATTTATATAGTATAACTTTGCCTAAAAATGTAAACTCTATAAATGGCAGTTCTTTTAGAGATTGTCAAAAACTGTGTTAGATTATTAGTTATTCTTAGATAATTCGTGATGCCGCAAATGGATCAAAAGAAATAAATCTTGAAGAAGTTATAAATAAGGATTTTCCAAATCGAGGACAATATTTAGGTGGACTTTTTAATTATTGTCCAAGTCCACAGTGCTTAATTAAAAAATGGGAAGGTCAAAACGATACTCCTATTTTAAGAAAATGGACAAATAGCGTTGGCGCAGAGACAGTTTATTTTAAAATTGGAGATTTAGCAACAAAAGATAAAACTGGCGCCTGGTTTATTTGTAATGAAAGTTTTGATAAAAACGAAAAAATATAGATTTAGTCATATGACAAAGAAAAAGATAGTTACGGAAAAACAACGCTTAGTTCTACTGATGGTATCATTTTAGATTCTGATTTTATGGTAGTTTATCAAGAACCTCAAAGATAGAAATTATATAGAACAGAAGATAAGGGATATGTTGCAGTGTTTCCAAGCATAAAAGATACTCGTGATTTAAATGGATTTTTGCAAAATGAACTAGAGCTGGAAGGAATAAAAAAAGCTTATCACATTTATACAGGATGTCTATAGGCAGATGATAGTATTACAAAAATTATTATTCCTGAAGAAGTTAAATCAATTTTCCCCTGGTCATTTAAAGATTGCTTTAATGTTGTTGAAATTGATTATTTTGCAAAACAAGCCAAATGCCTTTACAAAAAAAACAGTACTGGCGCCTGGTGCTTTGATGCTTTTCAATACTGTGGACAAAACTCGAGTGGAATTAATTTAAATATTAGAATAAATGAAAATGGGCAAAAAATAGAAGAGGGATTTATTGATGCATATATGTTTGCTCCTCATCAAGATACATGGTTTGCTAATATTAAAGAGATTAATATTTCCCCAGATACGAAAGCAATAATTAAACAAAGAGCTTTTTCGGGTTTAAGGCGTTTATTAAGTGTTTCTTGTAGTTCTAATTTGACAATTGAAAAAAATGCTTTTGCAGATTGTAATTTATTATTTATAGCAGATGTTTTAAAACACGATGACGAACTTGAAAATGATATAAAAAATACCTTTAATAAAACTAATTTGTTTTCAAATGCAAGTAATCAAAATTATGGTACGATTAATATTCATAATGCATCAGAAAAGATGGAAAATCTTGATAACCATATACGCTATCACAATTCTGGTTTATAGTTTTTCATTGGTCCAAAAAAGGCATGTGTTATAGGATATTGTCAACAATATCAAAACAACCGTTAGCTTTTGGGAGTAATATCTTTCCCAGATAATACCGATCCAGAATTAACATATTCAGAAATTTAGCAGTATGCTTTTTATAATAACAAAAATGTTAAAGGTGTTGATTTTAGCAATATTATAGATTCAAAAAATAAACTACATCTTAGAAGTAAATGTTTTCTTTCATCTGGATTATGTGGAACACTGGTAATTAATTTGGACTATATTGGCATGGATCCAGGAGGTAATGGGCAGTCTTGTTTTGATAGCTGTGCATCTTTAGAATCTGTTGTTTTTGAAGGAAATACAAAAATAGATGACAAAAACATACTCGGTTCTCTATATAACAAAGAATTGCCTGCTAGCTCTTTTGCAAATTGTTCATCCTTAAATACCGTTATTCTTCCTTCTAATATAAATGGACTTGGCTCAAATGCATTTAATAAATGCTCATCATTAAAATCAATTACACTGCCAAGTACAGTAAAGAGGGCTTCAAAATATTCTCTTGCTATTGGCGATATGAACATTGGAGACGCAGAAGTTATTGTTCAAAATGAAAATTCCATAGTTACTATAGAAAGTACCACTTTTGGAATGGGGGCTAATGGAATTAATGCAATTTATGTTCCAGACGATTTTATAGCATAGTATAAAGAAGCTTCTAACTGGTGTAGTTCGTCAATTGTTGGGAAAATTAAGGCAATCAGCGAAAGGTCTTCATAGGAGGATGCTTTATTATGATAATTAAAGAGTTTTATGAAAAAAGAAATGATGGTATAAATCTTTTTATCACCTATTCTGATTAGAAGTTAAAAATTCAAAAAGTGGGAACTGATGAAATTTATGATTCTGCAATTGACGTAGAAGACGCTAATTTCACCTATATTGAAACAGATATACCTATTGAAGAAGAGGATACATAATCCTCTTCTTCTTTGGTCAGGCCCAATCTATCATACTATATTAAAATTCATATATATTGAGAAAGAATTTTTAAGGAGGAACACGGATGTATTCTATTATAGCGAATAATGATAACATCGTTTTTGGTGTAAATACTTATTTATCTGATACAGTAGCAGAGCTAAAAACTATTCGTAGAGCAGTTGCTGGTTCAAAAGCATACGTAGTTGAAGATGGTAAGACATATATATTAACAAACAATGGTGAATGGAAAGAGTTTTATTCAGCATTAAAAAAATATGTGGATGATAAACTGGCTGGGATTGATACAGAGACAATTAAAGAGCTTCAAGAGCTTCTTGAAAAAATAGAATCTGGTCAAGTTGAACAGCTTATCGCCCAAGAAGTAAAAACCTAGATAAATTCCCCAGAAATTAAGCTAGAGTTTATTAAATCGGTTAAGGAAGACCCTGATATAGTTACCAAGTAGATGCTTGGAGAGGTGCTTGAAGAGTATTTAACCGAAGAAGAAATTTCTCAATCGATATTTAACGGCGGAAACGCTAGTTCAATATAATCTATTTATTTGAGAAAGGAGAAAAAAGAATGGCTGAAAAGATTTTAATGACCCGTTTTTAGTTGCTTTGTGACTCTACTGCCAATTGGGCGAGCAATGGTGCAAAAGTTCTTCTAAAAGGCGAACCAGGCATTGAGCTTCTTGAAAACGGAAAAGCAAAAATCAAAATTGGAACAGGCAATAAGTCATGGGCTGAACTTGATTATGTAAGCGATGCGGTTAAAATTGAAGAGCTCGAAAAAGTTGTTGAAGGTATTCTTGATAATCTTGGACTTTTAGAAGAGCGTATTGCTAAGACTGAAAATGATATTTCAACTCTTCAATCAGTTGTTGGTAGTTCTGCAGATGCTACTGGTATTTTTGCAGAGCTTAACAAAAAAGCTAATGCCGCAGATGTTTATACAAAAAGTGAAGTTGATGGTCTTGTAAGCACAGTTTATAATTACTGTGGTTCAAAAGCTAATTATTCTGATCTTCCTGTTGAAGGTAATAAAATCGGAGACGTTTGGAATATTACTAATGCAGACATCCTTAATGGTATCAACGCAGGTGATAATGTAGCTTGGAATGGTACAGGATGGGATAGACTTGCAGGTATTATTGACCTCTCTGGTTATGCAACAGTTCAAGAATTAACTGCTGTAAAAGATGTAGTTAATGCTATTCCTGCACTTTATCTTTCACAGGCCCAAGCAGTTGAAATGTATGAAGCTCGTAAATATCAAATTACAGACCTTCCTACTGGTTCTACTGTAAACTATGGCGATAAAGAAATTAGAGTATTTTGCCCAAAAGATGCTGTATTTGTAAAACAAAATGTTGGTCCAACTGGAAATGCAAATATGTATTATATGACATTTAGAGCATACGCTCCAGAGGCTGCAGTAAGCTTTAAAGAAGATGATTCTGAAATTATTGCAGATCAAAAAATGTATACTTTTACAAGCTCTGACAATGGTGGCATTGATGCTTATGGCAGAAAATATAGTGTTTGTTGGCTCGCTCTTGCAAGTTATGATCCTACAACAGATACTTGGACTTATTTTGGTAAAAATTCAAAGAAAGAAAAATATATTGGCTGGTATTATTCAGTAGAATGGTATGATGTAAACGGTAATCTAATTGATTCTGATTGTATTCGTATTAATCTTAGTAATGAAGATTGTCATAATACACCTGAGCCATATTATATGTATAATATCAACGTAAATAGATTAACTCAAACCGAAGGAGATGACCTTATCCTCTTTGGTGGAGACTCAACATTATAATTTTATAAAATAAAGGAGATAAAACACTATGGCAACTGAAAAAATTCTTAACACAAGAATTCAACTAAAGTATGACACACTTGCTAACTGGAATAGTTCTACTTTTATTCCTAAAAAAGGTGAGATGTGTATTGCTACTGTTACTACTGCTACAAAAGATAGCAAAGGTAACATTATTCATGTTCCAACTGTACTTGTAAAAGTTGGTGACAATGAAAACGTATTTTCCGCACTTCCTTTTGTAAGCGCTCCAGCTGCTGACGTTTATGACTGGGCAAAGAAAGATGAGGCTACTTTTGTTGCTAACTTCCTCTCAATGAAGAATGGCGACCAAACAATGCAATCTCTTCTTGATGGTATATTTGCTACTCCAGCAGAAGTTGAAACAGCAATTGCTACTTTTAAAACAAATATAATTGATGGTATTATTTCAAGACTTGGTACTGCTGAAGGCAAGATCACAACCCTCGAAGGAAAAGTTGCTACTCTTGAAGCTAGTGGATATGATGACACAGAAGTTCGTGGTTTAATCACAGGTAATACAAATGCTATTAATGCTATTAAAGATAGCACAACACTTGATAGCTTTAAAGATGTAGAAGATGCTCTTGCAGGAAAACAAGCTGCAGGTGACTATGCTACAAACACTGCTCTTAATGCCGTTAAAGCTACAGCTGAAGCTGCTTATGTAAAACCTGTTGCTGGTATCTCTAAATCAGATCTTGCTGCAGACGTTCAAACATCACTTGGAAAGGCTGACACAGCTCTTCAATCTCACCAAGACATTTCACATCTTGCTACAAAGACAGAGGTTCAAGCTGGTGATAAAGCAAACTCTGATGCTATTGGCGCAATCAACACAACTCTTGGTACATATGGTGATATCGTAACTCATAATGTTGCTGAATTTGCTACAGCTGCTCAAGGCGCGAAGGCTGATACAGCACTTCAAGAGCACCAAGATATCTCACATCTTGCTGAGAAAACAGCTGTAGAAGGTATTGCTGGTAGAGTAACTACTGCAGAAGGAAAAATCACTGCTCTTGAAGGAAAAGTTGATGTAGCTAAAGTTTCTGAGGCTATTAGCACAGCTGTTGCTGGTGAAGCTGCTCGCGCAGATGCTGCAGAAAAGAAAGTTCTTGAAGACGCAAAGAAATATACAGACGAGGAAATCGATAAGATTGTAACTGGTTCTGGATATGCTACAACAAAATATGTTGATGAGGCTGTTGCTGGCCATGAGACTGCAGTAAATACTAAGTTTGAAAGCTATTCAACAACAGAACAAATGAATAATGCTATCGATGCAGATGTTCTTGTTGAAACAAACCGTGCTATGGCTGCTGAAAAGGCAAACGCTGATGCTATCGCAGCTATCACAGATAGTGAAACAATTAAGAGCTTCTCTGACGTAGATGGTGTAATCTTAGGTATCTATGATAGTGAGACAGGTATTCTTGCTCAAGCAAATGAATATACAAATACTCAAGATCAGGCTATTCGTGATGAATTGGTGGCTGGAACAATTGTTGTTGGTAAGGCAGCTACTGTTGGTGGATATAGCGCTCAAGATTTAAAGGATTATGCAGACAGCCTTGCTGATAACTACGATGCAGCTGGAAGTGCAGAAGATGCTCTCGAAGCAGCAAAAGCTTATACTGATGAAGTAAAAGCTGGTATCCTTGGTGAAGGTATTACTGAAACATTTGATACATTAAAAGAAATTGAAAACTGGATTAACGCTCAAGGTGGTTCTACAGTTGAGTTAACTAAAGCTATTGCTGATGAAGCTAAAGCTCGTGAAGATGCTGATAAAGCTATCAATGATACAATTGCTACTCTTGCTACTAAGGAAGAGCTTGCTGCTGAAACCAAGGCTCGTGAAGATGCTGATAAGGCTGTTAATGAAACAATTGCTAAAATTATAGGCGGTATTGACAACATTGAAGACAACAGTTTGGCAGAATTACGTGGAGACATCACTAGCTTAAATGAAACTATTGATGGCTTTAATTATGTAGATAAAGAAGAGTTTAATTCTGCAATAGAGAATTGTGTTGGCAGTGAAACATTTGATAGCACAATTACATCAATAACTGGCGGTGCAGGCGGCGAAACAACACTTGCTTCTTTACAAGATGCTATTAATAGCATTACTAGTGAAGAAAGTGGTATCCTTACACAAGCAAAGGATTATACCGATGAACTTGCTAATGGTGCTGTAAAAGCTAATACTGAAGCTATTGCTGCTATTAATAACACTGAAAATGGTATCCTCGCTCAAGCTAAAGCATACGCAGACAGCTTAAATCATGAAGATACAAAGTATACTGCAGCAGCAGATGGTGGATTGAAACTTAATGCAGACAACAGCTTTGCTATTGACGATTCACTCGTATTCGTATTTGATTGCGGAGACGCTTCAACAAAGATTAACTAATAAAAAATGACTATAATAATTCCTGCTTATAACTGTTCAAAAACATTAGGTAGGACATTAGATTCATTAGTTCAACAAACAAACAAGGAGTTTTCGGTTGTAATCATTGATGATTGTTCAACCGAAAACATCCTTGATATAATTAAATCTTATGAAAAATAGTTAAAAATAAAATATATAAGAAATACTGAAAACCAAGGCTGCGGAGCCGTTCGATAGATCGGTATTGACGAAGTCGGTTTAAGTGATAATTATATTGCTTTTTTAGATTCTGATGATATATTATTTCCTTGGGCTATTGACACTTGGAAACAAGCGTCTTTAAGTGAATATGATATAATATTTACTCCATTTTTTAGAAAAGGGATTGGGGAAGATCCAAAACCTTTTGATATGAGACCCACTTTATGCGGCCCTTATATGACACATGGAAAAGTATATAGCACAAAATTTATAAAAGAAAAAGGTATTTATTCAGATAAAAGAATTAGATACTATAGTAATGACTATTTTTTAAATCATTTGGCATTAAATTGCACTGAAAACATTGGACTAATTAATGTGCCTACTTATATGTATATAAAAACACAAGGAAGCACTACTATGTCTAGAACCATTGGTAAAGAATATAGCGGTCCAATGCGAAGATTTGCTTTTGAAAGTCTTCGTCGTTTTTTTAAAGAAAACAATATTAATGCAAAAGAAGATATTTATATGCGAAATGCAAATAAAATGTTTAGATTTTGTATGAAAAATAAAAATATTATTGAATCTTATATTAATAAGATAAACAATATAAAATTATAAAATGGGGATTCCCGATCATGCCGGTCGGAAAGAACTATAACAACGGAACTAACAAAGGGTCCGGCTTGACTGGGTCTGCCGGGCCTTTTATCGGTTTTCCGCAAACTCCAAGAAAAAAATAAAATAAGGAGAAATAAAAATGGCTGAAAAAAATCTTAATACCAGAATTAAGCTTAAAATTGGTACTTACGCAGAATGGACAGATGAATCTGTTGAAAGCAAAGGCGCCAATTTTGTATTAAAGCATGGTGAAATTGGTTTTTGTGAAATTCCTACTGGAAACGCTGAGGCAACAACCGCCCCAACAGTTCTATTTAAAGTAGGAGATGGAACAACACCTTTTAAAGGCCTTAAATGGGCAAGTGCATTAGCAGCAGATGTTTATGCATGGGCAAAAAAGAATGAAGTAAAAATTACTGGTAGTGGTAATGCTATTACAGGAGCATCGATTTCAGAAGATGGTTTCTTAACTTTTGACAAAGGCGAAACTTTTGCAACTGTTGATCAGCTCGAAGAAATCGTTGGTGGATTAGATGCTGACACAAATACTAAATATAGTTTTAGCGCAAATGGAACTCATTTAGTAATTAAGAAAAAAGATGTTACAGATCCTGATTTTGTTGATTATGAAACAGTTGATATTGTAACTCCAGATGAGTTAACAACTGCTCTTGGTGGTTACTATACTAAAAAGCAAATTGATGATAAATTTGAAGCTATTCCTGCCCCAATTGATTATACTGTAACATGTACTGACGTTACTGAAAATATTGGAAACAATATTAAGCGTCATACTTTAATGCAAAACGGTCAAAAGGTTTGTGATATTGATATTCCTACTGATTTAGTAGTAGTATCTGGTCAAGTTGTAGACGATCCAGAAGGACAAGAGCCTGGCAAATATATTGAGCTTATTATTGCAAATCAAGAAGAACCTGTATATATAAATGTTGCTGATCTTATCGATGGGCCAATTGGTTTTACTGAATTAGATGAATCAGTTAACACCCTTCTTGAAAGAGCAGATTCATCTTTGCAGTTTAGTGATATTAGCTTTGAAAAAAATGTAAGCGGACCAACAGATGAAACAAATGGTGAATATAACTTTGTTATTAACATTTCTTCTGTAGGCGGAAATGACTCACAAGCAGTTTCTATTTATGCAAATGGAGACAGTGGAATTTATATTGGTAATGACGGTAGTTCAGATGGCTGTTCGATTGAATTAGCTCCTGAGGTTTGGACTTCTCTTGATAAAGCAGATAGTGCTTTTTAGATAGTAGGAACAAGCGTAAGTGGTGATAATAGAGCAGAGATTGGATTCTATACAGGCTCAGATGATTACCAAGAGTTTGCTGGTGGAGTATATTTACAAGGTAGTGACAATATTACCCTTGTAGATGTTTCAGGAGATGATTATACTCCTGGAGCTGTTGGAATTGATTTGTCTGATTCTGCTAAAAACATATTAAATACTGCTTTAGTTGGTATTGAATTAACTGCTGAAACGGCTGACATTCCAGGTGTAACAGACAGCTTTGATTTAGCAAAGATAGATATTTGTTCTCTTGTTCCCGGAACTGATGAGAAAGCTGCAATGGCATCTCTTCTTATTGGTGGCTATCCAAACAGCGGTATTACAGTAGATACTATTCTTGGAACATATGGAGATACTACTACTCCAGAGAGCTATAAGGGAGTTGCTCTTCGTCTTACTGATAATGTTTAGGCTAAGTTAGGAGCAGCAATTACTGAGATTGAAACTGGAACTGGTTTAACTGTTACAGAAAAAGAAAGCAATGAAACATCAAAAACAGTTACACTTGATTTTGATGATACAGTAACATTTATTTTTGATTGCGGCGGACCCGCTTAATTAAAAACTTAAAATAATAATATAGAATCATAACCCGCCCACCTTCTATCGCGGGTGGGTTATGGTCTAATTATAAACTTGAAAAGTGATAGTTTATAATTACTCTCTATAGAATTTTGAAAATGACAAATTGAAGGAGTAAAAGAAAATGCCAGATAGAAGAATAAATACTCGTGTTATTTTAAAACACGGAACAGAAGCAGACTGGAAATAGTCTAGTCTAGTGCCTTTAGAAGGTGAAACAATTATTTATTTACCAGATGATCAGCATCCCTATGTAAGACATAAAATAGGAAATGGGGAAACATCAGTTAATGGTCTTCCTTTCTGCGATCTTGTTGGTACTAAAACAACAGAAGAAATAGAAGTTGTAAAAGATAAAACAATTACTTTTTCACCAGATGCGGCAAATGGATACTATCGTTCAACAAAAAACCCATTTGCAATGAATTCAGGTTTTACTTCTGCTACAACATTATATGGTAAATATAGAGTTATTTTTGACAATGTTGAATATATATGTTATAGTGAAGTAGGTACAATAGTTAGATTTGACGGAAATGGAGAATTATTAAGCTCTGGAACATATCCTTTGCTTGGTAATGCCGCAAGATTGGGTGATTTACCAAGTATTAACGATCCGCAATTACCTTTCTGTATTGCGGTTGGCAGAGATGAAGCTAGTGCATTGTATGTTTATGCATTTAACAGCACTGCAACTACGCATAAAATTTCAGTATATTATTTAAATGAAGAAAACAATCAATTACCAATCGAATTAATGCCTTCATTTTTAAAAGGCTTCATTTATAACCAAGAGACTGGCGCAATAGCAATGAACACAGCATCTCAAGCTACTGGACTTTATTCTCTTAGTGAGGGTATGGGTAGTGCTTCTTGGGGCGCAGCCGCACATAGTGAAGGTATCGGTACTCTTGCAAAAGATAATGGTGCCCATTCTGAAGGTGGTATGACTGAGGCTATTGGAAGATCTTCTCACGCAGAAGGCCAATATACAAAAGCAAAAGCTCGTGCTTCTCATGCCGAGGGTATGGGAACTGAGGCTTATGCAGAAGCATAGCACGTTGAAGGAAAATATAACATTGAAGACACAGACGGTAATTATATACATATAATCGGTAATGGCACTGCAGACAATGATCGTTCTAATGCTCATACAGTAGATTGGGATGGTAATGCTTGGTTTGCTGGAGATGTGTCAATTGGCAATGAAAACAAAAAGCTTGCTACCAGTGATGAAGTTAACGCTGTTTAGACAGATCTTAACAATGTAAAAAATGGAGGAGCAGGTTCCTATATCCCCACTTTGCAGATGGGTCAAGAAAAAGTTGGTCTTAATTTTATTGAAAACGGTTCATGGTCTCCTAACCCTGCAGG
>JAEIGA010002159.1_pt1 | contig 31396 bp, 26 predicted proteins | sample 9270691 | NCBI WGS metagenome assembly JAEIGA01 (sample SAMN17057246, study PRJNA624740) | gut metagenome | biome: biome; isolation source: fecal sample | host: Bos grunniens | place: China: Xizang | collected 2019
AGGCAGCTGAACCAGCTGAATTCCCTGAGGTATCGCTTTCATAAGGAACTTTTGTCTAAGATCTTCTTCTGCTGCCATATCATCATAATCCCACATAACTACTTTCGAAGATATATTAAGGATGCAATGTGCCACAAAAAGAATCTTTTGTTTACCCATGTCTTCTATTCCCCTCATTTAACAGCGTTTTGCTATATCATTTTATGATATCCATGACATAAAAACAATGCGGCATTTCCGTGGCTCTTCTTTTTTAGAGTATTAATAATATATAATTTTACTTGTACACAAAGGAGTAACACAGGTGAGTCAGACAGCAATTGGAATTTTTGCACATGTAGATGCCGGTAAGACTACTTTATGTGAAGCCATCTTATATGTATCCGGAGTAATCAGGAAATTAGGACGAGTCGATCATAAAGACAGTTGGTTTGATACGTTTTCTCTTGAGAGAAAGCGCGGTATTACTATTTTCTCAAAACAGGCTACCTTCACCTACGAAGGTTCTGACTTTACTATCATTGATACTCCTGGGCACGTTGATTTTGTAGCTGAGGCTGAACGAACGATCCCGATCCTTGATATGGCTGTACTTGTAATCAGCGGCACAGACGGTGTCCAACCGCACACAGAGACATTATGGAACCTGCTGTCACGATATCAGATACCAACACTCATTTTCGTTACTAAAATGGACATGTCCCTTACTGATCAGGACACATTGTTTTCTGATATTAAAAAACGGCTGTCTTCATCGTGTGTTCATGTCAATGGCAGCATAGATTCTGAATCGGTCCAGGAAGAGATAGCCACTCAGGAATCACTTCTAATGCAGTATTATCTTGATAACGGCAAATTGGCTAAAGCCGATGTTGTATCTGCGTTCTATAACCGCTCTTTCTTCCCTGTCATTTTCGGATCCGGACTGCAGGTCGAAGGTATAACAGAATTATTATCATTGTTCAATTACTTCAAAAAAGCTCCGCATGATAATGAACTGTTTGGCGCCAGAGTATATAAGATTACCCATGATGTCAAAGGTAATCGCCTGACTCATATCCGAGTTTTAGGGGGAACTGTAAAGACAAGGGATGTCATAACTTATCAATCCTCTGGCGGAAAAGAGATATCCGAGAAGATCACTGGAATCCGGTTATACAACAGTGATAAATTTACAAACCTTAACGAAGCAAAATCATCCGAAGTCGTTACTCTTACCGGACTATCTGAAACATATGCCGGTCAGGGCTTGGGCAGTATAGACGATACACAGTCATATCTTGAACCTGTTCTCCGTTATGAGCTCAAACCGATCGGCGACTTGGATTCAAGAACTGTTTATCAGACACTACTGGAACTTCAGGAAGAAGAGCCTCAACTGCGTCTAAGTTGGGATTCTCTGAATAATGCTATCTATGTGCACCTCATGGGCAATATACAGATAGAGGTAATAAAAAGCCTTATATGGGATAAATACCGCATCGATGTTGAGATCGCAGACAGTCAGGTCCTATATAAAGAAACAATAGCAAGCATTACTGAAGGAATAGGTCACTTTGAACCGCTTAGGCATTATGCTGAAGTCCACCTTCTACTTGAGCCTGGTGAACCCGGTTCAGGCCTGACATTCGGCTCTGTTCTCCCTACAGACAGATTGGGCTCTACATGGCAAAATATGATCCTTTATCATCTACAGGAAAAGAAACATAAAGGCGTGCTTGGCGGCTTTCCTCTTACCGATGTTAAGATCACACTTGTTGCCGGCAGAATAAGCCTCAAGCATACAGAAGGCGGAGATATTCGCGAAGCAGCTCTACGAGCAGTACGTCAAGGTCTTATGACAGCCAAAAACGTACTTCTGGAACCGTTTTATCATTATTCCTTAACTGTTCCCACGACTAATGTCGGACGTGCTGTGAACGATATTCAGCTTATGTCAGGTGATTTTGAGATAAACGCTCTTGATAACGGTATGAGCATTCTTACTGGATTTGCCCCTGTTAGCGAGATGCAATACTATCAATCAGAAGTTGCTGCATATACGGGCGGCTACGGAAAACTATCCTGCGTTTCCGGTGGATACAGACCTTGCCATAATCAGGATGAAATTCTTGATTCGGTCAATTATGATCCTTTAGCTGATACAGCTAATACTCCTAACTCCGTTTTCTGCAAGCAAGGTGCCGGATTTACAGTTAAGTGGAATGAAGTGACCGATTATATGCATATTGAATCTTTCCTGAAGCCCAGAACTGAACAAGTCAAAGAGAAGCATCGCACGATCGATCTTGATGAAAAAGCTCTGGAAGAACTTATGCTCAGGGAATTCGGTCCGATCCGCAGAAAACAATACGGAACACCGTCTGTAATACATAAAGCAGATAAAGAAACTGACATTGATGAAACACCTAAGAAAAGTCATATCATCATTGACGGATATAATCTTATGTTCCTTATGACAGAACAAGGCATTATCCCTTCAGGAAGTCTGGATCTGTCCCGTTCTGCTATGATCTCCCTCCTATCTAATTACAGCAGTTTTACTGGAACACATATCCTGACAGTGTTTGATGCATACCAGACTACTCAGGTAGACAATAAAAAGTATTCAGAGAACAATGTAGATGTTATCTTCACCGAATACGGCGAAACTGCAGACGCATTCATTGAAAAAACAGCAAATAATCTTGGAAAGAATGATCACGTCCGTGTAGTCTCTTCTGATAATCTTGTACGGCTTGGAGTATTCAGAAGCGGTATACAGAGAACATCATCTCAATATTTTGTTGAGGAGCTGGCTTCTTCTCAATCTGAGATCTCAGGATTGATAGAAAAACATAATAGCAAAAGCGGACAGAGCCTATCGGAATTTGTTGACAAGGAGTTTTTGGAAAAGTGGCAAAAGAATCAGAGCTGATAAGGAGGATACGCGATCTCAGTGAACGCTCCGAAAGATCTTCCTCTGTCACGCACAGTACATTTTTAACTCCTGCAGAACAATATGAAGCTGAGCAATGGATAAAGCCCAAAAACATAAATGCAGTTTTTTTAGGCGGGACTTCAGATTCTGAGCGGAGGATCGCTGTATTCTATCCTGAATATATGGATAAAGAAGAGATTAAAGACGCTGATTTTCTATCTGCAATAAAGATCACTGCCGGATTTGGAACACCCGGTCATCGAGATTATCTTGGATCCATATTGGGACTGGGAATCAAGCGAGAATGGATCGGCGATATATTAATCAACGATAATATCGCATATGTGATATGTCTTCCCCCATCCAATCTCACTATTCTGAGTGAGCTTACTCATGTAAGCAGATATGGTGTCAGGTGCGAAAGTGTGCCAGTTCAGGAGGTCCCGATCCCCAAAAAGACTGTTAAGCAGTTATCCTTTACAGTCCAAAGCAGACGTTTTGATGCTATCATCGGGTGTATATTCGGTATATCCCGTACGCGAGCTGCCAAACTAATCTCATCAGGAGCAGCTACTTTAAATTACCAGGAATGCCTGAAAAATGATGCTTATGTCGATGACGGCGATGTTATCTCTGCACGCGGCTATGGTAAAGCCAAATTGATCGGGCAGACAGGACAAAGCAGAAAAGGCAGGATATTCCTTTCTGCTGAACGATATGTATAATCAATAAAAAACCCCTATACCTCATTCTGAGGTATAGGGGTTTATCTTTTTTCTCTGTTATCCCATAATCATGAATCTATAAACTAACACCACAATTATTAACATGATAAGTATGATCGGAAAAAAAACCAGTAAGGCAGAAATGATTATTGCAGGGAGGTCTCCCTTTTCAAATGTTCCTTCTGGATAGACCTCTTCCCTATCATCATTACCAGAAGTATCAGACATTGATTCTAAGTAACTTTTATTTTTGTCTCGCATTACTTCAAAAGCCTGTTTTTCTTTTTTACTGAATAGACCCATGTTTTTCTCCTTTATTATTACAGAGGGGCGAAATGCCTCGCCCCTCAAGTAAAATCATAGATTCTGTTCCAGAAGATGATGACATGCAACAAAATGATTGTCTCTGACTTCCTGCCATTCTGGAACGACTTTAGTGCATATATCAGTACAATATTTGCATCTTGTGTGGAATTTGCATCCGCTGGGCGGATTAACCGGGCTAGGAATATCTCCTTCAAGCACCTGCAATTCCCTGCTCTGATCCACATCTGTTGTTGGAATAGCACCTAATAATGCCTCAGTATACGGGTGCAGAGGATGGTCGAAGATCTCCTGAGACTCAGCCAACTCTACCATGTTTCCAAGATACATAACACCGATACGGTCAGAGATGTACTTAACGACTGACAAGTCATGAGTAATAAACAGATATGTTAGATTCTGCTGGTCCTTAAGATCACTAAGAAGGTTTATGATCTGTGATTGAATGGAAACGTCCAAAGCTGAAACAGCCTCATCACAAACGACAAACTTCGGGTCTGTAGCCAAACTTCTGGCAATACCTATACGCTGTCTCTGTCCACCTGAGAACTGGTGAGGATAACGGTGCACGAAATACGGTGCTAATCCGCAATCATCCATAACCTTCAGGATTCTGTCCTGCATTCTGGGGCTGTTTTTCTTGAAGAAGTTGTGTGCCAATAAGCCTTCTCCAATGATCTGACCTACAGACATACGCGGATTCAAAGAACTATACGGATCCTGGAAGATCAGCTGCAGGTCTTTGCGCAACTGACGCATCTCCTCATTTTTAAGACGAGCCAGATCTATTCCGTCATCTTTCCATTGCTCATACTTGTCAAATCTAGGATCAGCACGTAAAGGCTCTCGCATCTTTTCAAGAATCTCATGCTGTTCCTTGAGCTCTTCTCTGACTTTTTCCATCTCTGATTCGATATCAGAGACTGCCTTCTGGGCATTAGTGATCTTTGCTTCACCGCCAGTCGGATCGTCCTTATAAGTATATTCTATGTCTGCGAGAATAACATTTTTATCGTCACGCTGCAGACTTAAACTATGGAGTTTTCTGGACAGATCATTGATCTTCAGATACTGTTCGGTAACAGGCTTCAAATCATCAGCAACGATAAAACCACCAACGACACTTGTGATGTCATATAACGCATCATAAGCCTCTTTTTTGACCAAACGCAGTTCTTCAGTCTTCTCTATCTTCTGCTCATCAGAAAGCTTCTCATATTCCTCAATGAACTTGTCTCTTTTTTCTTCAAGTTTGATAAGCTCTTTGCGCATCGGCTCAAGATTCTTGATAGTATTTCTTACATACTCAGGCGCAAGTTCATCGATAGATTGTCCATAGTACATGGTCCTTCCATCAGTTTGCTTGTAAACCTGAAGAATCGTACGGCCAAGAGTAGATTTACCGCATCCGGACTCACCAACAAGTCCAAAGGTCTCTCCTTCATAAATATCAATAGTGATACCGTCGTTTGCCTTATTATAAATACCCTTTCCAAGAGGGAACCACTGCTTTAGATCTCTAATTGAGAGAAGGACCTTTTTCTCATTTGATTGCATTATGTCTCTCCTCCTTGTTTGGATAATAGCAGCGGATCTCCTGAACATCAGATATCTTTGTCATAGGAGGTTCTGCTTCAAAACATTTTTCTGTAGCATATTTGCATCGAGGAGCAAACTTGCATCCTTTAGGAAGATCAAGAGGATGCGGGACTGCACCAGGAATTGCCTCAAGCCTTGTATGAGCTGGTGTATCCAGTCTTGGGATCGAAACCATCAAGCCTTCTGTATAAGGATGGCTGTACTCGGAATCAGGATTAAACAGGATCTTTGACGGTACCTGCTCAACAACCTGTCCGCAGTACATAACTGCAACGTAGTCAGCCATCTGGTTAATAACACCAAGGTCATGAGTAATAAATATGATAGCAGTTCCTTTTTCCTTCTTAAGATCATTCATAAGACGAAGGATCTGTGCCTGAATTGTTACGTCCAATGCAGTAGTAGGCTCATCAGCTATGAGAAGTTTCGGTTTGCACGCCAAAGCCATAGCAATCATAACACGCTGTCTCATACCGCCGGAAAGCTGATGCGGATACTGTTTTGCAACGATCTCAGGGTTAGGTATTTTGACATCCTTGAGCATTTCAATGGCGTGTTCGGCAGCTTCTTTTTTGCTCATATTCTGGTGAACCATAAAGCATTCAGATAACTGTCTCTCAACAGTGAATACAGGATTCAAGCTAGTCATAGGTTCCTGGAAGATAACCGAAATCTCGTTGCCGCGGATCTGATACATCTCTTTATCAGAGATCTTTGTAAGATCCTTCCCGTCAAACTCGATCTCGCCGCTGTCTATATAGCCATTTCCATCAAGAAGACGAAGAATACTCATAGCAGAAACACTTTTTCCGGACCCGGATTCTCCGACGACACCAAGTGTTTCACCTTCATTGACAGAATAACTGACATCATTTACAGCTTTTACGATCCCACGCTTAGTTGTGAAATATGTGTGGAGGTTTTCTAGTCTTAACAATCTGTTAGCCATAATTCATTCCTCCTTATCTTCCGCTTGTTTTCGGGTCAAGTGCATCACGCAGACCATCGCCGATTAGGTTTATGCAGATACAAGACAATCCAAATATGGCACCGACAAATACCCAGTTCCACCAATAGTTCTGAATAGTAACACTATTATTAGCGCCATTCAGCATATTTCCCCAAGTAGGTGTTGGAAGAGGAACACCAAAGCCAAGATATGATAATGTGGATTCTGTAAGCATAGAAGTACCAAAAGCTAATGTGATAGATACTAAGCAAACAGACATAACATTCGGGATAATGTGTTTGAAAATTATATTTCTCTCTTTTACGCCCATTGTCTTAGCTGCAACAACATATTCCATCTCGCGCTGAGAAAGCATCTGTGCGCGAACCAAGTTACAGATACCCGGCCATGAGAGAACTCCCAAAATCACCATTATGATATACATCCTCTGCCCTACGGAGACTCTTGTTCCCATAACAGCTGATAAGATCATAGCAAATGGAATAAAGGGCATACTGGATATAACTTCAGCCAATCGCATAATAAGCATGTCTACCCAGCCACCGAAATATCCGGCAAGACCGCCTAAAATAACACCGATTATAGTCTCAATAACAACAGACAAAGCGCCGATCGTCATTGTCATCTTTCCGCCGTTAACAAGACGTGCGAAAACATCACGGCCTAAGTTATCTGTCCCCATGATGAAACCTTTAAGTCCCCAGGAATAAACCTTTCCATTCTCATCAACTGCATAGTTCTGAAAAGACCCAGAGTTCATGGAAATTATGTTTGCATTAAGAACTTCATCCGGTACGTCGCATTGGCCATAACGATTGCTTCCCCAACAAATAACTGAACCATCTGTCAGGTGCGCTGCGAAATGATATCTTCCGCCTTCAATGCTATCAACAGGTGCATCAAAATGTGGTGGCTTATTTTCTCCCTTTGTAGATGCTCCCCAGACAACAATACTTCCGTCCTTTTTTACTGCAGCAACAGTGTTAGTTGAAGCTGCAATCTGTACGACATTAGATGTTGCTTCACTTGGGATCTTAGTGATAGTACTGGATGCTACATAACCTGGAGCTTCAACTTTACCATCATCAAGCAACACTACAAAAGCAGTATTTGTTAACGCCATATCAATAATATGGCCTTGCAGTTCATTTCTGACATCGAGATCAACAAAGTTCTGGTTTCCCCATGTGTACAACTCACCCTCATCGGTTAAAGCAGCACTAAACTGGTTAGAAGCCTGAATATCAACGATACCAAATTTGTGTGATCTGTTATTAGCATTCAGTTCACCAGGCAATCTGGTCTGTCCAAGACGAGCATTGCCCCATGCATAGATCGTGCCCTGATCATCCAATGCGACAACATGGTCAGCACCTGCAGCTACTCTAACAATAGTTGCATCAATCACTTCCTGAGGAATGTTGGAAATATCAACAACCTTGGATATCTTGGTCTTACCCCATGTATATACATTTCCGTTAAGGTCTACTCCAACCGAAAAGTTGTTTCCGACAGCTATATCACGAACCCCGTTCTTCTCTAACTCAGAAGGGAGATCCATCATGTCGTATCCGGGAGCAAGGTTAACAAGCGTACTATCCTGTTCACCAAGATCCAAAATTACATAGTTTGGAGCTATGAATACAAATAGCATTATAGATATAAGCAAAAACAATGCGAGAACAGATAACGGTTTAGAGAAAAAGTTTCTCGCGACCATTCTCATCGGGCTCTGCAACTGCTCTTCTGCATAGATGTCTAATTCTTTGTTTGGGAACAAAGCTCTTCTGATCCAGCGGAACAGAAAAAACTCCTTTTGGGAGGTGTTTGAATTCTGTTTACTCATATTTCATTTCCTCCCTATTTATCGATTCTGACACGCGGGTCAACAATTGTATAGATAACATCTGTAAGAAGAACGCCGATCAAGCTAACCAATGTGTAGAACATCTGCATAGCAAGGACCAATTCATAGTCTGTCGTGCTCAATCCGGACCAATATAGTTTTCCTGTACCGTTCAGCGAGAAAGTGTTTTCAATTACCAATGCTCCTCCTGTGAAGACACTGATTATCCATCCCATAATAGATGTAGATACAGGAAGGAGAGCATTTCTCCATGCATGGCTATAAATAACAACTTTTTCTTTTAAACCCTTTGCTCTGGCAGTACGTATATAGTCCTGAGAAAGCGTATCGATCATAGCTGCTCTGACAGTTCTTGTCATTCCAGCTAATCCAGTGAAAACGAGAACTATGATAGGAAGGCACATATAATAGAGTCTGTCTAATAATTCTCGAGTTCCGGTATAAGTCGCTCCAGGTGTTTTTGCACCACCTACCGGGAATATATGAAGCAATACAGCAAAGATATATATGAATAATATTCCGATCAAATACGTGGGCAAACTATATCCGATAATTGTTGACGCCTGAATCACAGTATCTGATGTCTTTCTAGCATGAACAGCGCAATAAATCCCGAGCGGAATAGTTATTGCAAGAGTGATCACAGTAGAAATCAGGTTTAATATAATCGTATTAGCCATAGGGACCTTTATGATCTCTACAACATTGCGCTTATAGCTTACAGAATAACCGAAGTCACCCTGTAATAATCCATGATAAGTGCCGTCAACTTCTTTAATTAATCCCATCCAACGGGCATACCTAACAATAAGCGGAGCATTAAGTCCTAACTTTTCTCTTAATTCCTGATATTGTCTGTTAAATTCATCAGGTTTCAGTGATTTCCGAAGTGGCTCCATTTGTACAAGAGCTGGATCACTGGGAATCAAGTTGTATACAAAGTACATCATGAGTGATACGACAAAAAACACGATAACTATGTATACGAGTCGTTTTGCTATATACCTGACCACAGTAATAGCCTCCCTTTTCTTATTTAGACTAAATCAATATATAACCATGCAAAAGTGCATAGCTCAATATAATTTAGCATAACACTAACGATAAAGCAACAAAAAAATAACCCCGTTTTCAGGGAAAACGGGGTTATCAATTTTTTTAGCCAATACTAAACTGTTTAACTATTAACCTACGAAATCTGCATAGAGAATTGCGCGGCTGAATCCCCAGAACGGGCTCTCAACATAGTTAGTAATAGTATTCGGATAAACAGATACATAGATGTTAGCATAAAGCGGTACCTGCGGGAGCATCTCGTTGTAACGGAGAACGAACTCCTGCCACTTTGCGAGGTATGTATCATAGTCACCAGGCTCTACACCATAAACCATATCCATGGAGAGCTTATCAAGCTGCTCGTCATAGAGGTGAGTGGTGTTGTATCCCTGATCAATGTAATCCTGATTGGTTGTGAACTCATATGAGAAGTCATAAACACCGGAGTTCCAGCCAGTAGCAAGGTTGAACATATTGTATGTAGGAACAGCATAATCGCCGCCCAATGCATACAGATCCTGACGATACATGTAGTTCAGCAACTCAGGGAATGTCATGATGTTCTGTGTAAGCTCAACACCAGCTTCTTTTGTGGCAGCGCCATTAGCAAGCATTGTGGCAAGCAGGTCAGAAACAGAGTTACCCTCAGAAGATGCCCAGTTCAGCTTTGCAGGCATGAGGATCTTTCCGTTAACATTTTCACAGAAGTTTTCATAGTTTGCAGCCTCTTCTGCAGATACTTCCTTATAACGTACAAGTCCGGAACCATCTTCATAGTCAGAACCATCAGCGTTATATACGAAGCCAGCAGCTTTCAGAAGCTCAACAGCCTTTTCAGGGTTGTAGTCATATGTATTCAGATTCTTTGCAATGAAGTCTTTGGAATCGTTATACATTGAGAATGCTGTGCAATACGGACCATGGACAACGCCGCCCCAGCCCTGGCAGAACGTGTTAGCAAACTCGTTGCGGTCAAGGAGGTAAGCAACAGCCTGGCGGAACTCAGGATACTGAGCAGGACCAAGGTCACATGCAAATGCGAAATAACCATAACCAGCACGGTCATATGATGTGTATGTTCCATCAAACTGGCCAGCGTCGATCAGGTCAAGAGCTGCGTTAACAAGCTCACCATCAGCAATGCTGGAATAGAGCTCTACACCACCGGTTGCGAGGTTATCGATAATTGTTTCATCCTCTGCTTTTACGATGATAACTTTCTCGATGTTGGGCTTACGTCCAGCAAAGTCACCCGCATAATTGGGGTTGATCTCGAGAGTGATCTCGTTTGCAGATTTGTCAAATTTAACAAGGTTGTAAGGACCAGTTGTTACACGATCAGATGTAGCATACTGTGCTGCTGCAACAGCGTCTTTAATATTGTCGGAAGTGAATTCCTGACCATTCTCATTAAAGAAGTAGCAGCCTTCGCCATCATCCTTTACAGTCCAGCCATCGCCGAACCAGTAATCAAGGCTGACGCACTGTGCTCCTGCATATCCGAGGTCAAAATAGTACGGCAGATATACAGTATCACCAGCAGCGTTCTCTTTGAGAACTGTACGTGAGAACTCATACTCTCCAAGGAGACGAAGTCCAGCAAGAGTAGAAGCTGTTCCATTGTGCCACTCGGGACCACCAGGCATCATATCATAGGAAGCTGTCTGTGTTCCGCACTCTGAACCGGCTTTGCTAGTTGTGAAAAGAATCCAAGCAACAAAGTTCTGTGCTGTGATAGGATCGCCATTGTTGAATACGAGGCCCTGTTTGATCTTGAAAGTATAGGTAACACTTTCATCTTCATTTTCAACGCGCTCATATGACTCTACAACAGCGTCATTGATGACATAATCGCCTTCCATATTGGAAGTAACAGTATTATAGTCATCTGTAAGTTGGATGACATCCGCGTCTGTAGCGTTGTTGGAACCAAAGGAAGCATATCCCCAGTCACCGTTTGCCTCTGTATCTGTTCCAATAATAACCTGATTCGGCTTTGCCGGTGCAGGTGCTGGAGCAGGCTCATTGTTACCTTCATCAGCTGGCTGTGTTTCGCCGCAGCTGGTAAGAGTTACAAAGCAGAGAGCTACAAGAAGGATGACACTCAGAAGTTTTGTGATCTTCTTCATTTTGCATTTCCTTTCATTTTTTCAAATATTGCGTATTCGCAATACTCCTAAAATACATGTCTTAAGAGTATTCCCCTTTATGACATTTCCAAAACAATTTACTTCATCTGTAATTGAATGTCAATTAAAATCACCTTTTTTTGGTGATTTTCACCAATTTGTAATTTTTTATTGAATAGTTGCACAATTGGGGCATTATAGCAGTTCTATTATTTTGTCATTTAATATTGATAACATTAGTAATTTAAAAGTAATATAAGCAAGACAGATATGATAACCAAGGTCCTTACAAAGGAGTCTAAATGAAATCTAAAAACTACAAAACACAATTGCTCCTGGCCACTGCTCTTTGTTACTTTTTTTATTTTTCACAATCTGTATCCAGGAATATATTCAATACCTTAACCCCATTCATCGTCGATCACTATGGAACAAGTCTGACACAGAGCTCTGTTTTTACTATCGCAGAAAACATCGGATATGTTCTAATAATGTTTATCGTTACGCTTGTTGCTGACAGGATCGATAAAGCGTGGTTACTATTTGGACTTGGAGCTGTTTATAGCCTTATCCTTCTGTTTATGGGAAAAGGGCCGTCCTTCATCCTGTTCCTATTATCTTTGTTTATCACCGGAATGCTTGGCCGTTATATGGATACTACCTGCACAGCATATATCAGCGATCTTTATGGCGAAAACAGAAACAGATATATGAGCATCTTACTGATACTTTTTTACATCGGAAGTACACTTGCTCCAAACATCAATACATTTCTAATTGAATATTTACATAAAAAATGGTATCTATCATATCTAATATCCGGCATCTTAATGGGGATATGTTGTCTTTTGCACCTTGTATTCCTCTTAACAATTAAAAAGCCTGATGTCGCTATCAAGGAATCCGTAAAACAAAAACAGCAAAGAATAAGCATTTTTACTCTCCTCAAAAACAGAAACATTGCTTCTCTTTGCGGCAACTATGTTTTCAACGCATTTACGTTATATTTCTCATCTCAGCTGATATTATTTCTTTCAATGTCAGATCCAGATAAATATACTACTTCTATCCGCGGATATATTGCCACAGCCGGCTCTGTCGGACTAGTTGTGGGGAGCGCACTTTACGTCTGGGTATCCAAAACCATGAGTGCCGACAGGTACCTGCGGATCGAAACGCTGATCACCCTCTTCTTCAACATATTTGCTTTGTTTATCAATAAACCTTTTTTTTGGATGATGTCCAAATTTCTTTCAAGCGCTATAGGAGGAGGCAGCTTTACAGCTCGCACTCTTCTATGCTGTGAAGAATATCCCGAGTATTCTTCGTCTGCTATTGCTGCTGTCTCATTGACTGCAGGCATCACTTCAATTATCGCAACTCCCCTACTAAATATGCTTGCAGAAGCAACTTCATTTACATTTGCAATGTACTTCTCACTTTTCTTAAGTATTGGAGCATGGGCAACACTTCGTTTCGGGTATGTCCCTCATGGGGCTAAAGTAACTGAATAATTAATAAAAATATGGAGGAAGTCCAGTGCTGGGCTTCCTCCTTTTTTATATGTGTTATTTAATTTGAAAGAGCTTCTAATTCATCTACAAGCTCGCCGAACAATGACAGTGCTGAGTTGATAGGATCTGGTGTGCTCATATCTACCCCTGCGATCTTAAGAAGCGAGATAGGATCAGTGCTGCTTCCGGAAGACAGGAATTTCTTATAGTCTTTTACTGCTGGCTCGCCCTCTTCAAGAATTCTGTTAGCAATAGCTACTGCAGCAGAGAAACCTGTTGCATACTGGAACACATAATAATCATAGAAAAAGTGAGGGATCCTCGCCCATTCATAAGCAATCCAGTCATCAGAAATCATATCCGGACCAAAGTACAGTTTATTCAGCTCCAAATATCTCTCAGTCAGCGCATCAGCGGTGAGCGCTTCGCCATTTTCAGCCATCTCCCCCATCATTAGTTCAAACTCAGCAAACATGGTCTGCCTGTAAACTGTTCCCTTGAATGAATCCAAAAAATGATTTATCAGATACATTTTCTGTTTCTTATCTTCTGTTGTTTCCAAAAGATATTTCATCAGCAGTATCTCATTACATGTTGAGGCTACTTCAGCTACAAAAATAACATAATCCGATGTGCATACCGGCTGATTCTTAGTGCTGTGATAACTATGAATTGCATGACCCATCTCATGAGCAAGAGTAAACATGCTGTCAAGATTATCTTTCTGATTGAGTAAAACATAGGGATGGGGTCTGCCTGAACCAGTTGAATATGCTCCTCCACGTTTTCCCTCATTGGGAATAACATCTATCCAACGGTTATTCAGCCCTTCTTTAAGAATGTCTATATAATCCTCTCCCAATACAGATAATGCCTTCAGGACTGTATCCTTAGCTTCGCTGAATGGTATCTCAACAGCAACATCACTGACGATCGGGGCATACACATCATACATGTGCAGTTCTTCAAGTCCCATCATCTTTTTGCGGAGACTGACATAATGATACATCTTGTCTAAATTCTCATGTACTGCTTTGATAAGGTTATGATATACCGCAGTAGGTACTTCCGTCTCATCTAATGAAGCCTCAAGAGTATTATTATAATTTCTTGCTCTTGCATTGAATACCAGACCCTTAAATTGGCCATCTAATATAGAAGCAAAAGTATTCTTTAACTCTGATATTTTTTCATAATACTGATCAAATGCTTTCTTCCTGAAATTAACATCGCTGCTTTCGAGCAAAAACGGAAGGTTGTCCTCGGTCATCTGATGCTTAATTCCCTCAGCATCTATGACATCCGGAAAACGCATCTCAGCATTTCTTAAGACACTTCCTATATTTTCCGGTGCAGCAGAAACTTCTCTGGATAAAGCTAAGATACGCTCTGCTTCGGGACTTAAGACATGAGCTTTTCTTCTTCGTACACTGTCGATGCTTCTTTTGTAAATCTTAAGCTCAGGCTTTTCTTCATAGAACTTTTCTATGACTTCATCCGAAATCCCCATTATCTCCGGAGTAAAAAATGCGCCAGCACTCATGACACTGACAAAAGCGCTTCTGGCTTTTCCCACCATGTCCTGATAATGGTTATTACCTGTGTCCTCATCACTTTTGCAATTTGCATACGTATACAAGGGTTCCAGTTCAAGCGTTATCTCATCCTGCAATTTCATGAACGATAACAGTGTTTCCGAAGATTCTCCAAGCTTTCCCTGAAAAGCTGATATTTTAGCAGGAAACTCTTTAATAGTTTCAAATTTCTCAAACCATTTTTCTTCTGTCTCAAACAGATCCTCGAGTTTCCATGTCAGTTCAGTCGGAACTTCGTTGCGTTTCGGGATTCTTTTCTCAGCCATTTTTGTACCTTTCTTAAATAAATCATAGTATCTGAAGATAATAATACGGTCTGATCATATTCTCTGCAAATAAATCTTGATAAAAAGTCAGTCTTTCTTTAAACTTTTAAGCAATAATCGGAGATGTACATGGAAACAAAGAACAGACCATTCAAAAGAGGACTAAAAGACGGTTTTCCTATAGCATTAGGATACCTATTCGTTTCCATGGGATTTGGAATAACGGCGATCAATTCAGGGTTAAATCCGGTTCAAGCTATCCTTATCTCTATAACAAATCTGACATCAGCAGGACAGGTTGCCGGTGTCCGTGTGATAACGGAATCAACTATTTTTCTATCTTCCGCTTTGGAAATGCTCCTCACTCAGTTTGTTATTAACCTCAGATATTCACTTATGGGTATCTCATTATCACAGAATACTGATGATACATTTGATATAAAAAACCGCTTGCTATGCTCGTATTCCATCACAGACGAGATCTACGCAGTAGCTTCGACACAGCCTGACCTTATCTGCGTATCCTATTTCTTAGGTTTAAGCTTGCTCCCAATAATCGGCTGGACAGCAGGAACTGCTATAGGTGCTCTTTTAGGTTCCAGTATTAACCCTCAGCTCTCTGCGATTTTCGGAATCGCGATCTACGGAATGTTTCTATCGATATTTATTCCCCCTGCAAAGAAGGATATAGGTATTCGGATCAGCGTTATTGCAGGCGCTTTGATCAGCTGTATCATCTATTTCACACCGTCACTGGATTTTATCTCATCCGGGTTCTCCGTAATCATTTCCTCCCTTATTGCAGCTACTGCCGCTGCGATAATAAAGCCAATAAAGGAGGATGACTGATGCATACATATTATCTGATGATTATTATGGCCGTAACGACATATCTTGTCCGTATGATTCCTTTTGTTGCTTTTAGGAAAAAGATAACCAATCCGTTTTTTAGAAGTTTAGTTTATTACATGCCGTATGCTATTCTCAGCGCTATGACATTCCCTCTAATTATTTTCTCTACAGAATACATCCCTGCTGCCTGCGGAGGATTAATCATAGGTATCATTCTTGGATATTTGGAACGTTCGCTAATAGAGATATCGATCTCCGTAAGCGCGGTTGCCCTTATTATTTGGGCTATCATGAAATGAGGAAACCATGACTATAAGACATGCCACACAAAGTGACCTTGGGTCAATTCGGACAATTTATAATATTGCCAAACAGTTTATGAGAGATCACGGTAATCCCAATCAATGGGACAGTACTTATCCAAGTGATGATCTTCTTATACATGATATGGAGTTGAACAGACTGTACGTTATAGAAACAGACAGCTTGATACATGCTGTTTTTGTTTTAACATCTGGGCCGGACCCGACTTACAGTTATATAGAAGGAAACTGGCTGAACGATTCCCCCTATTTTGTTATTCACAGGATAGCAAGTGATAATACTTTACACCACGTTCTTGCAAGAGTACTTGATTATGCCCAAACAATGACTTCTTCAATCAGGATAGACACACATAAAGACAATACTGTAATGCAGCATCTTGTAATCAAAAACGGTTTTACTTATTGCGGAATTATTTATCTCGAGGATGGGAGCCCCAGATTGGCTTATCAAAAGGATTTCAATAAAAAAGACGAGATCTGATCTCGTCTTTTTTATTTGTCTTTTTGTATTATAATCCCATTTCTTCTCTGACTTTGATAAAGCAATCTACAGCAAAATCAATATCTTCTTTAGTGAGATTAGCACATATCTGAGTGCGTATCCTGGCCTTTCCTTTCGGTACAACAGGATATGAAAAAGCAACAACATAAACTCCTTTTTCCACCATTCGTCTTGCGAACTCTGCAGTGATTTTTTCATCATACAGCATTACTGGAACACAAGGATGCGTACCGGGAATTATATCGAATCCGTTATCTACCATCTTCTTGCGGTAATAAAGAGTTACTTCTTCCAGATGATCCCTTAGATCTGTACTCTCTTCAAGCATATCAAACAGTTCAAGACTGGCTCCGGCTATCGCCGGTGCTAGCGTGTTCGAGAAAAGATAAGGCCTGCTTCTCTGGCGCAGAAGATCAATGATTTCTTTTCTGCCTGATGTATACCCACCAGATGCACCTCCAAGCGCTTTACCCAGTGTACCGGTTATTATATCTACTTTTCCTTGCACACCGCAGTATTCAGGTGTCCCTCGGCCAGTTTTTCCGACAAAGCCTACGGCATGTGAATCATCAACCATGACCAATGCCTGATATTTTTCAGCAAGATCCGTAATGCCTTTAAGATTGCATATAATACCGTCCATAGAAAAAACACCATCAGTAGCAATGAGTTTGATCCTGGCACCTGCAGCATCCGCTTCTTTCAGCTTTTCTTCAAGATCAGCCATATCATTGTTTTTGTATCTGAACCTTTTTGCTTTGCACAGACGAACACCGTCTATGATAGAAGCATGATTCAGTTCATCGCTGATTACTGCGTCATCTGCTGAGAGCAGAGTTTCAAAAAGACCGCCATTTGCATCGAAACAAGATGAATAGAGGATAGTATCATCCGTCCCAAGGAATTCTGAGATCTTGTGCTCGAGCTGCTTGTGAATATCTTGTGTACCGCAGATAAAACGGACTGATGCCATACCATAGCCTCGTTCGTCATAAGTCCGTTTTGCCGCTTCTATCAGTCTGGGGTCGTTTCCAAGGCCGAGATAGTTATTGGCACACATACATAAGAGTTCCCTGCCGTCCTGGAGTTTGACTCTAGAACCTTGAGGAGACACAAAAGGTGCTTCACTCTTTAGGAGCCCAGCTTCTTTAATACCTTCTACCTCTTCTTTATAGAACTGCAACACTTCTAATCTGTTCATATTATTCCTCCCGCAATGCTATGATGTTTTTCCAGTCAAGGATAACCTTCCCTGACTGACCGGACAGCATCGCATCAAAACCTTTTTCAAAGTCCTCAATATCAAAATGATGAGTAATAATGGGCGAAATATCCAGACCTGCCTGGATCATGGTTGTCATTTTATACCAGGTGTCCCACACTTTTCGTCCATATATGCCTTTTAAATTCAGGCCGTTGAAGATAACTGTCTCCAAATCAACTATGGTATCTGTTTCCTGTAGCCCCAGAAGTGCTATGTTTCCCCCGTGCTTCATATTATGGATCATGGAATCCAGAGCTTTGGGAGAACCGGACATTTCCAGTCCAACATCAAATCCCTCTGTCATTCCGATTTCTTTCATAACATCCTCGAGCACTTCTTCTCTAAGATTTACCACACGGGTTGCTCCTAGTTTTTTGGCTAGATCGAGTCTGTACTGGTTGAAGTCAGTTACAACAACATGTCTCGCTCCTGAGAACCTGACAATAGCTGCTGCCATACAACCGATCGGGCCAGCTCCAGCAATAAGAACATCCTCTCCAAGCACATCATATGACAAAGCAGTATGAGTGGCATTTCCAAAAGGGTCAAAAATGGAGTACAGTTCCATCGGAATATTTTTGTTGCATGGCCATACGTTTGAGGCGGGAATTACCAGGTATTCTGCAAATGCACCATTGCGGTTGACACCTACCCCTTTTGCATCCTTACAATTCTCTTTATGTCCTTCCAGACAGTTCCTGCATTTTCCGCAGGTTATATGTCCTTCTCCTGATACAAGATCCCCCGGTTTGAATCCAAGAACTCCCGGTCCCACTTCTTCAATCCGGCCGACATATTCATGCCCAATAGTAAGACCATCAGGAATCGTATTCTGAGCCCAGCGGTTCCAATCATAAATATGAACATCGGTACCGCATATTGCAGTCTTCAGAATTCGTATCTTTACATCATTAGGTCCAACTTCCGGGATAGGGACCTGACGCATCCAGAGTCCTCTCTCCCTCTTCTCTTTTACTAAAGCCCACATCATTCCAGGTCTTGCTTTTTCCATAGTGGTCTCCTCATAAATAAATTCTTTAGTCCTGAATATCTCCGCGCTCTTTAAGATCTGCAATAATCTTGGAATAAAATTCCTCATTAATACGGAATTTTTTCAGATAGATCCAGAATCCTACTAATATGCAAATAACCGGAATAAGAAGCATTGCTATTTTTATAGTAACTACTCCACTGGAAGTGATCGCCTCTGCTGCTACATTACTGTCAGCTGTCTTGATTCCTGCAAGTATAACAGACACACTGATGACAGCTGTCGACAGTGCTCCGCCTATCTTATTGATAAGAGGCTGAATTGAGAATGTAACCGACTCGTGTCTGCGTCCCATCTTCCACTGACCGTATTCTATTGTGTCTGCAAGGAACATAAGCATAAGCAGCTGAATAAAAGCTTCGGCGACAAATATAAGAACCGCCGCCACACCGATGAGTACAAGCGATTTTTCCGCAAATGCAAACAGAAGATATCCTGCAGATATTAGTATGGTAGAGAAAGTGTAAAGCTGTTTTCTATTGTATTTCTTAGAAAACACAGGAAATACGATAAGTGCTGCTAGCTGTGCGATTCCGCATACACCGGCAAGAACCGGATACATATTAATATCCCCGTACACATACTGCATATAGTATGTCGCAAATCCTGTAGTGATGCAGTATCCTACCATAAACAAAGCCATCGCAAGAGCAGTCCACATAAGCTGATCGTTCTTGATCAAAGCATTCCACATATCTTTTAGTGTAGTCTCTTCATTATCATCCTTCGATAATCTTTTTTCCTTGACTCCAAATAACGGGAAACAGAGGAAAAGAAGATACATGACGCACATCACAACAGCAACAGTAAACCAGCTCTGCTTCGTATTGCCCATTGCACTTGTTATCGGCTGCCAGCCTACCATGATGATGTACATACCAATATTGGCGCATATCCTGGCAAAAGCACCTATATTCTCCCTTTCTTTCTGATCTGTAGTAAGAGCAGGCATAAGGGTCCAATAACCGATATCGTTGATGCCATAAGAAACATCCCATAAGAAATATGCTATTGCAAAAATGATCACATACGTGGTCCCCGATCCAATCTCGCTAAAAAGCACTAAATAAAAGATAACGCTGACGATTCCGCCAACCAGTATGGCAGGTTTGAACTTGCCCCATGGTGAGCGGATATTATCGACCACCATGCCTGTTATAGGGTCATTAAGCGCATCAAAAATACGCATTACCGAAAGCACCATACTAACTGCTGCAAAAACAGATAACGGCAGATGCAGAATATTACTGAGGAAGTACAGCAAAGCATTTGATTCAAATGCATAAAACATATCCCTTCCTACAGTGCCAAGCCCAAAAAAGTACTTATTCTTCTTAGCTTGTTTGTTCATGATTCCTCCTTGATCAAATAAATATTAGAACTAAAGTCACCTTGCATCCTCATCTGAGGGTCATATCCGGTGCCCATAAATCTCGCATTAAGTGATAGGCCGCTCATAAGAGCTGCTCCGGATGCTGAACATGCCTGAGTGGCATCCCACATCCTGTATTTTTTTCCGGCTGTGCGTACAACGATTCCATCGGGTTTCACTTTTACAGGAAGGATGAACTTCAGAAGACCGCCGAATTTACTGGCATTGAGCAGCTGTTTCCTGCTTTCAACAGAATATGTCTTCCTCGCTTCTAAGCCTTCAGGGAATATCCTTTCATATCCCGGAGCAGCATGAACAAGTTCATGGAAGAGACCTACTATGGTTGTTCTGTTGTCAGAAACCTGGATGCTCATGCCTTCAGGAGCTCTTAACCGTCTGAACTCACCAAACTGGAACACATGTCTGTGCTCTTTATAGAATTCTATCTGGTTCATTATCTCTTCTGTCTCCACAGAAGAGAGATCATCAAGATCAAATTCATATCCTAACAACCCAAAAAATGAGATATTACCTCTTGTCGTTAAGGGGGTGTCTCTCAGCGTCTGCGAGTGAGGAGCAGCAGAGACATGCGCTCCCATCGTAGAAAGCGGATACAGGTATGAAAGATTATACTGGATATGATATCTCTCAATAGCATCTGTGTTATCTGAGCTCCATACCTGAGGTGAGAAACAGAGCATACCTAAGTCAAATCTGTTTCCGCCGGAAGAGCAGCTTTCCAGCAGGATCTCCGGCCTCTCACCGAATATCCTGTCCAAAACTTCGTACAATCCAAGTACACATTTATGCGCTGTAGCTCCCAAAGCAGTCGAATGACGGTTCATATCCCACTTTACATACGACACTTTTCCGTCATCAATACATCTGGAAACATTTTCAACAATATAATCACGAACTTCCTTCTTGCTCAAATCCAGAAGCAGTTCGTTCCTTCCCAGTACAGTTACACCACTATTGGCATGAAGAGCCCAATCCGGATGTGCTCGATACAGATTGCTGTCCGGATTAACACCTTCCGGTTCAAACCAAAGTCCAAATGACAATCCCAGATCACTCAGCTTTCTCTGAAGCCCGGATAATCCATTGGGCAGTTTTTTCTTATTGACATCATAATCGCCGAGTCCGGCTTTATCACTGTTCCTCTCACCAAACCACCCGTCGTCAAGAACAAATAGCTCACATCCAAGTTTTTTTGCTTTTTTGGCAAGAGACAGCAATTTTGACTCATTGAAGTTGAACATACAGCCTTCCCAGTCATTATATAAAATAGGTCTGTCCTTATACTGCCAGGTTTTGGGGACAATATGCTCATTTATGAACTTATGCATAGCTCTTGACATACCGCCAAATCCTTTATCCGAGTACACCATAACTCCTTCCGGAGTCTCAAAGGATTCGGTGGGATTCAATTCCCATTCGAAGTCTACTGGAGATATACCCTGCACTATTCTTGTCAGACCTTCATGAGACTTCTGTATTCTTGCATAGTGATTTCCGGAATATACCAGATTAAACCCCATTACTTCTCCGGATGTCTCGTTTGCGCCTGGCTGATTCAGCATAAATCCGGGATTGTGCATTGCAGATGAAAATCCTGTAGTGCTTTCATTTACAATACCGGACAATCCCACTTGGGCACGGTATGGTCTCATTTCCGCGATCCATGATCCGTTAAAAGTCGTGATCTCGTATTCTCCCTGAATATCAAGCATGTACGACATAAGCTTTGTGACTGTGACCGGCCGGTCGGTATTATTGTAAAGTACAGCCCTTCTTGTTATAGCAGTTTCAAACAACGTATAAAACAGATGCAGTGACATACCGCCTATGTATCCCAGTACGATCTCAAGTGTTTCTGCTTCACCTTTTGCCTGAGGCAAAGAGCAACTCATCGGTACTATTCCGTCATATGTTTTATAATGTGAGAATTTAAAACCTGCAGGATCTTCTCCTGCAAACTCTGTAGGGCTTTCACGGTAATCGCCTGCTCCTAACCCGCTCCATTCAAGAGGGAGATACATCGGGAACTCCTCTCCTTCCGGTCCGCTGTTCGAGCCCCATCCTGTACCGTATTTCACAGAAAAAGCATCCGCATCGCCCAACTGTACTGGTGCGCCAAAATGCAGATGCTCTAGGTTTCCGTGTTCAGTCACACGGAACATGTAAGACAGGTTTTCGTTCTCGAGAAGAAAAACATTATTCTCTGACAGGATCATGAAACACCTCATAGATACTTTATTAACCTATTTATTGTAGATTATAGACAAAATAGTGTCAACGTGAGGTTTGCTTTTACATGAATCTTACAAAGCAAATTGTGATATAATATATTTTGCGCGTATTATTACCGCAGATTATTCACTATCAGAAAGAAGGCGTTCAGTTTATGGCAAAAAAGCAATTTAAAACTGAGTCAAAAAGAATCCTGGACCTTATGGTCAACTCGATCTATACGCACAAGGAGATATTTCTCAGAGAGCTGATTTCAAACGCAAGTGACGCGATCGACAAACTGTACTTTCGTTCACTGACGGATTCTTCAGTCACACTCACGAAAGACGATTATGAGATAAGGATCGGTATTGATAAAGATAACCGTATTCTTACTGTATCTGATAACGGATGCGGAATGAACGCTGAAGAACTTGAAAAGAATCTTGGCACTATAGCCAGGAGCGGATCACTGGATTTCAAATCTTCTCTGGAAGGCGATAATGACATAGATATCATCGGGCAGTTCGGTGTCGGTTTTTATTCAGCATTCATGGTCAGCGACCGTGTTTCCGTTGTTAGCAAGGCATATGGAGATGATACAGCAAACGAATGGATATCCAGCGGAGCTGACGGTTACACCGTCCGTCCTTGTGATAAAGATGGTGCCGGAACTATAGTTACACTCCACATTAAAGAGGACACCGATGATGTCAAATATTCGGAGTTCCTTGATGAGTGGAAGATCCGCGAACTTGTAAGAAAATACAGTGACTATGTAAGATATCCTATTAAGATGCTTACACAGCATAGCCGCAAAAAAGAAGACAGCGATGAATACGAGACTGTTTTTGAAGATGAGACCTTAAACAGCATGGTTCCTATCTGGAAGCGCGATCCTGCAGAAGTAACAGATGAAGAATATGCCTCTTTCTATACCGAAAAATACTTTGACTACGAGAAACCAATTAAAGTAATTCGCCAGAAAGCAGAAGGAGCCGCAGCTGAGTATATCGCTCTGCTCTTCATCCCCTCTCATGCTCCCTATGATTATTACAGTAAAGAATATGAAAAAGGTTTACAGCTGTTCTCAAGCGGCGTGATGATCATGGACAAATGTAAAGATCTTCTTCCGGATCATTTCAGCTTTGTCCGAGGGCTAGTAGACAGTTCAGACCTTTCTCTGAATATATCCCGTGAAATGCTGCAGGAAGATCGTCAGCTTAAGATAATCTCCAAAGCGCTGGAGAAGAAAATCGCCAATGAGCTGCAGAAGTTCCTTACCGAAGACAGAGAGAACTATGAAAAGTTCTATAAAGCTTTCGGCACACAGCTTAAATACGGTGTCTATTCTGATTATGGCATTCACAAGGACCTTCTTCAGGACCTTTTGATGTTCTCATCCTCTTTCGAAGACAAACTGACCACACTGAAAGAATATGTCTCAAGAATGCCGGAGTCTCAGAAGAAGATCTATTATGCTTCAGGTGAATCAGTCGATCAGCTTAAGCTTCTTCCTCAGGTTGAAGCAATGAAAAACCACGGTTACGAAGTGCTTTACCTTACTGAAGATATTGATGAATTCGCACTTCAGATAATGAGGAATTATCAGGATAAAGAGTTCTCAAATGTTAGTGAGAACTCTGATGATCTTTCCACTGAGGAAGAGAAAAAAGCTCTCGAAGAAGAAAACAATAAATGTTCTGACATGTTCCAATTCATGAAGGATGCACTTTCCGGAGCTGTAACAAAGGTACGTTTCACAACGAACCTTGGTAACCATGCTGCATCTCTCGCTAACGAGGGACCGCTTTCCATGGGGATGGAAAAAGTCCTTAACCGTATGCCTGGTATGGATGAAGAAGTAAAAGCTCAGCTTGTTCTTGAGATCAACAAAGACCATCAGATTGCAAATAAGCTCAAGGAATTATATGGCACCGATCAGGTCAAACTTACTGAGTACACAAAGTTACTTTACGGAAGTGCTCGATTGGTCAGTGGATTATCTCTTGATAATCCTACAGAATTCAGTGATCTTATAACGAAACTGATGTAACTTGATATTACAATACTTAAGCCGGGGCTTATGCCCCGGCTTTTTTATATACTGATTTCTTTAGAAGACGCCCTGTTCTAGCATTGCTTCCGCAACTTTCTTAAAACCGGCGATATTTGCTCCTGAAACCAAGTCATATCCTAAACCGAATTCTTCTGATGTATCTCTCGATACATCATGAATGTTTTTCATCATCTTGTGAAGCTGAGAATCCACTTCTTCTGCAGGCCACGTCAATCGTTCAGAGTTCTGAGACATCTCAAGTGCAGATACTCCAACACCACCTGCATTCACTGCTTTTGAAGGAGCAACGATAATATTCGGATTCTCACGCAATAAAGACAAAGCATCATTCGTGGTAGGCATATTTGCTACCTCAATGTAATACTTCACTCCTGATCTCAGTATCCTTTGAGCCCACTCAAGCGTGACATCGTTCTGTACGGCAGCAGGCATGTATACATCGACATCGCTGACACCCCAAAACTTTTTATCTGCAACAAACTTTACGCCGAACCTATCCGCATACGGTCTGCAATGCATGGGATCAGTAGCTCTCATCCACTCTATAAACTTTATTTTTTCATCTGTAACTACTCCATCAGGATCATAGAAATAACCATCCGGTCCTGAAACATATGTGACCTTCGCCCCAAGCTGAGCAGCTTTCTTCATAATTCCCCATGCAACATTTCCAAAACCTGATACACCGATTCTCTTTCCCTCGATAGAATCATTCTCGTGCTTTAGGACTTCCTGAAGATAATAGACTGCTCCGTATCCGGTCGCCTCCGGACGTATCAAAGACCCTCCATAACTTAGTCCCTTTCCGGTCAATACGCCGTTCTCCCAGACACCTTTGAGCCTTCTGTACTGTCCAAACAGATAACCTATCTCTCTTTTCCCGACGCCCATATCCCCGGCAGGGACATCGATATCGGGGCCGATATATCTGTACAAAGCTGTCATATAACTTTGACAGAACCTCATGATCTCAGCGTCAGATTTACCAGCCGGGTCAAAATCAGAGCCGCCTTTTCCGCCTCCAATCGGCAAACCTGTCAGAGCATTTTTAAATGTTTGTTCAAACCCAAGGAATTTAATGATGCTCTCATTTACGTTCTTCTGGAAACGCAATCCTCCTTTGTAGGGTCCAAGCGCTCCGTTGAACTGACATCTCCAGCCCCTGTTTGTGTGATATTTTCCTTCGTCGTCCATCCAAACTACTCTGAAAGTAAACATCCTTTCAGGCTCGACCATTCTTCCCAGAATATCGAATTCTTCAAGTTCAGGATGCGCATTCACGAAAGGTTCAACAGACGACATAACCTCCTCTACTGTCTGTACGAATTCGGGCTGTGATGCATGCTTTACTCTTACTGAATCAACTACACTCCTAAGGTAACTGTTCATAATAAAACCTCGTTTTTATTATTTCAGTTTCTTTTTAAGGCTAAGTATCCAGTTCGGATAATATTCTACTGTTCTCCTGTTGCATACGTATGGTTCGATGATCTTGATGCCCGGACATTGTCTTTTCAAAGTTTTTACTGCTGTTTCTATGCCGGAAACCATCGATGTTGCAAAAGGTACAACATTAGTGCCGCCAAAGTCACTGTTTTGCAAAAAATCCTGAAGAAATGTTGGCATATCGCCTGCCCATATGGGGAAACCTATAAAAACTGTATCATATCCGGAAAAATCCCGGTAAGGTGTTCCTGAAGCCGCTTGTTCATTTGCTACTTTTTCCTTAATAACCCGCATGAGAGCGTTGAAATAGGAACCATATTCTCTTTCCGGAACAACACGAATAAGGTCAGCCTCAAACTGTTTTGACAGTTCTGATGCTATTTTTTCGGTATTACCGGTTCGAGAAACAAAAAGAACTAGTTTTCCCATTTTATTAACTCCCCTGCTCTTTACCATATAGAAAAACCGCAAATGAAAAAGTCACATGAAGATTGCTTACTCCAGCCAGTTTTTGCTGATCTTTTCTGCCTGTCTTGTAGTAATACGGTGTCATTTGAAACAAATTAACAATATCTTCATTTGTGCTCATTATAACACGATAATCTAATTCCCTTTTCTCTTTAACAATAAATCCTTTTATATCTCCTGTTTCAGGCGGGTTCAGATATGGTGTGTCGTATACGACCTGTTTCAATTCAATCAGGTGATTCTCGCGGGGAACTACCCTTAAGAGTACACCATCATCTTTTAAGACTCTTTCAAACTCATTTGGAACTAAAGGAGAAAAAATGTTCACGATCGCATCTGCGCTTTTATCCTTTACAGGGATCTTCGCAACACTTGAAACAATTCCAAAAATCTCCCTGCTCCTGCTTCTTAACGCGGACACAGCATCTTTTGAGATATCTATACCAAGTATCTCTACATCTTTGCCGCAAGCGAGCGCACTGTTGAAAATATCAACAGTGTATTTACCTTCTCCGCATCCGGCATCGATGATAAAGGAACTATGCGGGAGGTTTTCTATAAGCAGATCACAAACCTGCTCAGACAACCTGTCATAGTATCCTTTCTCAAGAAAATATGAACGGGAACGGACCATCAGCTTATCATCGCCATGATGCTTTCCTTTTCCTGAACTAAGAAGAAGATTTAATGCCCCTTTTCTGGAAAGATCGAACCTGTGATTATTACTGCAGCAGTAACTGTTTCCTTCCTGAAAAAGAACCTCCCCGCAAACAGGGCATATTATTTCCATCGCTAGTCCTCAACAGAAACAGACCATGTGTTGATATAAGTCTTTCCAGGATCCAGTCTGACCAGATCCTCTTTCTCTTCAAACACAGTAGGTTTGTACTCGTCTCCCGGCAATGATACCCATGGCTCCACGCAAACATATGGTGCCTCTGTTCTAGGTTTATGCCAGAACCCAACATAGTTCATACCTGGAAACTCAACACAGATCGAAGTGCCACCCTTTTTTGAAGCTAATCTGAGTGAGTGCGGAACGTCTGTCAGGACGACAGCATCAAGATCAAACAGATCATGTTTAAGCGGAAGAGTAGTACCGTCCAGCAGAGGATAATCCTCGTAATGATCCACAAAGATCCTTTCAGAGAATATCACCCTCTTTGGCTTACTGGGTTCAGAAAAAATGACTGAATAGTCTTCAAAATCATTATCAGTATCTATAGGAATGTTAAACCCAGGATGTCCTCCTAATCCGAAATACATCGGTTTATTATCCAGATTGTCAACGATATATGATATCTCCAGTTTGTTGTCTTTCAATTCATATTTGACCAGGAATCTGAATAATCTTGGAAACTGAGTTAACGTCTCTTCATTTGCAAGCAACTCAAATACCATAAGAGTTTCTTCATGTTCTACACAGCTAAGCTCCATAGACTTTACAAAACCGTGGATCTTCATTTCGTACTGCATGCCATCCAGTGAATAAACCCCGTCATGAAGTCTGGCTACAAAAGGAAACAGATTAGGCGCTCTTCCAGACCATATTTCAGGATCTCCCTGCCATAAGTATTCCTGTCCTGTGACAGAACGAACAGACTGCAGTTCTGCTCCGATTGATGAAACATCTACAATAAGACGATCATTGGAAATCGTATAAATCATTTAAAATTCTCCCCCACTTCCGGATATTCATTGCAAAGAAGCCTGTATGGCGGCTCGTCTTCTTCTATTGCCGGGAATCTGCCAACAGGCGGGTTAAATCGGTTATCAGTATTATCATCATTGCACTGACTTACTTCCCCAAGAAGCACATCCCCGGTACCAGATTCCACCGAGAAATCATGATATAGATATTGCTGAATATGGATGCTTTCACCAGGAGTCAGCCGTACCTGAGTTCCGGCAGGAACAGTATAAGTTCTTCCGTCCGTATGTACAGTGACATCTGATATATAATCTATTTCCTCGTTCGGCAGCGAATTATAGACACGGATCAGAACGTTGCCTCCCCCACGATTGATAATATCCTCTGTTTTATACCAGTGAAAATGATTCGGTGCATATTGTCCTTCTTTCAAAAACAACAGTTTTTCCGCATATACTTTCGGATATCTGTCAGCCATACTTCTGTTGCCATTTCTGATCGTTATTAAAGAAAAACCCACCTTACTGAAATCCCCAAGGCCGTAATCCGTTATATCCCATCCCAACATACAGTCACGGATCTCATCATATTCGTGTCCTTTCGTAAGCCAATCTTCGGGAGTGAAATTACAGAAAGGCGGCAGATAGCAGCAATGCTTTTTGCACATTTCTTCCAGTTCCCTGATAGCAGCATTTACTTCAGATCGTTTCATTATTCATTTCCTTTGTTATTACGTGAACTCTCATTTACTTTATGTTTACGTTTTTCATGCCGTTCAGACTGTTTCTGAACCTTGCTCTCATAAAATCTAGTCCCCTTATCACTGCCGTTGAAAATACTGCGGACGGCTTTTTTCCCGCCATTTTTGATTTTTAAATATCTAAGTTTTAAATAATACTCATGTCCGCATACGCAGCTTGCTTTAGAAACTCTTTTTCCATCACCATAAACGGCCCAGGGCAAACACTCCACTCTCTCCCCGCACGATGGGCAGATAAAAAGCCGCAGTTTAGGATCATGATACGCATCCCTTGCTACACTATAATTATGTTCATAAGTGCTCAGCGGTTCCCCGTCATCATAGTCTTCTATAGGTGCTTCGTAAGTTCGTATACCTTCTTCCAAGTCAAGATGCTTGCTTACATAGAAAGTATTGATTGCATCATGTAAAGCGTCATGAGCTTCCAGTCCGGTTTCCCCGACCTTTGTCAAAGCCTCACTTAGACCGCAATTTCTTCCTTCATGAAGAATTTGTTTATCAAAGAACTGCTGAAGATCGAACACTTCATTCATATAAAGATCAGGATTCATATGAAACAATCTCAGATTCTGCCGCAAAACACGAAAATCATTATTGCTCCAGCTCATGAATACTGCATCCTTACCGCACCATTTCATAAATGCAGAAAAGGCATCAGGAAACACAATTCCTTTCATTAGTTCCTTATTTCCGATACCGGTTAGTTTAGAGACATTTGTGTTCATCTTTTTATAGTATTTAGGAGTAATTAGAATCTTAAATGTATCGAGAAGTTCACATGATTTGTTCGTCTTAACAGCGCCTATCTCTATCACTTCACCTTCAAGAAACACTGGTGACGTGATCCTCATACCGCTATAAACCGGTTGATTCCACTCCAAATCAAAAATGATGTAATCCACTATACTATCTCCGTTTTAAACAATATAAGAACTTCCAAGTAAACCAATGATACCATAAATAACACGAATTCTTGGATTTGAAACAAAAAAAGCGCATAATGCGCTTTATTTTATTTCATCCTGGGAATCCCCATTATAGTGTTTCTCCGGAAAAATCCAGAATAAATTATAAAAGATTTTCCTGAACCAGGTATCCCCGTAATCAGCGAGATCAATCGGATCAGCAGCCTGTTTGATTATGGAAAGCAGTCTGATATTCTTTTTTTCCAAAGAAGAGGCTATCTCATATGCCCATGCATGACAATAAATCTCACGTGACAGTTCCTTTTCTGACATTCCAATTATGTACTTCTCTCTAATGATCTCTTCTGCCTTTTTACGGCATTCATCCTTTGAAAGCAGTCGCTTATCAGGACGTATAGAATAAGTATTATTTTTTCTTTTGCTATTCATGCAAGACCTTCTTCTTATTTAATAAAGCCTCGTCCGAAGACGAGGCTTTCTGGTGGAGATGGGGAGAATTGAACTCCCGTCCGAAAACCCTTCCACACGAGCGTCTCCGAGCGCAGTCGACCTTTAAACATTCCCTCCACATCATCGGATCGACGCGATGGTGCTTCAGTAGCTTCATATTTTACATGGAAGAACTCAAAGCTTTGTTTTTCTCACGTTCACCGCATAATTCTACGCCACAATCAGTTATGCGATATCACTGACCATGACGAGCAGCATTAAGCTGCTACTGCAACTAATTCGTTGTCAGTTCTTTTTAAATGGAGAGTTTGAAACGGTTCCCCGCCGTTGCTCGCTTCTCTTGCTTCAAGATCCCCGTCGAAACCTTTACATCCCCAGGCTAATTAATACTTCTCCGGCTCAGAATAATCTTCTCCGAATGTTTCAACACGGATACTGGCTATTTTCTGATCTTTCAAAGGTCTGTCATATCTATCACGCGGAACCTGAGAGATCTTTACCGCGCTCTCCACGTTCTCTGTGATCTTCCCGAACGCTGCATAATCTCCGTCAAGATGCGGAGCATCTGCAACCATAATGAAGAACTGACTTCCAGCTGAATTCGGCATCATCGATCTAGCCATAGAAATGACACCTAAAGTATGTGTAAGAGGATTATCAAATCCATTGGACTTGAACTCACCCTTTATTGAATATCCCGGACCTCCCATACCTGTACCTTCAGGATCACCACCCTGAATCATAAAGCCTGGAATAACACGATGAAAAATGAGGCCGTCATAAAAACCGCTGTTAGCCAATGATATAAAGTTCTTTACAGTATTCGGAGCAATTTCAGGATACAGTTTTCCTATCATCCTGCTGCCGCTTTCCATAATAATAGTAACTTCCGGGTTCTTCATTCTAAATTTCTCCTGTCTTTCATAGCACGTTCAGCAACGCGCTTCATTTCACGTTCTGCTTCAGTAGCACGCTTATCGTAAAGCTTCTTGCCTTTACACAGCCCAAGCTGCACTTTAACTCTGCTTCCCTTGAAGTACAATGACAGAGG
>JAEIGA010002160.1_pt1 | contig 31391 bp, 21 predicted proteins | sample 9270691 | NCBI WGS metagenome assembly JAEIGA01 (sample SAMN17057246, study PRJNA624740) | gut metagenome | biome: biome; isolation source: fecal sample | host: Bos grunniens | place: China: Xizang | collected 2019
AGGTGGATACCGTTCTCGACGATGTCCGAGTAAAGCTCAGGCGGAGTCTGCTCGAGTACATGGAGGATTCCGGTCTCGATTCTTGCCACAGACTTGTCGAGGCAGTGCGCAATCTCCTGATATGTGATGGTTGCGTGTACCGGGTGAGCGGTCATGAGATTAGGACCGGTGATTGAATATGGCTCCGGTTCTTCGTCCAGATCAGGAAGAACAGCACCGATGGCAATCTTGATCTTCTCTGCTGTGATCTGACCGACCTTGATGTTGTGCTGCTGGCGAAGATATTGCTGGATGTCGCTTGTGAAGACGTCTCCGGCCACTTTGATCGAGTCCTGTACAACGATGCCTCCGAGGGAAATCACTGCAATCTCAGTCGTGCCGCCTCCTATGTCCACGACCATGTTGCCTTTAGGAGCCTCCACGTCGAGACCGATTCCTAGTGCAGACGCCATAGGTTCATAGATCAGATATACATCACGACCTCCTGCGTGCTCCGAAGAGTCACGTACCGCACGGATTTCAACTTCAGTACTTCCTGAAGGGATGCCGACCACCATCTTGATGTTCGGAGTGAAAAGCGATCTGCGGCGGCTGTTCACCTGCTTGATGAATCCTCTGATCATCATCTCGGCTGCGTTGAAGTCTGCGATGACACCGTCCTTCATCGGGCGGACTGTCTTGATGCCAGGATTTTCGCGTTCCTGCATCAGTTTTGCCTTCTGGCCCAAAGCTATTGCCTTGCCTGTGTTATTGTCGATTGCCACGATGCTCGGCTCATCAAGCACAATCTGATCATTCTGGAAGATGACAGTATTCGCTGTTCCGAGGTCCATCGCAAGCTCTTGGGTTAAGAATGAAAATCCCATATTTCTTGTCTGCTTTTTCGATTAAACCAAATAGGCCGTAAAAATACAAAATATATCTCAATATCATAGATAAAATTTTGTTAATTTTGTGGCATGGAAAGGAAACGATATGTTATCATGATGGCCGCGGGCAGCGGTACGAGAATGGGAGCGGGAATGCCAAAGCAGTTTCTCGATATGGACGGCAAGGCTGTCCTTCAAAGAGCCATTGAAGTTTTTCAGGAGGCCTGCCCGGGAATATCGGTCGTTACAGTTCTTCCGGAAGACTTCGTAGACTATTGGAAGGACTATTGTCTCAAACACAATTTCATATGTCCTCAGATTCTCGTCAAGGGTGGAATAACTCGTTTTCATTCGGTCCGAAATGCTTTGGAGAGGATTCCGGATGGGGCTGTCGCAGCAGTTCATGACGGGGTGCGTCCTCTGATAACATCTGCCAAGGTTCGCGAACTTTATGAACTTGCTGAAGATAAGGTAGGGGTGGTGCCGGTCATTCCTTGTGTGGATACGATGAAGGTGCTCAAGCCTTCTGAAGTGAAAGGTGTATGGGAAGAAGTCGGTGAGGAGGCGGACAGAAGCATCCTTTTTGGAGCTCAGACTCCGCAGGTGTTTCAGTCTGAAATACTTAAGGCAGCATATGCCCAGGCATATGATCCGGCATTTACAGATGATGCTTCAGTTGTCACCAGATACGGAAAAAGCCTCTCCTATGTTATTGGGGAGAGGCTCAATATAAAGATTACTACACCCGAAGACCTGATTATGGCCAAAGCCATAGTCGCTGTCAGGGATATGTAAGACTATTCTTGTTCCTTTGCTTTTTCCTTTTCCTTCTTCTTGGCTTCCTTGTGTTTCCTGACACTTGCCGAGAAGCTGGTGTTCTGGTATTCCTTTACCCATACCTGACGCTCGATTGCCTGATCAAGAGAAATCTGAGTTTCGGTCTGCTGAACATACGGAATCTTCTGGATTGTGTTGAGAAGAATCTGCATAAGGTGGTCGTGGTCAAAACAGAAAATCTTGATAAGCAGGTTGTGTTTTCCTGTTACAAAATGACATTCCACCACTTCTGAAATCTTTTTGAAAGCCTCAATCACCTCCGGGTATTTGTTGGCTTCCGAAAGAGAAACGCTGATGAAGGCACAGACATTGAGTCCGAGTGCCTGAGGTTTGACCAGCAGACGGGAACCGGTGATGACTCCACTGGCCTCCAATCTTTTAACTCTCTGATGAATCGCAGCACCTGATACATTGCACTCGCGTGCGATCTCCAGGAAAGGCATTCTTGCGTTCTTGACCAGGAAGGAGAGGATCTTCTGATCGATCTGGTCAAGTTGATAATTGTTTGACATATTGTAAGTTGTTTTAAGGCGTTTCGCTTACAAATTTACAGACAAAATGTAAAATGTCAAATAAATATCAGAAAATGATTCTAAATTGGAATTCCAGAATGCGATATTTCTTAAAATATGCAGTAAATTTGACGTTGTTAAATCATTACAAATCATAATGAGATGAAGACCTTGAAATTGATTCTGATTGTAGTTCTGATGTCGATTGTATACCCGGTGTCAGCGAAGACCTATTCGGTGGTTTCTCCAAACGGAAATTTGGAGGTAAGTGTCTGTGCTGGAGACAGATTGACCTATTCGTTGTCTGTAGGAAAGGATGTTGTCATTCAACCTTCCGAGATTGCTGTGCTCCTTGAAGACGGCATTGTCTATGGTGGCGATGCCAAGGTTAGAAAAGTAGTCCGTAGGGGTGTGAATGAAAGCATACGGACGACATTGTATAAAAAAGCAGAGATAAAGGATGTATATAACGAATTGTTACTGCGATTTGCAGAATTCTCGTTAATAGTGAGGGCTTATGACGATGGCGCGGCCTATCGCTTCGTCTCTCATTCGAAGGAACCGTTTGTGGTCAAGGGAGAAAAGGCTGCATTCCGCTTTGCTGAAGATGCGCAGGCATGGATTCCATATGTGAGCCAACATAAAGAGACCTTGGAAACTCAGCTGTTCAATTCTTTCGAATCGGTCTATACCCATGCCATGCTCAAGGATTGGGATAAGGCAAGCCTTGCTTTTATGCCTGTGCTTGTGGATGTGGGCAAAGGGAGAAAGGTCTGTCTTATGGAAGCAGAACTGCTTGATTATCCGGGAATGTTCCTTCATAATGCTGATGGGGATTCTCAGATCGAAGGTCGTTTTGCCCGTTATCCAAAGGAACTGGTGCGAGGAGGACACAATAATCTTCAGATGCTTGTTGCTTCGCGAGAGGATTATATTGCAACTTGCAAAGCGAATACGGAGTTTCCGTGGAGAATAATGTCTGTGTCAGAGAACGATGCCCGGATGGCGGACAATGATATGGTGTACCGTCTGTCCAAGGCTCCGGAAGGGGATTTCAGCTGGGTCAAACCGGGAAAGGTTGCATGGGAATGGTGGAACAGCTGGAATGTGCAGGGTGTGGATTTTAAGACAGGAGTCAACAATGATACCTATAAGTTCTATATAGATTTTGCATCTGAATATGGTGTGGAGTATGTGATTCTTGATGAAGGATGGGCTGTTTCAGGCAAAGCTGATCTGTTTGATGTTGTGCCGGAAATCGATGTCAAGGAACTGGTGGACTACGCAGAAGATAAAGGTGTCGGTATCATCCTTTGGGCCGGTTACAATGCCTTTGCCGATGATATGGAGAAGGTCTGCAGATATTATTCGGAAATGGGCGTGAAGGGCTTCAAGATTGATTTTATGGATCGTGACGACCAGCTTATGACAGCATTTCATCACCAGGCGGCAAAAGTCTGTGCAAAGTATCACATGCTATGCGACTTCCACGGAACATATAAGCCGACAGGATTGCACAGGACCTATCCGAATGTGATAAACTTTGAGGGTGTCTATGGACTTGAACAGTGCAAATGGGCGGACCATAATACATTCGATCAGGTTACCTATGATGTTACAGTGCCTTATATCCGTATGGCAGCCGGCCCTATGGATTACACTCAAGGAGCGATGACCAATGCGATACGTCAGAATTTCAGGGGTATTTATGATGAGCCGATGAGTCAGGGAACGAGATGCCGCCAGCTTGCGGAATATGTTGTCTTTGAGTCGCCTCTGAACATGTTGTGTGACTCTCCGGTAAAATATAGGGCGGCATCGGAATGCGCGCGATTCATCGCGGATGTCCCTTCTGTATGGGATGAAACCGTGGCTTTGGATGGAAAGGTGTCTGAATATATAGTCATGGCAAGACGTAAGGCAGACGTATGGTATGTCGGTGCCATGACTGACTGGAATGCCCGTACGCTTGAGATGGAACTTGATTTCCTTCCTGAGGGTAATTATAAAGTGGAAATATATCAGGATGGAGCCAATGCAGACAAGTTCGCCACTGATTATATAAAATACGAAATCGATCTGCAGCCGGACCGTAAACTAAAGATACAGATGGCTCCGGCAGGAGGATGGGTTGCGAAGATTCTTCCTTGCAGATGTTCAGAATAATGGATTATATGGTTCCACCGGTAGGATGGTAGCATAAAAACAAAAGAAGCTGACCTTTGGGTCAGCTTCTTCATTATAGGTGGATTTATTAGATTTTGGTAAGTGTCAATGTCATGGTTGTGAAATCAACGAGGACTGTATAAGTGCCTGATGTATATCCGGCCAACAGAGGATAGAACTGAGGAGCATCGTCCCAGGATTTGAGCTCCCAGCCTCTGTATTCGGTCTTCTCATAATCCTCTTTAGGACCCCATTGACCGCTCCAGTCGGAAGATTCACAGAATTTGATTCCATGTCCCTTTGGATCCTCAGGTCCGTTGTCGAAGTTGAACTGGAAGTTTTCAATCTGGAATTTGCCGTCTGCAATTCTCTCAAGCTCCACAAGACTTGCCCAACCGTTGAATCCTCCACACATGAAGAGTGTTGTAGGATAGTCGGACTCAATAACGACATCTGCCTCAGTCAAGGTCAGGGTCACCTTCATTGTGTTGAGATCCAGGCGGACAGTATATTTTCCGCTCTTGAAGTCAGGGTCTGCTTCCTCAGGAACAAATCTTATGTCTTCTCCTTCCACCTTTGCCTTAACTGTCCAATAATCACTTGCAGTGTCATCTCTTTGGTATTCAGTCCACTCTGCATTGTCGAACTTGAATGAACTGTTCTTGTAGATGTGGATGTTGTGTCCCTCAAAGATATTACTCTCGATCTCATATAGAGCCAGACTTTCCACCATTTCCCAGTTGTTGTCCAGTCTTTCTCCGAACACATAGAAAGGAATCTTAGGTTCAAAGACATCTGCAGTCTTTGTCAATGTCAGCTTCATTGTATTGAGGTCTACATGAATTGTATATACACCGCTCACATATCCATGCTGAAGCGGATAGAACTGAGAATCTCCGTCATTCTCGGATGCGAATATCTTTATGTCTCCGAAGGCTGAACCTTCCGCTGTGTCCTGTCCGTAGAATGGGTAGGCATCTTCTGAAACAAAGAATTTGAATCCTTTGCCGTCCTCAGGTTTTCCGAACATCAGAGTGATCTCCTTCGCTTCGTATATGCCTGAAGCTGTTGAAGAAAGAGTTGTCGCTGTGTCCCAACCGCCAGGACATGCACCTCCCTTCATATAAAGCGCATCTGGAAAGACAACTTCCGCCTCAGGAAGTCCTGCAGAGAAGGATTTTTGTGAAGATGTCTTGGTCTCGCTGCCGGCAGTAGCTGTCACGACCGCAATCATGTCGACGCTGCCACCGCTCTGACATCCCATATCATTGAGAAGCGCAGTGTACTCATTGTCTTTGATGGTGTATGAAAGTCCATCTTCCTCAAAGGTGACTCCATCTTCAAACAGATCAGATCCGGCCTTGCCGACATAGAGGGTGTACTTGACCTCGAGTTTCGAGTTTTCAATGGTTCCTGAAGTCCAGGTGAAGGAAATTGTACCTTCGCTGGCTGTGGCAGTAAGCTCAGGCGCACTGAGCACATCATTTACAGGAGTATCATCTGGCTGTTCTTCCACAGGTTTATCAGGAGTACAGCCTGCAGCCGTTGCAAATATTGCTGCGGCAGCTAAGAATTTTAGTAATCTTTTCATGGCGACAAATCAATTTTTAACAAATATATGATTTGAAAATATATAAACCGCCACTGTAGTAAGTATGGTATTATATGTTGAGCGGATAGTATTACTAAGGTGGCTGTGTGTGAGTTTTTTTATACCCTCCGACTTCGCGGGATATCAATAAGAGATGGCGTTAAACGAAATCTGAGTAGGATTTTTTAGTGTGCTTCAGAAGATAGAAGTTTGTATGATAATACAATATTATACAATACTGATACTATCTTATATGCTTGTTTGCATATCTGTACCTTATTCATATTTTTGTCTTAAATGTTCAAATTGCGCAGATATGGACTTTAACGAAAAATTACAGAAACTTCGCGAGGATCATTCTGTCCTGATGGGACAAAGAAATAAAGAAGCGTCCTCAAATGGCGTCTGGACCAGGTATCAGTATCCGGTCCTGACATCTGACCATGCTCCTTTATATTGGAGGTATGATCTCAATCCTAAGACAAATCCTCTTTTGCTGGAAAGGTTCGGAATCAACGGAACCTTCAATGCCGGAGCAATCAAGGTTGATGGGAAATACACCATGGTTGTCAGGGTGGAAGGCAATGACAGAAAATCTTTCTTTGCCTTGGCTCAGAGCGATAGAGGAATAGACGGCTTCCGATTCTCTCCCTATCCGATCGAGTTTGAAAGTCTGGGAGAAACCAATGTCTATGATATGAGGATAGTGCGTCATGAGGATGGTTGGATATATGGAATATTCTGTGCTGAAAGTTACGACACGGGGGCCGGGGCCGGAGACCTGTCTTCTGCTGTTGCTCAAGCCGGTGTGGTCAGGACAAAGGATCTGAAGACGTGGCAGAGGCTTCCTAATATAAAGTCTGCCACACAGCAGCGTAATGTCGTTCTGCATCCTGAATTTGTGGATGGTAAATATGCTCTTTACACAAGACCACAAGCCGGATTCATTGACGCCGGAAGTGAGGGTATGGGCATCGGGTTCGCGCTTGTGGAGGATATGTGCAAGGCTGAAATCAAGGAAGAAATGATCCTGGACAGCAGACTCTATCATACTATAAAGGAAAGCAAGAACGGAGAAGGTCCGTCACCTTTGAAGACTCCGTCCGGTTGGCTTCATCTTGCGCATGGTGTACGAAATTGTGCGGCAGGACTCAGGTATGTGCTTTATATGTACATGACATCTCTTGATGATCCGTCAAAGGTGATTGCAAGTCCTCCGGGATACACTCTGGCTCCAATTGAACAGGAAAGGGTGGGGGATGTCAGCAATGTCCTGTTCTCCAATGGATGGATTGCCGATGAAGATGGAACGGTATATCTTTATTATGCTTCCAGCGACACCAGGATGCATGTGGCGACTTCGACTATAGATCGTCTGGTGGATTATTGCATGAACAGCGGATCAGACGGACTCACCTCGGAAACTTCAGTTGAACGTCTCAGATTACTGATAGATGCAAATAGTCCTTATATAAAAGAAGATGACAAGTAAATGAACAGTTCAAAAAATATTTTTACTGAATTCCCTCCTATTTCGAATGATGATATTTTCGTCATTTTTGAAAGAAGGAAGACGGAGTTCAATTTTCCGGTTCATGTCCATCCTGAATATGAAATAAATTTCATTACAGGAGCTCACGGAGCTGTGCGGGTGGTCGGTGACAGGGTTGATGAGATTTCAGATATGGAAATGGTGCTCATCACCGGCAGTAATCTTGAGCACACCTGGAAGAATGGTGATGTTCCGGGAGGCAGGGATATATATGAGGTTACAATACAGTTTTCTCCGAACCTGCTTGAGCAGGGTGGATTCCTTGGCAAGACCCATTTCGCACCGATAAGAAAGATGTTTCAGGACGGACAGAATGGAATCTCATTTTCAGAACCTGTCATCCGTCAATGTGGTGCCATCATACAGCAGATACTAAGGAGCAAGGATGGTTTCAATTCATTTCTGATGTTCCTTTCACTGCTGAATGTCATGGCTCATGATGACAATTATAAGGTGTTGTCAAATTCCAAGTTCAGTTCCTATCATGAAGTTTATGACAGCAAGAACATAAGCGTGATTATGGAATACCTGAACAATAATTATCACAGAAAGATTACTTTGGAAGAGGCTGCGACCCTCGTGAATATGAGTGTTCCTTCGTTTGCTCGTTTTATACGTGCGCGTACAGGTTTCAGTTTTGTCAACTGTCTGAACAATATCCGAATAGGAAGTGCTGCGAGGATGCTTATAGATGAACCGTCGGAGACAATTGCTTCAATCGCATATAGATGCGGTTTCAACAATCTGTCGAATTTCAACAGGATATTCAGGGCAAAGAGAGGCGTTACTCCAAAGGAATTCCGAAGTTATTACAAGAAAAACAAGATCATAATATGAGAAGAATCATAATTTCCCTGATGGCGGTTCTGTCTCTGGCAGGATGCCTCCGGAGCGGTCATCCGTGTGACAGTCAGGCCGACTTTCGCGTACATGCTTTGTATGGCAGGCTGGTAGAACTGAAGGAAAAAGGAGTGATGGTAGGTCATCAGGATGACCTGATGTATGGACATGCATGGGAGTACGAAGACGGAAGATCAGATATATTGGAGGTCTGCGGCTCCTATCCTGCCGTGATGGGATGGGATCTGGGAGGTCTGGAACTGGATGACTCCTGCAATCTGGATGGTGTGCCTTTCGACAAGATGAGAGAGGCTGTGGTTATGGCGGATTCCATGGGCTGTGTCATTACATTTTCTTGGCATATGCGCAATCCTGTGACAGGCGGTTCTTCATGGGATCTTTCAGGAGGCAATGTCGTAAGGGAGGTTCTTCCCGGAGGTAGCTGCCATGAATTGTACAAGGGCTGGATGGATAAGTTTATTGCCTTTATGAAGTCACTGAAAGATCATAGCGGCAATTCGATCCCTGTGGTGTATCGTCCATATCATGAGAATACCGGAGGTGCATTCTGGTGGGGAGCACTGTCATGCAATCCTGAGGATTACATAAGGCTTTGGCGATGGACGGTTGATTATATGTACTCTTCCGATGTACATAATCTCTTATATGCCTATTCTACAGATATTTTCAAAAGTGAAGAAGAGTATATGCTTCGTTATCCTGGCGATGAGTGGGTTGATATCATGGGTTGGGATGCCTATCACAGGCCTCAGGATTGGGACTTTCTTGCCGGAATGGAGCGTATGGCAAAGACTGTGAGTGCTCTCGCTTCTGAGCATGGCAAGCTTGCGGCTCTCACTGAAACAGGTCTGGAATCGGTTTATTTGGAAAACTGGTGGACTGAGTATCTTCTGCCTTCTGTAAGAGGACGAGATTTGTGCTGGGTCCTGCTTTGGAGGAATTCCCAGAAAATGGAAGACCACTTTTTTGCTCCGTTCAAAGGTCATAAGTCTGAAGCAGACTTCAATGAGATGGTTGGACAGAAGGATATCCTGGTTTTGAATGATCTAAACTGAAACTATATGAAGCATATCAAGTATTTATTCCCTTTGCTTGTAGCCATGTTGTGTGGATGCAAGGAAGAAGTGTATAATCCCTATCCTCCTCAGGCACCGGAAGATAAAGTGTATGTTGATCCGGACGCTACTGTGCAGACAAGGAATCTGTTGGATAATATGGATAAGCTTTCAAAGGAAGGCAGGACCATGTTCGGTCATCAGTGCTCCACCTTATATGGTATAGGATGGGCCGGCGAGCAGGGACGTTCAGATGTCAAAAGCATATGTGGTGATTACCCCGCAGTAGTGGGCTGGGACCTTGCTGAGATTGAATTGGGAAAGGATGTGAATATTGACGGTGACAGTTTTGATGCCATCAGGGAACTTATCAGGCAGTCTTATTCAAGGGGTGGCATTACCACTCTTAGCTGGCACACGACCAATCCTGCTACAGATGGTAATTCATGGGATACGACCGAGGCCGTGCATAGAATCATCCCGGGTGGTGACCTGCATGAGAAGTTCTGTGGATATCTTGACGCTGTGGCAGAGTTCATAGGAAGCCTCAAGGTCGGGGATGAGTTCGTCCCTGTGCTTTTCCGTCCATGGCATGAGCACTCCGGAAGCGGATTCTGGTGGGGCAATGGCAATTGTACATCCGAGCAGTTCGTGGCATTATGGAAATTTACTGTGGAGTATCTCAGAGACACCAAGGGCCTGCATAATATCATATATGTATTCAGTACGGATATAGTTTCCTCGCAGAGCGCTTATCTGAATTTCTGGCCAGGCAGCGAATGGGTGGATGTGATAGGAATCGATGCCTACGAGAGACCGGGCTGGACTTTGCCGGAAAACGGTATAAGGCTGATGCGTCTGCTCAACCACATATCCATCAACAGAAACAAGCCGTATGCTTTCACTGAAACAGGTCTGGAGTGCAATACGTCGCAGCCTCAGTGGTGGACCAAGAATCTTGCGGCCTCTTTTGCCGGCCTGTCTCCTGCCTATGTCCTGGTGTGGAGAAACAAGGATCTGTCTCATTTCTACGGACCATATCCCGGATGTGTGTCAGAAGATGATTTCAAGGAATTCATTGAGTCAGAGAACATCTTGACGGAAAGCGAAATAAAAGGAATATATGAATAGGATATCACTTGTGCTCTTGCTTGGTCTGCTTTGGGGCTGTTCTTCGGTTGAGACGGTAAGAGAATATATCTCATCATCATGGGACAGCACCGTACGATATAATCCTACTGATGAGGGAACTCTTCTTGGCTTGCCGTGCAGATATACGGTACCATGTCCGGAAGGGACTTTTCAGGAAATGTATTATTGGGACACCTTCTTCACTAATGAAGGCCTGCTGAAGGATGGAAGAATCGATCTTGCCCTTGGTAATGTTGAAAATGTCATGTATCTGGTGGATAAATATGGCTATATGCCGAATGGAACAAGAACCTGGTATCTCAACCGTTCGCAGCCTCCATATCTTGCCTGGATGGTGGAATCGGTGTTTGATGCAACATGTGATACTCTTTGGCTATCTCGCGCATATGAAGCCATCGACAAGGAGTATTCGTTCTGGGTTGTGCACAGAGGGACGCCCGTCGGGCTTTCCGCCTATTCTTCATCAGCCGATGATGCTTTGGCCGAGGAATTTGTACACACAGCTTCGCAGCGACTCAAGCATGATTTTATGGCAGAATGTGCCTCACGCGAGGATATGCTGCGTATGGGAAGACATTTTGCTGCCGAAGCTGAGTCCGGTTGGGATTTCAACCCTCGTTTTTTAAGACGTTGTGAGGATTTTTGTCCTGTGGATCTGAATGCCAACCTTTATCATTATGAGCGATTGATGCAAAGGTTTTCCGTGATACTTGGAAATGGTTTGGAATTATTGTGGTCAGAGCGTGCAGAAACAAGAAGGATGTTGATGGAAAAATACATGAAGGGAGATGATGGACTTTTCTATGATTACAATCATGTGTCGCATGAGAAAAGTCCGGTCGTTTCTGCTGCTGTCTTCAATTTGCTCGCAGCTCAGGTGATTGAGGGAGCGGAAGCACAGATTCTGGCACAATCTGCCTTGGACAGGCTCGAATGTCGTCATGGATTGGCAATGTGCGCCGAAGATGATTACATACACGACTATCAATGGTCTTGGCCATATGGCTGGGCCCCAGGCGTGTATATGGCAGTGAGAGGCTTGGATAATTATGGCCTTTTTGCCGATGCTGAGCGGTTGGCTTCAAAATATCTGAATTCCATATCGCGTATATACAGACGTACCGGTAAGGTGTGGGAAAAATATAATGTGACCGATATTTTTGAAAATGTCGATGCTGAGTACGAGACTCCTCAGATGTTGGGATGGAGTGCGGGTACATTCATCTGGCTTTCTGAATATTTAGAAAAACGAAACAGACTATGAAAGGACTGATTAAATTTATTTTGTCTATTGGGGCATTGCTGTTATCTGTCGTTTCGGTTCAAGCACAGCGAAACGTATCCGGAACAGTTGTGTCCGGCCCGGATCCGGTGACTGGAGCATTAGTGTATGTTCAGGGAACTCAGACCGGAACAACGACAGACGCCGATGGTCGTTTTAATATAATGGCTCGGGACGGTTCCGTTCTTTGTGTTGAATGTCTTGGATTCAAGCCGTGTACCGTGGTTGTTGAAAATGGCGTATCGGATTATCTGATTGAAATGGAGGTGGATAGTCAGATGCTTGAGGATGTTGTTGTGGTTGGCTATGGCAGCATGAAGAAAAGCGACTTGACAGGCTCTGTCGCATCGGTGAAGATGGAGGCCCTGCAGGACAGGAACAGCAATTCGGTCGAGGGCCTGCTTCAGGGAAGGGCTGCCGGTCTGCAGGTAATGAACACATCTCAGGATCCCGGTGCCGGCTCCGTCATAAGAATACGTGGAAACAGTTCCCTCAATGGTTCAAATACTCCTCTGATTGTGGTGGATGGCTTTCCGCTTGGAGAGGCAGGTAATCTGTCGCAGATCAACCCATCGGACATAGCTTCCATAGAGATTCTCAAGGATGCTTCTGCTGCAGCCATATACGGCTCAAGAGGAGCGAACGGAGTCATTCTTGTTCAGACAAAAAGGGCGGAGAAGGGTAAGACAGCGGTGAATGTAAAGCATCAGACCACTGTAGGACATTTTACGGAACCTCTGAACATCTGGAGGGATCCTCTTCTGATGGCTCAGATTGCAAATGAAGAACTGGTCAATGCCGGTCTGTCTCCGACATATATCGGAGCGTACACAAATGGAGTGTATTATCCGTCCCTTCTGGAAATAGAAGAAGGGAAGTGGGGCAACACCGATTGGTCGAAAATAGCCTTGAGGACTCCTGTAGTCAACAATACTTCTGCATCTGTGGCTTATTCTGCGGACAAGGTTTCAATGAATCTCAGTCTGAATTACTTCGACGACCAGGGTGTGTACATCAAGGATAGTTTCAACAAGACCAATGTGAACTTCAACACCATCTACCAGCTTTCAAAGGCAGTGACGGTCCAGGCTTCTTCCATACTTTCTTTTCATGGAAGAAATGCGAACAATACTCTTGCGTATGGCCGAAATCCTCTTTGGCCTGTCTATGCTGAGAATGGGGGATATTATCTGACTTCGGAAACGGATTTCGATCATCCGTTGGTGACTACTGAAAATGTAAGGAACTATACTGCTGGAAAGGATGTCATAACATCTCTTGCTGCTGAAGCAGAACTGATGGAAGGCTTGAAGATCAGGTCCCAGCTCAATTACAGTTATCTTTCATCCATCCAGGATGTCTATCATGCGTCCAATACTTCCCAGGATGCCTACGACCTCAAGGGTAGGGCGCAGATGAACTACTGGTCGTCGCAGGATATTCTGTCAGAAACCTATCTTACATATTCCGGAACATCGGCGAGACACACATATTCTGTCATGGCAGGTCACTCATTTGACAAGGCCATGTCGAGAGGATTGTATGCCACAGCCTATGGCTTTGTGAATGATTCTCTTCAGAATGAGGATATGAGTGCGGGCGATCCGGAAAAGAATTATATTTCCAATTCATATTCAGACAGCAAGATGCTGTCATTCTACGGCAGAGGCAATTATGCCTATGATGACAGATATCTGCTCACAGTCACCATGCGTGCAGACGGGTCGTCAAAGTTCGGTGCGCATAACAAGTGGGGATATTTCCCGTCTGCTGCTGTCAGCTGGAAGGTTCACAACGAGAGGTGGATGAAGAACAATATGGTTTTCGAGGAGCTGAAGTTGAGGACAAGCTTCGGTCTGTCAGGAAACCAGGGCATATCTCCTTATCAGACTCTCAACAGGTTCGGAACTGAAAAATATTGGTCTGACGGGAAATGGCAGACTGCAGTAGGTCCGGGATATGAGATCGGAAGAGAAGGTGCCAACGACCGCTATGTCCTATGGGGCGGAATCTCCAATCCGGAACTCAAGTGGGAGACCACAAGCCAGTTCAATGTGGGCGCAGACATCACCTTCAAGGGCAATGGCCCAAGGGTGACGATCGACTATTATGAAAAATATACGACAGATCTTCTGAGAGAGAAGTACCTTCCTCTTTCGAGCGGATATGACAAGATGTGGGTGAATGACGGAAGTATATTGAACAGAGGTTTTGAGGTTACTGTTGATGCAAACATTGTCAACAGAAGAGATTTCTCTTTGTCGGGAACACTAATCTTCTCCTTGAACAGGAATAAGGTTACAGGACTTGGAAACGCTGTTTCAAGCGGTCTGAATACAGATCCCGCAACAGGAATGCAGTATGAGTTCTGTGGCTCGTCATTGGATACTTTCAGTGCAACACCTTGCATCTATGCAGTGGGTTATCCGATGTATTCGTTCTATGGTTATCGTGTGGATGGTATAATCCAGAGGGGAGAGGATCCCGGTTTCATGAGCAATGACGGCAAAGACAGGCCGGGAGAACTGAAGTATGTCGATCTTAATGGAGATTATGCCATTGATGAAAAGGACAGATGTGTCATCGGTGATCCTAATCCTGATTTTACGGCCAGTCTGAACATCAGCATGAGATGGAAGGGCTTTGATGCTTCGTTGTTCCTTAACGGAGTATATGGAAATGATGTGATATACAACGGATACACATATGATCCGCGCGTAAAGGTCAAGAGATGGACACAGGATAATCCGACAAATGAATATCCGAGTCTCAATTCGACAAGAAGCTATCTGTTCTCTGACTACTTCATCCAGGATGGCTCATATTTGAGAATCCAGAATCTTTCCTTGGGATACACTTTCAATCTGAAGAAGGTGATGAACAGTGTCCGAATCTTCGCTGATGTCGATAACCTGTATACCTTCACTTCGTTCGAGGGTTATAATCCGGAAGTGGGAGTTGACGGCATATATTGGGGTGGCTACCCTAAACTGATAAGATGGTCGTTAGGTGTGGATCTAAATTTCTAGTGCTATGAAGATGAAAAACTATATATTGACAGTATTTGCGGCTGTGTTGGTCATTCAGTCCTGCAACCTGCAGGAAAAGTCATACGGATTCTATTCCAATGACAATTTCTACAAGTCGGAAGAAGATGCTACATCTGCCCTTCTGTATGCCTACAACGCTCTGACTTTCCTCGAATATTCGAGAGGTATCTTTTATCTGGGGGACATTCCTACCGAGACAATGAGCCCAAAGAGTGACGAGGCTGGAGACGTGTATCAGTTGGAGAATTGGATTTCCACTAATGAAACAGAGCAGCTCGAGTACTATTTCAAGTTCTGCTACATCGCCATCAACAGGGCAAATTCGGTCTTGTCCAATATCGATGCGGCTTCCGTACCGGAGGATGCGAAACGCAGAATCAGTGGAGAAGCATATTTTCTAAGAGCCTGGAATTATTTCAACCTGATGAGAAACTTCGGAAAGGTGCCTGTCCATACGGAGGCAGTCAGTGAACTTGCCATGACCACAGCTCCTATGGCCGAGAATCTGGATGAGCTTTTCTCACTGATACGTCAGGACTGTTGGACCGCCATATCTCTTCTTGGAGTCAAGAAGGAATTCGGCAGGGCTGATAAGGTCGCTGCAGAGTCTCTATTGGCAAAGGCTTACTTAACTGTTGCATCAGCTAAGGAAAACAAGGCCTATCTATACTCTGACATGGATGTTGTGGTGAGTGAAATGTATGACAGCAGTGCATTCTATGCCGCTAAGGTCATAAATGATTACAAGGAATACTACGATTTCGATAATGACCTGAAGCATATTTATGACGTCAGCCATCCTGATGGGCCTGAGCATATTTTCATAATGCCGAATGAACGCTCGGGTACGCAGGAAGGCAATTATTCCAAGTTGCCGTTGATGTTCCTTCCGTCCAACAGTTCCATTCCTTTCTATATAAAATACTCTGATGGAACCCTCCAGAAGGCTAACGGAAACGGTTGGGGAGTGTTCCTTTGCAATGCGGATTTTGTTGAAAACGGTTACAGTGCTGTGGATAAAAGAAGGACAGAGCTGATTCACAGCAGCATCTATGATGCGGCTGGCAATCCTATCATGCCAAATCAGGTACAGGGCTATTTTACTTCAAAGTACGTCGATCCTGATTTTATAGGCGAGAGAACAAGTGCCAGACCATATCTTATAAGATTCTCAGATATTGCTCTTGTCTTTGCCGAGGCTGCCGGACCTGTTGAGGGACTGCCGATACTCAATAAAATCAGAGAAAGAGCCGGTCTGCCTCCTTTGCCGGAGGGTCTTGATGTCGCTGTGTACAGAAAGGAGGTCATCAAGGAAAGGGCTTTGGAACTCGCCTTTGAGGGGAATCGTCTCTATGATTTGAGACGTACCGCAAGCGTTACCCTTACTGACATGAAGGCATTCGGTCTTTCTGAAATGGAAACTGCATTTTTCCCGATTCCTCAGAGAGAGATAGATTTGAACCCTAATTTGTAGAGATATGGTACGTAATATTATAAGATTAATGCTGCCGTTGCTGTTTGTGGCATCCTGCGCCAAGCAGATCAATCAGCAGATTCCGAGCAACGAGTGCTCTATTCTTGACATACGTGTCTTCGGACAGCTTGGAAAACCGGAAATTCATCGTCTGGACGATGAGAATGGAGAGATTACATTGTTCATAAACAAGACTGATGACTATCCGTGGAGCGAGGTCAAGGTGGAGGCTATTGCTCTATCCTCCTACGCTCATTCTGACCTGAAGGAGGATGCTGTACTGGATTTCTATAATCCTCAGAGAAAAGCCGTCATACGCGTGACTTCCCAGACAGGCAAGTCTGTAGACTGGGCGGTGATCCTCAAGCCATATGATGCATTCTATGCAGGTGTATGGAAGGTCATCGATGCGAAAATATACGTGGATCAGAATATCTCCGGCTGCGGTACAGGTTCTTGGGGTACGCCAATGGGAGGAGATGAATTCGGACTTTATTTCACTCCTGAACTTGATAACATCGTCACGATTGACATGGCTTCTGAAATGGTTGACGGCAAGTTCGTCGGAACCATCACCAATGCTCCGGGTGAGGATGGCCTGTGGGGTGAATTCAAGGGTGTCTGGCCCGGAGAATACCCTGAAGATGCACCCCTTGATATGACACCTCGTCTGAGACATCTGCTTCCTCCGGGAGAGTCAGAATGGATACTGGATCTTACGACCAACGAAATGAAGATCACCAATAAGAACATCACCTCAACCATGACATTCGAGACAGATGAATGGGGAAATATGGTCTTTGTCTTCAATCTTCCGAATGCGGCTCAGGAGATAGGCGGTTCCAACTTCTATGATAATTTCTGGAGGAGCAGCTACAGGTTTTGTTATATAGTCAACCGCGTCCAATGAGTATGAAGGAAGCTCTGAAAAATGAACTGGTGGGCAATATCCTTCCTTACTGGAGCCGTATGGTCCGTGAGGACGGCAGTTTCCCGGGGAGGATAGATATCGATGGAATGTGCGATGACTCTTCTCCTGTCGGAGCCGTGATGGCCTTCAGGATGCTCTGGATGTTTTCTGCTGTTTCCCGATATCTGAAGGATGAGCAGGCGGGACAGATTGCAGACAGACTTTATGGATACGTGACGAATGCATTTGTGGACAAGGATAGAGGAGGTGTATGGTGGTCTGTATTGCCGGATGGCACAGTGCATTGCGACAAGAAGCAGAGCTATGCCTTAGGTTTTGCAATTTATGCCCTTTCCGAATATGCTTTCCTGCGCAGATCCCGGGAGGCGGAAGAAATGGCAATGCGTCTGTTTGACTGCCTTGAGAAAAGAGTCTGGGATGACATCCATCATGGATATGTTGAAGCTTTGGCAGCGGATTGGACTCCTCTTGATGATGTCCGTCTGAGTGACAAGGATATGAATGCTGTGTTTACGATGAACACTCATCTTCATATTCTGGAGCCGTACACCAATCTTTACCTGCTGACCTCTGATACTGCTGTCCGTAATGCTGTATTGCGTCTTTTGAACATATTCAGAGACAGGATTCATGATAAGGGAACATCCCATCTCGGTTCCTTCTTTGACTCGGATTGGAAAAGACTGGATTCGGAAATATCATATGGTCACGATATAGAAGCATCCTGGCTTATCTGTGAGGCTGCAGACGCTGTTGGATGCGGGGATAAGTCATATTATGAACTTGCAGATAATCTTGTACATGCCTGCGAGGATGGATTTATGTCTGATGGAAGCCTTGCCTACAGGAATGATTCCGGCTTTCTGGATGAGGAACGACATTGGTGGGTGCAGGCAGAAGCGGCGGTAGGTCTTATGAAGATGTATAGAAGGACAGGGCAGACGAAGTGGCTTGAGCAGAGCAGGAGGGTGTGGGATTATATCTCGAAGAACATCGTGGATTGCAGAGGTGGGGAATGGTTCTGGAGCAGACTTCCCGATGGTTCTGTGAACATGAAGGAAGACAAGGCCGGTTTCTGGAAATGTCCATATCATAATGGAAGAATGTGTGTTGAACTGTTAAAGGAACTTGAATATGAATAGAGTGAGATTCAGTGAGAAAATAGGATATGGCTTCGGAGATATGGCTTCTTCGATGTTCTGGAAGGTGTTTTCATATTATCTTCCGTTCTTTTATTCCAATGTTTTCGGGTTGACCTTGGATCAGGTCGCCTTGCTTCTTATCGTCACGAGGGTATGGGATGCCGTATCTGACCCGATGATGGGTGTGATAGCGGACAGGACGCAGACAAGATGGGGAAAGTATCGCCCATATCTGCTGTTCATGGCCGTGCCTTTTGCTCTATGTGGAGTGCTTTTGTTCACTACTCCGGATTGGGACCCTCAGGCAAAACTCATATATGCCTATGTCTCATATATCCTGATGATGACAGTGTATACGGGAATAAATGTTCCATATGGTGCCATGCTCGGAGTCATGACTGACAGCGGGACAGAAAAGACGGCCTTCTCTTCCTATAGGATGTTCTTTGCATATGTGGGAAGTTTTGTGGTACTCTTCATGTGGGAGCCATTGGTGGGATTTTTCTCTTCAACGATGACCTTGCAGGGCAGCTGGCAGGCAGCGATGGCAGTGGTTGCAGCAATCTGCGTCCTGTTGTTCGGTCTTACCTTCGGCATGACTCGTGAGAGGGTGACTACTCCTGCGTCTGGGTCTATAATGCAGGACCTGAAGTCTCTTTTCAGGAATGCTCCTTTCTGGATTCTCGTACTTGCTGCACTTTGTTCAAACCTTTTCATGACCTTGAGAGGCTCGACTGTAGCATATTTCTTCAAGGACTATATTCCTCAGGGTGCCAGCCTTGTGGTGGGTGGTTTTTCCATGCTCTTCTATGCGGGAATATTCCTGTCTGTCGGAGAAATTTCAAATATGGTCGGGGTGGCGTGTACGGCAAAGTTGTCGGAGCGCATAGGCAAGAAAAACACATTCTTATATTCAATGCTTATTCTCGCCATGCTTTCCACTGCATTTTTCTTTATCCCGGTCACTCAGGCGGGATATGTCATGATGCTTCTTCTTCAGGTTCTCATCAGTGTGTTCACCGGTGTGATATCTCCGCTTTTGTGGAGCATGTATGCAGATGTTGCAGATTATTCGGAACATAGATATGGCTCCGCGTCCACAGGATTGATCTTTTCTTCAAGTTCAATGGCGCAGAAGTTTGGAGGTGCCTTTGGCGGTGCTATGGTGATGTGGCTGCTTGCCGCTTTCGGATATCAGACGGCAGAAGGCAGCATACAGACAACAGACGCCCTTGAGGGACTTAACCTTCTGATGAGCATAATCCCGGCTGGTATTGCAGTTGTTGCGATGATCGTGATATGGTTCTATCCTCTTACATCGGAAAAGATGGCCGAAGTGGAAAGAGAGCTTAAGGCAAAACGTCAGTAGTGAAACTTTATATAATGAAGAAGGAGGCTGCTCAATATAATGGGCAGCCTCCTTCATTATAGCTTATGTTCTATTACTGTTTGGTAAACTTAATTGTCATTGTGTTGAAATCAATTCTGACGACATAGTTTCCGCTTTCAGTATATCCTAAGTTAAATGGAATCACCTGATTGTCCCCGGTTTCATTTTTGTGGCCGAACTTGATGTTGTCTGCAGTAGAATCTGAGAACATGCAATATTCATTGCTCCAATCATCCTTAGCTTTATAGATCTTGAATCCTCTTGCGTATTGTTCATCACCGACGTTGAGGTTGAGAGTCGTTTCATAGATGTCATTGCCAACGCTTGGAACAGGAATCCAATCATTCCAATCGGTGTAATCAGCAAACGCAGCTCCGTATAGGTAGATGTATGTCACAACATCTTCCGGATCTTCCTCTGTCAAGGTGAGAGTCACCTTCAATGTGTTGAGGTCGATTCTGACAGTGTATTTTCCGTTTTTGAAACCAGGGTCCTCTCCTGGGACAAATGAGTTGTCTGCGACACCTTCGGCATTCTTGATAAGTGTCCAATAATCTGCCGCAGATGCATCTCTACGATATTCTGTCCAATCCTGTTTGTCAAATTTGAAATAACTTGTCTTGTAGAGGTGAATGTCATGACCTTCATAGACATTATCACCGATATGATTGAGTGCATATGCTTCGTCAAAGGTCCAGTCATCGCAATCAAGTCCACCTCCAAACACATAGAATGGCTCCACAACCGGCTGCACAACCTCTTTAAGTGCCAGTGAGAGAGTCATTGTATTGAAGTCTATGGTGAGGGTATAGTCGCCGGACTCATATCCGAGTGTGCCCAGGTAGAACTGAGGATCAGCGACACCGCTGATGTAGCCTTTGAACGTGAAACCGACATTGTCCTTCACAGATTCAGGTAACATGCCGAATTCTCCACCCCAGCTTGTATTGCTGAAAAGCTTGAATCCCAAGTTTCCGTTCTCTCCGAAGTTCAGTCTGAGTTCCTTTGTAAACACTCCGTCAGTTCCGTCAATCCTTGCTCTCTCATCCTCAAGACTCCAGCTCCATTCAACAGCATCTCCGGCAATGTATAGTGCTTCCGGAACATCAATGGTAGGAACATATGACAATTCTGTGGTATAGATGTGACCGGCTTCTGCTGTCCATGACTTGCCGGTGCTTTTCTGCATATAGCCTGATGCTTCGTCAGTGAGCAGGACTGTGAAACCCTGAGAATAGGTCTGAGCCGGAACGGCAACGATGATTTCCTTGCCAAGTTCAACAGCTGAAGCACAGTTTACGCTCACCGAGCTTGATGCCTCATCTGACATGGTAAGAGTAGCATAATCAGTTGTGAAGGCACCGCTAAGTTTTTCACCACCCGTAGCAGTAAGCTTGAGTGAGGAGATCTTTGTTCCCTCGCCCTTAGGGACAAATGCGATATATGCCATTGCCTGATGGAAATACACACCTTCCTGGTCTCCTGTGCCGAGCAGAATGCCGGCTGCTGCATCAAAGCTGCCTTCAGTATACTCCTGGACTGCAGGAAGTTCTCCTTCTCCACTGCCGGTTATGGCAGATGCCGGATAAACCGCTTTGTAAGGTGCTTCCAATTGATCTTCAAATGAGAATACAGCTGTTGCATCTCCACCTTCTGCAAGAGGGGCAGATGTGCTGCCGTTAATATCAATCTGATCACCGGTCTGCCACAGTACAGGCCATGAAGTTCCGTCTTTTTCTCCAAGAACGGTCTTTGTAAGCTCTGCTGTCATGTTAGCAGTTACGGTTGTCCCGTTTGCGTTGTCCTGAACCGGTGTTTCCTGAACCGGGTTTTCCTTAATGCATGAGACGAATCCACATGCAGCAATGCATAATATGAATGTCAATCTTTTCATAATCAATCTCTTTTAGTGTGATACGCTAAACCCAGTTGAAAGGGTCCTCATCCTCAACAGTGAGCGATTCGATCAGACCGCTCTCACATAAAATCTGAGCGGCGACAATTTCGATTGTCTTGGATTCCGGAGTGATGTATCCGGAATCTTGAAGGTTTCTTAGTTTTCTGTTCATAAGAATATGATTTTAATGGTTATTGATATAGGCTAGGCAGGTCGTTTTCAAGCAAGATGTCATTTTTGCCGACAAAATCAAGAAAGTCCTCAGTGGAATAACTGCCGGGGAATGCATTGAAATATTCAGGAAATCCTCCATCGACCGGGTATCCATCATTTCTCCAGACCATGACATACGATACAGGAATGTCCTTGATAAGCGGATATAGCCTGTTTGTCCACCAGGATGAATCATGCAGGTATTTGTAATGTCCAGGATTGTTGTTGGACAGGCCTGTCTCTGTGATTGCGAATAGTTTTCCCTTGTCTTCAGCAAGACTTGCCGCATGGCAGACCACATCTGCTGCGCTGATGTCGAAGTTTGAATATGATGTATGGTAGGCATCCAGTCCAAGAATATCCACATAACCGTCTCCCGGCCATGCATTCATGTAGACGTGCTTGTCCAGTCCCACCTCATTCCAGCACATGTGATGCAGGTCCGGGGAATATGCCCATATGAGATTATGTACGCCCTTGTTGATGGTCAGGTATTCGAATGTCATCTGCCACAGAAGTCTATAGCTGTCATTGGAGTTGTTCCCTACGCTCCACCAGAAACCTGTTCCCCGGGCATTGTCAGTGTGTTCATGCCAAGGCCTGAATATTATGGGAATCAATGAGTTGTCCTTAGATTTGAGTGAGAGGAAGAAGGCTGCGGCCTTGTCGAGCCAACTCAGGAACTTGTCGTGATGTGAGCCTCCCGGAAGGATGCTTTGAATCGGATTGTCCGAGGTGTCGTTATATCTTCCGTCGGTTACGGGGTTGTTGCAATGCCACGATATTGTGTTCACGGCCCCTCTTTCATATGCAGCTATTATATGTGCACGTATTTTTTCAAAGGATGTTCCGTCCAGGTTGATGGAACTGTCGTTTTCAATATGCCCTATTTCCCATCCGCACAGCGCCGGATGGCTTCCTGTCAGGTCTTTTGTGTCCGATCTGTTGGTGTCGTAAGTTTCTGCTGTCCACGAAGAAGTGTAGTTGATTCCATGGGTTGTCGGCATCTGTGCGCCGAACATCGTACCGGTACCGGCAAGTGTCATCAGATTTGTGTACAGCTTCTTGGTCTTATCTGTGGCATTCTTGTCACTGAGTGGTGAAGTAGTGCCAGGATCTCCATTGTCTGCTGACAGAATCACCTCCTGCGTGTTGAAGTCAATGGTCATCGTATACTCCCCGCTTCGGTACCCTAATGATTCAAGATAGAACTGAGGGTCTCCGTTTGGAGCATCTTTTATATTATTTCTGAGATCAAAACGGATATTACCATATGTAGAGGCTGTTACCATTCCGTATTCTCCTCCATAGTCAGATGTTTCCCAAAACTTGAATCCTTTATTCTCCTTGAAATCGAAATTGAAGGTGCCCATGTAAACGCCAGGGGATACTTTGTGGATGACGGCCCGTTCATCTTTGAGGTCCCAGGCCCATTCCATAGCCTCACCTCCGAGATAGAGATGGTCCGGAGTTTCATCTGCCGGTGTGAATGTGAGCGTAGTCGTATATATATGACCTGCCAGGGCTTTGAATTCGTTTTTAGTCGTACGAGACATTGTACGTCCCTGACTATCAGTTACTGTCAGGTTAAAGCCTTTAGTGTAATTCTGCGCTGGTATTGCAAGTATGAATGTAGAGCCGAGTTCCACAGGAACCAGACTTGAGATACATACATGCTCTTGCGAATCGGTTCCGGGGTGAAGTGCGATATGGTCTGTCGTGAACCTGCCGCTCAATTTCTCTCCGGCGACGGATGTAATCTGCAGTGAAATCAGTGAAGCGTCAATCTCCCCTTCCTCAATAACAAAGGCAATATATGCCATTGCATGCTTGAGTCTTATGCCCGCCTCATCTCCTTTGCCAAGAAGTATGCATGAGTTTCTGTCAAAGCTTCCCTTGTTGAACTTCTGTATGGTGGGGAGTATGATCTCTGTGTTGCCCTCGGTGGTCGATCCTGCTGCAGATGCCGGATAAATTGCATTGAACGGGGATGCTAATGATGTTTGAAAGAAAAATGTTGCATTTGGCGATCCACCTTCAGTGAGTGGCTCGGAGTCATGTCCATTGACGTGGATTCTGTCATCCGCTTCCCAGTACAGTGGCAAAGATGCTCCGTGTACTTGTCCTGATGTCACTTTCGATTGTGCACTTTCGATGGATAAGTTTATTGCAGTCTGTTCGACAGATAACTGCATGTCTTCTATACACGAAGCCAGCAGAGTGGAAATCAATCCCAGACAGATGTAAGAAAATCCCTTCATTTTTGATAGTGCTGATGCGGTCACATACCAAAAATAAGGGATTAAATGCTAAATGTCATTCAAATGAAATGATTGTACGGCAGTTTGATTCAATAATATCAGTGGTGATATTATTTGCGTCTTTTCTTGCGTCCCGTAGGCTCTGAAGAGGCTATGATTTCCTTGCATTTCTCTTCAGTGAGGGTGACAGGGTCCGTTCCTTTAGGAATTTTATAATTGCCTCCGGCGTGCTTGATGTATGGACCATAACTTCCATCAATCACCTGAATGTCAGATTCTTTGTATTCTGCAATAATTCCTCCTGTCGTCTTGTTCAGACTATCCTCGATAAGCTTGATGCAGGTGTCCAGGTCCACCTTCATAGGATCTGTTCCGCGTGGAAGTGACACATTCTTATCACCGTACTTGATATATGGACCGAAACGTCCTTTAGTGCAGATGATATCTATGCCGCCATGCTGGCCGACAGTGCGTGGGAGTTCAAACAGTTTCAATGCTTCCTCAAGAGTGATGCTTTCTATAAGCTGACCGGCTCCGAGGCTTGCATATTGCTTGTTTGCCCCCTCTCCTTTCTGAACATATGGGCCATACTGACCGAATCGGGCCACAAGCATCTGTCCGTCAGGAGCTGTACCAAGTTCACGGCTGACGTTGCTGTATTCCTTGCTGCTCATTGTTTCCTGCACAGTGCTATGGAACGGACCATAGAAATCGCTGATTACGCTGTTCCAGATAAGCTCACCTTCCGCAATCTTGTCGAAGTCCTCCTCAACGTTGGCAGTGAACTTATAATCAAGAATCTGCGGGAAGTTTTTCACAAGGTAGTCTGTCACGATCATACCGATGTCTTGTGGTAGGAGACGGTTTTTCTCAGCACCCACTGTTTCTGTCTTTGTTGAAGTCTTTATCCTGCCGTTCTTCAATGTGAGATTTGTGACAGTGTGCTTGACACCGCTCTTATCTCCCTTGGCTACATAGCCACGAGCCTTTGTAAGGGTGGTGATGGTTGGTGCATATGTTGAAGGACGACCGATTTCCAGCTCTTCAAGCTTTTTGATCAAAGAGGCATCAGTATATCGTGATGGTGCAGATGTGTACTTACACTCGGCTGTAATGCCGTTTTCTGTCATCTTGTCACCGATGTGCATTTCAGGAAGAATGACAGAATCGTCGTCCTGCTGAGGATCGTCGGTACTTTCGATATAAAGTTTGAGGAAACCGTCAAAAAGAACCTCAGTCGCCTGTACGTTGAACTTTTCTTCGCTCTTGTCCGAGGCTACCTTTATATCTGTCCTGAGTACTCTGGCATCTGCCATCTGGGATGCTACTGTTCTCTTCCAGATCAGTTCATAAAGTCTCTGTTCCTGTGGAGTTCCTTCGATTGATGTGTTCTCGATATATGTAGGTCGGATGGCCTCATGTGCCTCCTGTGCACCCTTTGACTTTGGCTTATATTGGCGTACCTTTGAATACTCCTCGCCGAAGTTGTCGCAGATGAAATTCTTGGCAGCTCCGATTGCAAGACCTGAAAGGTTTGTCGAGTCTGTACGCATGTATGTGATAAGTCCCTGTTCGTAAAGCTTTTGCGCAATGCTCATTGTCTGACTGACAGAGAAACGAAGCTTGCGGGCTGCCTCCTGCTGAAGAGTTGATGTAGTGAAAGGTGCAGCAGGAAAACGGTTGCCTTCCTTCTTATCTATGTTACTGATGCTGAATGAAGCCCCAATACACTTTTCAAGGAAGTTCTGGGCAGATTCCATATCCGGGAATCTTGTGTCAAGGGTTGCTTTCACGAGAGTTTCCTCAGATGTTCCCTCCGGATGGAACATAGCCTCGACTTTGTAATATGCCTCATTATTGAATGCAAGGATTTCCCTTTCTCTGTCCACAATCAGTCTAAGAGCGACAGACTGCACGCGACCGGCAGAAAGCTTTGGCTGGATCTTTCTCCAAAGCACCGGTGAGAGTTCGAATCCCACAAGTCTGTCAAGTACGCGACGGGCCTGCTGTGCATTGACAAGGTTCATGTCGATCTCACGGGGATTCTCGATTGCACTGAGGATTGCAGGTTTTGTAATCTCTTGAAACACAATTCGTTTTGTGTTCTCTTTCTTGAGTTCAAGAGTTTCGAAAAGATGCCATGATATGGCCTCTCCCTCACGGTCGGCATCGGATGCCAACCAGACAGAAGTTGCTTCTTTTGCAGCTTTCTTAAGTTCTGAAATCAGTTTCTTCTTCTCAGCAGGGACCACATATTCCGGTTTGAAACCATCTGCAATGTCAATGCTGAGTCCGCTTTCATCAAGATCGCGGATGTGACCTTTGCTGGCCATGACCATATAATCGTTTCCGAGGGCCTTTCTGATTTTGTCGATTTTTCCTGGTGACTCGACGATCACGAGATTTCTTTCCTTCATGTCTGACTCTTCTGTTTATGTGCTTCTTTTTCAAAAAGACGTGCAAAGTAACACACAAACAAGGCAATTTTCCAAATTTTGTTGTTAATTTTGTCGCCTTATGCCGATACCTTATATATATTACCTTATAGGTAAAGGTCATGAAAAATTTTTAAAATCTTTTTGACGATGACAGACGCGACAAAGAAGAAAATAGTGAAGTGGTTCTGGATCCTGTTTTCGATTCCGGTAACCATGGTCATTGCTTTGATTCTGCTTGTCTGGGCTTTTGCAGACATCCCTTCTTTTGAGGAACTCGAAAACCCGGAGAGTAATCTTGCCACTCAGGTCCTTGCCGAGGATGGTGAGATTCTGACAACCTTCCATATCGAGAATCGTGCGTATGTGACATATGAGGAGCTGTCTCCGCACCTTGTCCATGCAGCGGTCGCAACCGAGGATGTGCGTTTCTATAATCATTCAGGCATCGATTTCAAGAGTCTTGCACGTGTCATGTTCAAGACTTTGCTTGGTGGTGACTCGAGCCAGGGAGGTGGAAGTACCATCACCCAGCAGCTTGCAAAGACTCTTTATCCGCGTCAGGACGTCAGCAGCAGCATCCCGGGAATGTCGATGGTGAAGATGGTGTGGATCAAGCTCAAGGAGTGGATCACTGCAGTCAAGCTTGAAAGGAACTACACCAAGGATGAGATCATCACGATGTATATGAATCAGGTGTTCTTCGGCAGTAATGCCTATGGTATCAAGGCCGCGGCACAGACATTCTTCGGAAAGGCGCCTATCGATCTCAACATCGAGGAGTCTGCGACCCTTGTCGGAATGGTCAACAAACCGACACGATACAATCCTGCCCTCAATCCGGACAAGTCATTGGTCAGAAGAAATTTCGTGATTTCGCAGATGGAGAAGGCTGACTTTATCTCTGAACATGTCAGAGACTCCGTAAGTCAGGTTCCGATCCAGCTTTCATACAAGGTACAGGACCATAATGCAGGCCTTGGTCCATATTTCCGAGACATGCTCCGCCGTACGATGAATGCCAAGGAACCTAAGCGTTCGTCATACTATCAGCGTGAGGATTATGTCGTGGATTCGCTTCTGTGGGCGAATGACGGATTCTATGGATGGTTGAACAAGAACTTCAAGGCAGACGGATCGAAGTATAACCTTGACAGGGACGGTCTTCGCATCTATACCACCATCAACTACAAGATGCAGCAGTATGCCGAGGAGGCTGTCGAGGAGCATCTTGGCAAGGATCTTCAAAGAAGCTTCTGGAGAGATATCCGCTGGAAGAAGAACAAGCCGTTCTCTGATGATGTTCCTGACGAGCTGGTGGAGCAGCTGATGCAGCAGGCAAGACGATGGAGTGACCGCTACCGTGTGATGAAGAACCGTGGCGCATCTGAGTCAGAGATCCTCAAGAGTTTCAATGAAAAGACCAAGATGCGCGTTTTCTCATGGAATAAGAAGGGATATATTGACACCTTGATGACTCCGAATGATTCCATCAAGTATTATAAGTCTCATCTAAGGGCTGCATTCATGGCGATTGAGCCTCATACCGGTCACATAAAGGCATACGTGGGTGGCCCGAACTACCGTTATTTCAAATATGACAATGTCCGTCAGGGAAAACGTCAGGTGGGATCGACCATCAAGCCGTTCCTCTACACATTGGCGATGCAGGAGGGTATGAGTCCATGTGACAAGGTCGTGAATGTGCCGCAGACCTTCCTTGTGCAGGATACGACATGGACGCCTAAGAGTACGGATAGAGACGACTGGATCGGTCAGACAGTGACCCTGAAATGGGGCTTGACCAAGAGCTCGAACAATATTTCTGCCTATCTGATGAAGCAGTATGGCCCGCATGCTATGACTGACATGATGCGCAAGATGGGTGTCGGAAGTTATATCGACGAGACCTATTCTCTATGTGTTGGTTCAGCTGACCTTAATGTGTATGAGATGGTGGCGGCATATAATACCTTCCCATCCAAGGGTGTCTTTGTTGAACCTATTTTTGTTACACGTATCGAGGACAGCAATGGAAATGTGCTCGGTGAGTTCAACAACAAGAAACGTGAGGCAGTAAGCGAATATACAGCCTATCTCATGGCTAACCTCATGCAGGGAGTCGTCAACAGCGGTACCGGTATCCGCCTTCGTGCAAAGTATGGTCTGAAAGGCGAGATTGCCGGAAAGACAGGAACTACCAATAATCAGTCGGACGGATGGTTCATAGGATATACTCCTTCATTGACAGCAGGTGTCTGGGTCGGTGCAGAGGATAGGCAGGTTCACTTTGAATCGCTCTCTCTTGGTGGTGGATCAAATATGGCACTTCCGATCTGGGGACTATTCATGCAGAAGGTTCTGGCGGACGGTACTCTTGGAGTCTATGAGACAGACCGTTTCATCGCACCTCCGGGAATATCCCTGAACCTTGACTGTGACGGTAGTGACGCAGATGCTGAGCTCAAGGCCGAAGATGATGATTCTTTCTTCTTTGAATAATTTTGACAATGAAATACGAAAACATAGCAGTAATATATGGAAGCGATTCCTCTGAGTGGGAGGTATCGTGCCGCAGCGGTGAATTCACTTCGTCTCGAATAGATGGTTCGAAATATAATGTATATGAGATTTTTGCCCGTTTCGGTCTGTGGACTCTTGTCGCATATAGAAACAGGAATTCCATGAGAGTTCTTATTCCTGAAGCAGAGCGCCCGCAGATTGACAAGAATGATTTCTCAGTCGTAATTGCCGGTGAAAAGATCAAGTTTGATTATGCCTACATCATGCAGCACGGAACCCCTGGTGAGAATGGCCTCATGCAGGGATATTTTGAGATGCTTGGAGTTCCCCACAGCGGTTGTAATGCCTTTGTCGCGGCCATTACCTTTGATAAATTTTCATGCAAGAGTTATTTGAAGGATGTGGATTTCGTGAAATGTGCAGAGGATATGTTCCTTCGCAAGGGAGAGTCTCTTGATGGCCTTGCCGAAAAGGCTGTCGAGAAACTGGGTCTTCCTATGTTCGTCAAACCGACAGATGGTGGAAGCAGTTTCGGAGTTACCAAGGTAAAGACAGCCGAAGACTTTGATAAGGCGGTCGAGTATGCTTTTTCAGAGGGAAATATGCTGATTGCCGAGTCTGCTGTTGTGGGACGAGAGCTTACATGTGCAGTATATTTTGACGGTAAGGAATACGTGGCCCTTCCTGTGATTGAGATCATCACGGAAAACGAGTTCTTTGACTATGAGGCCAAGTATAAGGGTCAGAGCAGGGAGATCTGTCCTGCTGAAATTCCGGATGCCCTTAGAGACGAGATTCAGGAAGTGTCCAAGAAGGTTTATGCCCATCTGGGATGTTCCGGATTGGTTAGAGTGGACTATATCGCCGCGGAGGATGGACTGTATTTCCTCGAGGTTAATACTATTCCAGGAATGACTGCTGCATCTCTTGTGCCTCAGATGGTTCGCGCAGCCGGTCTGGATATGACGGATTTCCTCTCTGCTATTATAGAGAACTGATTGATATTTGTTGTTTCCGTAGATTACAGAGACCCCGTCTCCGTTGGCAGACACCTCTAGCCGAGGTGGTATGTCTCCTACATCTGTCAGAAACAACAAATTCTGTTTTATGAAATAAAAACCGATATGCAGTTGACGCAATTGATAAAGATTGGGGTGGAGAAGCTTTCTGATCTGTATCCGGATCAGGAGGCAAGGGAAATTGTTTTTGCATGTCTGGAGCATTTTGTGGGGACAAAACGCCATACGCATATTGTGGAGCCGCAGTATGAGGTTTCTGAGGAGGCGCTTGGGAACGTTTTGGCGGCGTTTGAAAGATTGGCTGCAGGGGAGCCTTTGCAGTACGTGACTGAAGAGGCATATTTTTATGGTCGTACTTTTCGGGTGACATCAGATACTCTTATTCCCCGTCCGGAAACAGAACTCCTTTGTCGTATGGCCATAGAGGCTGCCGGTAAACCGGCCCCACGTATTCTGGATCTTTGTACCGGCAGCGGTTGCATCGCCTGGACTCTTGCACTTGAACTCCCTGGTGCTCAGGTGACTGCTGTAGATGTTTCTGAGGGCGCCCTTGCTGTGGCCTCCGCTCAGGATTTTTCGGATGAAATCGCAGGGACATGCGCAGCTGTCCCATCTTTCCTAAAGGCTGATGTTCTTGATGGTCCGGCAGATTTCGCGGGACATCAATATGATATGATATTGAGCAATCCGCCATATGTAATGGATAAGGAAAAGGCTCTTATGCGTTCCAATGTCCTCGATCACGAACCGCACCTTGCTCTTTTTGTCTGCGATGATGATCCGCTTGTCTTTTACCGCGCTGTAGCCGGCTGGGCGCACCACCTGCTTTCGCCCGATGGTGTCGGTCTGGTTGAAATCAATGAGGCTCTCGGAAAAGAGACTTCGGAGATTTTCGTTGAAAGTGGTTTTGCCGAGGTTGCAGTGCACAAAGATCTGTATGACAAGGATCGTTTTGTGCGTTTTTCTCGAAAAAGGTAGAAATTTTATCTTCAAACCTATAGGTTTCGAGATAAAATTTACATGTCGAATCGCCCTTGTAGTTGCTTCAAAGGGCGATTTTTGATTTTATCCGTGTACTTTTTTTGTACACGGATAATTCTCTTGACCTTTGCATCAACAAAAATATAATGCGTATGAAAAAGGTTAAAAATCAATTTGCAATGCTGCTTATGATAGCAG
>JAEIGA010002161.1_pt1 | contig 31382 bp, 40 predicted proteins | sample 9270691 | NCBI WGS metagenome assembly JAEIGA01 (sample SAMN17057246, study PRJNA624740) | gut metagenome | biome: biome; isolation source: fecal sample | host: Bos grunniens | place: China: Xizang | collected 2019
GCAGGTCGAAATCCCACTTTCAAATCCTGATGTCCACAGAAAGGCCTAGAAGGGGCCTAGAACGCGTTTGAAATCTTTTTTGGATAACTTTATCCTCTGGGACGTCAAAACGCGTTTCTAGGCCCTTTTAAATCGATTTTTGGAAAATGGAACGGATTTGGATAATTGAAGGATGCAAAATTGCCTTTTCAGCTACTTTGAATGCCTTTGTGAATTCGATTTCACACCAATTTTAAAGATATATTAATAATTACACAAAGTCATTTTTGTAAACTTGTTCATGATGTCTTTTGTTATTATTAATATACTTTTTATATCTTGGCTTATAGTTTCTCTCCCTAGTTTCGTAATGAGCCCTTTCCTCTTCTCCCATTAACCGTAACATATTTTGTCGACATCTCTCCTCTATTGCCCGGAAATAAGCACGAAGAGTTGCTTCATCCAGATCTTTAGGACTCTTGCCTCTGAGATCAGGTTTAGGTACTGGAGGAAGTTCAGGCAGCTTTTCTTCCGGCTCGTAAGCTATTTTACTGAAGATGCCAGAAACGGTCATACGAGGCCCGGGACGTTGGTCCCATTGCTTGTAATATTCCTTCCACGGCACTTTGGTGCTGTACTCTGACTTTAGCCATACGGCAGTCTCGTCAGACACGAACGCAGTCCCGGTAAGGAATGTATTCAGGTCTCTATATATCTGCTCTTCTTCATTTATTTCTTTATTGATTACCATAGGAGGCAACCAATGCAATGGTAACTCCATGTCCTCAATAATTTCTCCTTCTGTAAATGCCTCTGGAAGTTTGGCAAATACTTTAGGCGATTCTGTAGCATTAAAATACCTTACCAGAATAAATATAATCGGTATAACATTTTTCTGGTTTGTATCTTCTAAGCTACAGGTTTCAACTTTCAGACTTTTTCTAACTCTGAAATTGATCGACTTTTGAACGGCTTTAAGCTTATCCAAGTCTCCTTTCCACATGACAGGCTCAAATCCTGTATGTTCATGTAACCATCCGGCTACTGATATTACTTGAACACGTTCGCGTTCAAGTCTGCAAACTCCATTGTAAAGTTTTATTTTCATAACTGTATTGTGGTGTGCTAAAAAAATGAGGATAGTTTGTTAAACCACCCTCATTAATATATAGCATTAATACTTATGAAATATCACTCTTCTCTTCTATATTCGTAATACCAGGCATCTATATGTTCAGCAGAAATTCCAGCCATTATATTAGCCATATTGACAAGCACGACGCCGTCGTATCCTGGAATAGGGATGCAGCCTGCTGGAGATACTATCAGAATTTCTCCCACCGCAACAATAACCTCGTCTGGATTAGAAGTGGCTTTGAAAAGATCTCCTGAAAACTTAGTCTGCAGAGCACATACAACCATTGTGACAGGTATTTCTCGTTGTACTGTATCCGGCAGCTGAATGGTAGTTTCTGGTATTTCTTGCTTGTGTATAACTCTACATGTCACCCAGGCATTCTTACCGTGAGGTAGTAATACCTGATTACTTTTTCCGTGCTTACCTACGAATGCATCAGATTCAAATTCTAATACAAACTTTTCATAATCATTGTAAGTAGGAAACTTACTTATTAGCAGACTTTCTAATCCGTTTGTTGTTTTCATTGTTTTTAGGTACTATTTTGTTGACGTTATTAACGAGACGAGACCACCATGGTTTTCCTGTAGCCGCACAGAGTTTACACTCTTCTGTAATTTTGATATATAATTCCTTCGTATTTTTATCCGGGAACGTAGCTAGATCGTCTGCCGCATTCTCATCGTCTACAAATGTGACAGTACAACAATTATGCAAAGGAAGTTCTATTGCCAACTGCTGTTCTACTCCAATCACAACATTATTTGGTATAAGCTCTGGACTATTAAGTGAAATATCATTAATAATCTCTGAAATTGATGTCCTTAAATAGAAAGACTTTTTATCAAGCAAAGATAAAGCTTGCAAAAGTCCTTTGAATACTTCTTTGTTGAATAGAGTAAAATCTCCTCCGAAATGAATTCTAATAAATTTTTGAGGACAGGCCATGGCCCAATTAGCTACGCAGGATATATAAGACTCTATGCCATATTTTCTGATAGCATTAAGGCTTCTAAGATTCTCCACTGCAGCCCGTCGGAATACTGGCGAATTCATTTCCTCCACTGTGCTTGTCTTTACAAAGCTAGAAGTACATTTGGTGTTAGAAACGCCTGTATCCGGCGCTATACACATTCTTGTAGACGAAGTTACTTCTTCTGCCTGAGACGGCAGTATCAAAGCCGCCACCTCTTCCCCGGAGGATAATACAGTTACAAGGGTTTCCAGTCCATTAATAGTTCTAAACTTATACGCTTTCGTCATCTGGCGCGGTCTTCAATTGAAACTTAAACATTTCAGGTACATAAATAAGATTTAGTTTACCTATCAGAGTAGGTTTTATATGTCGATGAATTTTTACATAGTTTGTTAAGGCTGCTGTCTTAAGCCGAATATTTTCTATTGAGTTTTCTGTCATTCCCTCAAGTGGCGTAATAATATTAGTATATGCTATAAACCACTCTTCAGAATCTTTATCCATTATCAACCAGCTTTTCCGCGATTTAAATCTTATACTGGTAGCATGTGTGGAATTGTAACTTATGGCAGCAGGTGTTATACCTGCTGCCATTGCTAGAGCCAATGCGTCTCGCAATGATGAGTTATTTCTTAATCTGTCTGAGAGTGCAGTTGACCCAGTTTTGCCAGTTCTTTCTTCGTACGGTATAGTTGCCTTCTTACTGCGGTTTCTATATGGTCTGTAATCTTGCATGTGCGGATTATTAATGATCGTGGTATAATATTCAAATATAGTCTACTACCTTTAACAAAATTAGCATGCAAACTTTCGTCATTAATCATAATCTCTGCCTTATCCATATGATACTTTTCAGCCACATATTTTGCAGATTTAACGCATTCTTCCCGGAATCGTGAAAATGGAGTAGGATCGTTTTTATGAGCTTGCTCGTATAGCCATTTATTCCAGTCTACTTTTCTATTAAAGTTTTTTAACGCCATAAATTAATTATTTTTAAAAGATAACTCTGGAATAATTATTGCCGCGTTGCCTTGCCCAAGAATACCACTACGTTTATCCCAATCCGGTTTTTTAAACCTAAATACAGTAGGGTTCTCTTTCATGCCTAATTTAACATGAGGATAGGTCTGAGCCTCTTTCCAAAAATCACTCCACTGCGCCTCATTCAGCTTTTCAGCCTCAGAATGTACTTGAGTACTCACACGAGGAAACTGACTAAAGTTATTAGGCTTAATATGTGTCCAGTAATTGAATAAGGAATAACATAAAAACTGCGCTTCATCCGGGGATGCTGCGCGACAGAACATTTCATAATCTACTGGCTCTGGATCATTGTCATCGATTTCAACCTTTAGTATGACTTTCCAAGGTTGAAATCTAGCACATTCCTCCAAGGAATATTGTTCCTTGTATTTGGGGCGACGCATCGTCACTAACTTAGTTTCAGTATCTGCGCTGTCTATACCGGCATCAAATTTAAAATCGTAATCTTTGGCAGGCCTCATGATGCAAGTAAATATATCTAAAATATTTATAACTGTCAATAAGATACTGAAAACTTATAATAAATTAAGGTGGATTTTTACATCCACCTTAATTTATTAGCGCGTGACAAAACTTAAAAATTATTCTTTAGATTTTTTTCTAGTGGCTTTTTTAGCAGGCTTTTCTTGCACTTCTATTTCAATAGAAACTGTATCATTAACTTTTTCTTCTGTTGGTTCTGCAGGTTCCACGATTTCTACCACAACCTTTTCCTGTTCTTTAACTTCTTTAACGGGAACTGGCACAGTTGCGACAGGTGCTCCCGCGATAATTGCTGCGTGATTAGTATACTTATCTACGGCGTTAATATCAAGTGCTCTATAAATGGAATACATAACAGTATAATTTAGTTAGTGAGATCTAGCGTCTAATAACGTTTGAATTGTATGTGCTACTTCGCAGGTTACACAAGCGTGTGGGGTAATTAGTTTATCCGCATCTTGCTCTACCAAGTAATGCATGGTTAATACACCAATAGGGTTAGTGCCGGACTTGAGCAGAACTGCATATAGTACTCTTATTCCTGCCTGTCTAAGCATGCATTGAAATTCGCAGTATGGAATATGGTCTGTTTCAAATTTTAGAATATTGAATCCTGTAGCTGTTCTCGGGCAAGATGTATTTGCAAGCTTACAAGCCTTTACCTCCTGTACTCCCGGTATCTTCACATTACTGTTTAAAAGAGGTCCGAGAAATTCTATAATAGTAGTACCTATACGTTCAGAAAAATCAGAACAGCTGGACTTTACACCCGGGCGAAGAGCTTCGTATGAGCAATATACACGAAACATAGGCGCGGATAATGTAAATAAGGTACCGTTGCGGAATTGCAGAACAGCTACACGGGAGCAGTCCAGAACATTACGTAGATTTGAAATCTGATCGTGAATCATCATACTGGTTGTACAATAATTCTCATCTATCACATGTTCTGCAGGTCTATTAGATATAAACTTTTGCGTAATAGCAGAAAGCAGTTTAAGAATATAATTTTTCACGGCTTTGCAACAACATACTAATATTGCGATAATGCAACTACCAAGTCCACTAAGAATGGCAGGATCTGCTAGTAATTCTAGGAGACCCTGCCAAAATCTGGTTTGCATATCACTCATGCGCAATATTGTACAGCAATGATATACACCAGACAAGTGTTTTTATTTATACTTTGACTGCTTCTAGTTCGCTCATACCAAGTTCACTTTCATCTACTGAAAATCCAAGACAACCTTTTATGTCAACTTCATCCATAGCTTCCAGTGTTTCGGCCATAAATTGAATCATTCGCCTTGCCCATGATTCCAGTCCTGTAAGTTCTTCGTTACACAAATCTGCCAGAGTTATCCATTGCAGGTTCTTTATACAGTCTTCCTTTGCTGTGATAGACTCCATAGAATCTGCACGGAAAAACACACCTTCGCATATATGTCTTGCCGATACTTCGTTACTATTGTCATAGAATATCGTACCAGTAAACATAGTACGGTCCGATATCATACCGCCTTTAATGTTCAATTCCTCTAATAATTCTCTTTGCAAGCATTGTGCGAACGGATTAGAGTCAGGCCATTCCTCTATAGCATTAGATACATCTTCGTCATTAATATGTCCTCCAAACCCTACAGACCATGTATTATGAAGCCTGTGTTCACCCCCTTTGACACCACGCTTGTAGCAAAGCACATATATATTTTTCAATACATTTGTGTATGAGAAATCTTCAATCTTCGGATCGACATAGTAGATAGCGGCATACGGAATAGGCTGAATAGCTGATTCTAAAGTTTCAGCCGTTTCCCTCGGAAGCATAACCGTACTTCCTGGTGTATCCATATAGGACATGTACAATCTTCTGATTACATCGTCTTGCTGAGTCTTATCCTTAATGAGAAACATAGCCTGTTTGAAAGGCTCAGCCGGCATTACCATAATTCGTTCTGACATAGATATATTAATTAAGGGAGTTAATTTCTTCTGTAAGTTCGGTACCAGGTTCTGTGAAATAAGGCATCTGAGGATTTACACCGATAATAGCCACAGGAGTTTTAGTGCGAATTTTAAGACCTACTTCTTCAGCTTTCGACTTGGTACCATACTCGAAATAATCATCTAGACAGGTAAACATAGAAAGTTTAAATCTAGGAGAATTCTTCAGGCTTTGACCCCATTTCTCCAGCTTCTTAGTCACGTCGAGGTCGCCCCATCCGCAGGAATATTTCTTTTGTCCATGCTCATCTGTGGTATTATCCACCTCATACTTCGTAGCCGTCGTATCAGGCTTTTTCTGAATAATCCAACCAGTCATACCTTCGGCAGGCATACTAAAATCAGGATCATCAACTACAATAACATATTCTACAGGAAGGCGCTCGCTTTCTTCCTTAGGCTCTTTAGCGTCGGCTTCAGCCTTCTTAACTTTATCGATAAATGCCCATACATCAGACTGCGCACACATTTTTTCTTCCACAAGTACGGAAGCCAATACTTCATCATCAATTTTAGCCATAGTATTTATTTAACGTGAGTTATAAACCACGGAGATTTATCTCCGAGAGTTGTTGGTATTATTTCTTTATCCAGCCGGGTTGATAATTCGGCTGATATTTTCATAGGATTAGTTTCCGTAGTAGACTGGTCGCGCCGCAGTATATCCAGACAAAGACGCCTGTTGTATACTATCCCGGAATCATTCCATCCTTCGGTGCCAAGCCCTATGATTGCTTTATCCAGATATTCCCAACGAGGAAACTCTTTAGACATAATTAGCTTCCAAAGAGATTTTGAGTTATATCTGGTAACTACCAGAGGATAGTCTGGAGCAGTACAGGAAAACATAAGTTTTCCGTATGTCTTGTAGGCTTCCTCTGGAGAAGATGTTTGCTTTGTGATTATAGCTTTTAATGCCTGATATCCGTAGCAAGAGGTATAATATAATCCATCTACAGTACCTCTGACGGCATAGCCAATCAAAGCATCGTCCCATTTAAACGGGAAAAATGGCAGCTCTGTACCGGCCATTTCTTGAATTCTAGATTGTCGAGACATCGCTGAAATTATAGTTAATTTTGTTGACAGGTCAAGGTATTTTGCGTATATTGTTGACGCTATGCGGAATTCTAAAAAATACATACTGGGTGCCGATCCTGGAAAGCATGGAGGTATTGTTTTACTCAGTACGACATTTAATCCAATATCAATTTCCCCTGACGACATCATTCAGTTCCCGGTTAAAGTAACTGATGAGGGATATTTAGATATTATCGGGATCTGGAATTTTTTAGAACCTTATAGAGATCAAATTGTTCTTTATGTTCAGGAACAAGTGCATGCCTTATTTGGAGCTACTGCAAATTCTACATTTGAGTTCGGAGATGTGAATGGGATGCTGTATGCTACTCTCAAACTTGCACTTAATTCTTCCGTTAATAAAGATACTGCCAAATTGATTACAGTATCTCCTAAAATATGGCAGAAAGCTTCCTGGAAGCCGGAGCATATAGTATTTGAACCTCAGAAAAAGAATACTACACGCAAAAAGAAAAATACAAAAGCAACATCTACTAATGCTGCTGCATCAATTTTTCCGGGAATATCGTTTATTCCTAAAAGATGCAGGTCCGTTCATGACGGATTAGTAGATGCTGCTCTTATCGCCTATTACGGCCTTAAAAAAGTTTATCGATTAGCTTGAAGCACTTCATCAATCTCATCTGTATCTAGTTTATCGAGGAATCCTTTTGTAGACTTAGCAGATGAGATGTATTTTATTTTAGAAGAGGCAGGCTGACGAGAAGGATTATCTCCATCCTTAATACCTACTTCCTCCCCCGAAGTATCTGTGGACTCACTGGAATCCGCTTCATTAGCAGAAGGTAATACCTCTCCATCTTTGTTTGTAAGAAGTTTTTCCAGCGCGGTGGCTACAGCATCTTCGCCAAGAGCTTCCATGAAAGCTTTCTTGGTAAGTTCTGTTTCTCCATTCGGCATAACAATACCAAGTTCTGCAGAATGCTCTGCTCTAATAGCATTTCCAAGAATGCAGGCTATCTTATACAGTATTTCTCTTGTATCTTCCGGGAGAGCTGCGGCCTGCTTAAAGAAGGTATTATAGCGCTCGGCAAATTCGCCGGCTAGAACTACACCGAATTGTTGACTAAGCTGTGCACTCTTTGTCAAATAAGTCAGTGCAAGCTGCCTGCGAAGCGGATCCACATGATTATACGAAGCTCCTTTTGTCAGACCTAATGCCGGTACAAAACCAATTTCAGAAGCGGCTTTCTTAAACTCAGTGAGACCTCCTCCTGCAACCGTGTGAATGAGATTGTTGATATCAGATACCATGGTATCGCACGGGGAAGATACCAGATGAGCCATGAGCTCCATGCAGTCGGACTCCATGAAACTTGCTGATTTTTCCTGCTCATAGATCTCCTCTTCTGTCACTTCTGGTTCGTCCAGAACTTCTATACGCTTAGGGGCAGTAGGTTTTTTAACTTTTCTAGGGAATTGCTTATCGAGAAGTTTATAAGCTCCTGCTGCTCCGCCCAGAGCAATAAGAAGAGGAACTGCAACAGGAAGTGCCGTAGCAATTTCTCCGAGATTAAATCCACGGAAACCTGCTTTCTTTTCCGTAGGAGTGAAACCCTGCGTCTCTAGATAAATTTTTTGGGCTTCATCAAGTTCCTTTTGGGCTTCAGCCTTCATTATAGAATTATAAATTTTCTTAATGAGGGCATATGTACCTGCAGCACTTAATGCACCTCCAGCAAGAGCCAGGCCACCTCCTAAAGATGCAGCTTTAACTACCGGGCCGGTAGGGCGTACATAAAGGGTGTCGTCATCCTTATCTGTATTGGTTTCATTAAGCTTTTTAAGATAGTTCATCAGGGATGTAACCAGTGCAGTACCTCCTCCTAGAGCTGCACCTCCAAGCATTACACGCTTAATGATGTCTAAATCTCCTTTATCGATAAAATCTCCCATAAATTTTACTTTTTGTTGATAGGGCTTTTATACCACACTTCAAAATATTTAACAAGAACTACGAAATTACCATTATAGAATCTCTCTAAGGTCTGTTCTATGACAATCTCAGGATCTTCTCCTGCTGCTCGTTTTAAAAGATTATTGTAGGCTTCGAGAGCCGCCTCGTCGGCTAGTCTATACACCTCAACTCGCAAAGGACCCGGACGCCATCTTAGAGGATCCTGGAATAGTCCTTTTACAAGCGGACGGTTAACTTCTACTACATCACCGGTACGATCCAGTATTTTTTTACCATCCTCCTCCTCTATCTCTCCTGTATCAGGAGTAATAATATTTTCTTTATCAGTATCCAGCAGTGATATATCAGACAGAAATCGAGGCTTATACTCCGGGGTACGAGCTACACCGGATCCAGGAGACACACCTATACCTCCTACAGAATACGTCATATCAACATACCTCCCTCGCCGGCTTCGAGTACGGCGCGCTTCAGATCCTTAGTTGACTGCTGCCCTTCTTCCTTTGCTTTGAGGCGCTTCTGCAGGTCTTTGGCGATATTTCTGTAATATTCTGCTTGTGCGAGTTTGGCATCAGTTTCATCTTCCATTGTGTTAGAGTCTCTATTAAGAGCCCAACCAATACTTCCAAGGGCAGCGCCGCCTCCCAATGCAAGAGCCGCAATAGCTTGCGGGGTGCCTGAAAGCATACTGGAAAGCACACCTAAAATATTAGCGCTCTTTTCCATACCTGCAAAATTACCTATGGTGTCCAGAACTGGATAAAGGAATGCTTGCTTGGTGAACTCCTGCATAGGAGTTTCGAGCTGTTGAATTACGTCATATACCGCCTTTTCTGCACGGAATTCCTCTCCTGCTTTACCAAAAATAGTTGATGCAATCTTTGCAATCATCTTTTGTACACCAAGGTCTTCCATCGCAGCATCAACACACCCGGCAGCCTTAAAGAAATCTGCAGGATTGGAGTTATATGCTGCGCATGCTGTTTTAATACCTACAGCATAGCCATCTTTATAAATATTATCTAAAGTCATAATTCAAATAGTATCGTAATAAGTATTAGGAGTAATAGAACGTTTGAATGCCGGCGTAAGCAGGGATTGCGCTACTGACATACCAAGCATACCTCCAAATAAAGATCCCAGGCGTGAGTCAGACCCAAAAATAAATTTAGCTATAATAGATCCCACTCCGTATCCAATAGCTGCCCGAACGAGACCTGCCAGCTTTTCTGCTTTCTGTAAATCAAGATTTCTTACAAAAGCAGCTAGAGCGGCCTTATCAGCCATACCTAGGTCTGTAGCCGCCTGCAGTTTCTCTAGAATAAAATTACGCGGATCATGATACATTGCAGAAGATTTTTCCATAAGCTTTTTGCGTATATGTCCCGCACTTGCTCCGAGAGCTGTACCTGCAGCAATAGTAGCAAGCGGTAATAGAGTATTACCTGTCAATTTCTCTGCAGCAATACCTGCCAATAAGCCAGCTCCTGCACCAATAAAACCTCCTCCTACAGCTCCGGTATCTGACATTTTACCTAATGCTGTTTTTCCGGGGCTGTAGATGAATTCTCTTAGTTTACGCCCTGTTCTGTATCCCCATGTATTTCTGGGATCGTTTGGTAGCGTCGTACCTACTACATCAGCTAAGGCTGGATTTTTAGCAGCAAGCTCTTCCCCGTATCCCGGAGCATTGAGGAGGGCAGTCAGTCCGCTATGCGACTCAATAGTTCCGTCCGGATTTATCGTATCCAGTTCTATCCCTGTAATATTGCCTGCGGAGTCAGACTTTATATTCAGAGGTAGTGCCTTTTGTTCTGTATTAGGTGCCAGTGCAGGGGTCATAGCGCAAATGGATTTTGAGGTTCTGCCCAGTAGCGGTTGCCGAAACCTGTACCGCTGATAGTATTATTCCACGGATGCAGCAATGGATAGAGATATCCTTTATCCGGATGGCTTGAGTTAGATCCGGGCTTCACGATGGTGTTATTCTTCGGGATGCCAGGACGTAATACTTGGTTTTCCATCGAAATCACTGTGTCCGCAGCCTTATTTTTAAGGGTCGGTACTGGCTTTGCCGGATTCTTATCTGAGTTCATACGCAGATAAGGGCCGGCCTGCTTTATTAAGAATTGTGCTAGCTTATTACTCATTGTTGCTGTCCTGCCATTTTTCTACCTTGAGATGCCCCTTGCTGACGAATTTCCTCCATTTTAGCTTTTACCAAAGCATACAGTGTAGGATTAGTAGCTTTGATTTGCATAAGCTGTTTACGTCGCTCTCCGTCGTCTTGAATCTGTAGCAACTGCATAGCCTGCTCCTCAGCCTGCTGCTGTATATCGAGAGGAGTTACACTACCTCCACCTCCCGCCGGCATTCCACCTCCAGCAGGAGCCATAGCAGCTCCAGGGGGAGGCGCTGCTTGCGCCTGCAGCATGGCGTCTACCACCTGATTACCGGACCCGAGCGTCATTTCTCTTTCAAAATTCTGCTGTTCCTTCTGTATCGCTTTTTGGATTTCCAGATCTTCCTGTTGCCGACGTTTCTGTTCTTCGATAGGATCATCAATACCAATAGGACGATAGGCCGTAGCACGAGATATTTCTCCACCTGCCGCCAGACTCATCTTAAGATGCTTAAGATCTAAATCATCTGCAAGGGATGGTCTGATTAACTGCACTCCCAATTGCTCCTGTTCCAGATAATCCAAGATGCTATTAGAAACCCATCGTACAAGTCTGGTAAGCCCTCGGAATAAGAATGTCCAGTTGGATTCGAACAATCTGATTGCAGTAGGCAGCACTTGATAATGAGTACTCATGTGCCAGAATTCAGAAGCGTATCCAAATCCATCCAGAAGTTTATCGTCCTGGTACTGCATAAGATCCACAGGAGCTAAAGCCTTGCCATTTGCACCTAACTCCTGATAGGTGACCGGGAATGGTACTGTATGAAGGGCTGTTGGGTTTTTGCGCTTCTGTGCTACCAGTTGCTTTACAGCTGCATTCCATTTACCCATATGTATGGTAGAAGCAGCGTCTGCACCGCCTTGCCCGGGACTTGCGTTCGGGCTGAGTAGACGTATAGGCAGAAGATAGTCTAATCCTATCGCCTCATTGATGCATCGAAGAACTTGTACCTGATGAAGATTATTATAGTTTAGCAAGATGTTAGGGAGACCCCAACCGCTGAAGGACAAACCAGAGATAAAATCTGATTTAAGATGGAATATAGAGCCTGGATTAAACTTAAAGTCCTGATTAGCACGTATGGCCTTCAGCATATCCAGGGGAGTCTCATTAATCTGATGAATAGGTGTTCCTTGCCGTACAGCCGCACGGAATACCTCCTCAAACTGATAAATGTACTCGCACGTCCCGGAAATCATATTCATGTTAATTCGCATGCGCAGAGGATTTAATCGGCGTATGCGAATACGACTTTTATCGTGGGATTTCCGGTCTATAAATTCCAGATCAATACGAGGGCGTTTAGCATATGGCAGATGCGCTGCTGCAGGATCCGGGACATTATAGGTCATTGTATCCAGGTTAAATGTAATATCATCCTGGAAAGCGGATAATGCGTACTGCCTGAATCCGCCGTCACGGCGATCTACCAGATATCGATCAAACGGGTAATGGATTCTTACGAATGAATTACCTAGGAGTTCGGCCTCCATACCTATGTACAGCGCAGCATCCAAAAGCTCTAACACAAAAGTAAGATAATCCTTCCAGTCATCCCGTTCTCCCTGGTCGCCAGCTTTGCCTATAAATGCAATGTCAGTGATGAAGTATGCTACAGTACGACGAGCTGCCTGAGTATAATTAGGGTGATGTACCGCCAGGTACAATGCAAACTCTAATGCGGTATAAAAATCATTCGGGATAAAAGCATTCGAATGAAGCATGAACGGATCATTGAATTTATTATCCTCGAAGTATAAGCCGAAGCCATCAGTCTGTGTTTTCGAAAGCATCTCTGCCGTTATTGTACAGTGTTCTCATCTGTTGTGCAAGGCGTTTCTCATCAGTCCTATCAGGAAGGCTTTCATCCCGGCGAACAGCCACTCCATGCTTAATTATCTCAGACGGCTTTCCACTTACTTCTGACGGTGTAATACCGGAACGAACCACTGCTACTTTTTCCATATATTATTTAACTTTTAGTAGAAATAAAAATCTATCATCTCCGTGCTTGATAGTACCTCCCATCATAACTTTCACGGCCTGTTTATTATCTATTTTTACCTGTAGCTCGGTATACGACGGAGGTTTAATCAAGACGTCATAGTCTAGTACAATAGAAATATTATCGTCATCTTCATTAATCTCAGAGGCAAACACCTTTACCGAAAACTTGTCTGTAGTGCCAGTTATACCCTCTCTCCCTGAATCATAAACTAATTCCACGCTATGTGCAGGTTTAGATCTGGGAGGTTTAGCTGTAGCAAAGGCAGGCATCACTTCAGGTAAAAGTCTAGAAACAGTTTCTGTACGGTCAACATGAGTACTAGGTACTTCGACTACTTCAGAAGTTTGATGCTCAGGGTAATACGGCGCTGATTCGGAAACTGGAAACGGCTCCTCTTGATCAGTCTCCTCGCTTCGCATCCGCTGTAGTACGGCTCGCTCCCGATCTGCGGTAGCCTTCTCTAATTCTTGCAATTTTGCTAATCCAATATGTGCCATGATGTTTTAGATAAATTTGTTGAAAAATTTAAAAATAAGACGAGTAGCTGCCGCCAAGGCGCGATCTGAAACTACATAGGATACTTGTGATACTATATCCTGCGAATTGCTTATAGTTTTCACATGCATAATAAAGCCTTGTTGTGCCATTTTAGGAGGTGTTATCGTCACGGAAGCGTAGTTGTTTTCTGCAATATCACCAGATACCGTTACTTTTAGTGTAGTCGACGATACATCTCCGTAGATAGAGCTTATAGATGATATGAGCGTCTTTTCACCGTCCACAGCCTGCATCAGAGCTGCAAGCTTGATTGCAATACAGTGCGTGGACATAGCAAGCATCATAGGATCACCACACACAATGGCGTTCATCATCAGCCTGTGTGAGGCATCTGCTGAAATGGAGCTTAATGCAAAGAATGCCTCATCCTTTAAACTTTCGTAGGTGTTACTTACGCAGTATACCTTTAGCTTATCTAAAATCTTTTTAGATGGAACTTTTTCTCCGGTTTTCCAGTACCGTATAGCTCGTGCAGTTATTCCTAATAATTTTGCTAACTCCTCATCTTTTGTAAAATTAAGTTCTTTACGGGCCAATTCCAATTTTTCCAATGTGTTTAACGAATTCCACTGTTTTGTAGTAATTGACATAGAAAAACAATAACACACCGGGCTGTCTAAGTCAACAGCCCGGTGTGTGGTAGTAAGTCAGGTGTTGGCCTGTGTGTTAAATTACTTACCGGAACGAAGGATATTCAGGCAGTTATCAATGCCCTGAATTACCTTAGCTTTAGCCGCAGCACGCTTGACAAGAATGCCATCAGGCTTAGCGTAAGCCACAGTAAGTGCGGCCTTCTTCTCTTGGTCGTAACCGCGATTTTCCAGACTCTGGGCAAAACCGATAGCCGCAGCCTTGCGGCACTGTTCGCGAAGTTGATCGATATCACTCATAATTATTATTAATATACGTTAACGTGTAACCGCATAATATCACACCGCCAACACCTGTGCAATACTTATTTCTTAGGTTCTAGAATTTCTACAACCTGTTCTGCTACATATCGTACGGTTTTAGCAGCGATGGTCAGTAAAGAGCAGGCTACGGTTTTTACTCCGGAAAGCACCACAGGAGCTGCTTCTTTTACGGTTGTCACTATTTCGGCTTTTACTTCGTCTTTCATGTGTTGTCTATTGTGTGTTGTATGTATTTCTGTCGTTTAATTAATCCGGAAGTTTTACTACTCGTCCATCCAGATCCTCAGGCGACAGCCACCTGAAGCGTTTTGTTTTTCTATCGTAAAATTTTTGATATAATCTCCCATTGCTGCCCAATCTAGTTCCCCATGCCGCACGTACGTCTATACCAGCACGAGATGATTCAGGTCCTTCACTAGGGGAAATAAAGCCGAACTGGGAAGGATGTACGGACTGGGCTTCCTCAGTAATGGATTGATCGCTACCAAGACCACCAGGTCCCATTTTAGTTATACGCCGTCCGTTTGTAACCAGCTGCATCGGATTAATTTCCTCTAATGGTGATGTTAAAGGATTCCCAATAAGCAGACGGTTAACATAGGAATCAAATGCACCGGCATTCAATCCTCTGAGATTTTTTCTCTTAGCGGCCTGGTACATGGCAGTACGAGCAATCTTCCCGGCATCCATTTTAATGGATTCTCTGAGCATAGAATGTCCACGTAAAATTTTCTGATATTTAAGACTGTCTCGTTCATCAGGCTGATCGAGACCTCTACTGATATTCAGAATCTTTTCAGAAGCTGCCAAAACCCCATCTATGCCCACGGGCATATATTCTTCCCCGTCATCATCCAACTCGAACGCAGCCGCCACATCAGTAGACTCTACAGGCATTTCCTGGTAGCCTGCCCTTTTTGTCATGGCCGCTTTAAGTTTTTCTATATCTATAGCCATAATATTATTTCATAAATAAGGTTGGCAGAGTACGACGAGCTACTGCAGCAGACATCTGTGAACGGTCAAGAGCTTCACGAATCATTCTGGCTTTATCATCATGAGAAGCTGCAGATTCTTTCTTTCGCACCCATTCAGGCACAATCTTCTGATACGCCTTTTCAAATACACGCGCATCGTAATTCTCAGCATTCATATTAAAAATATCTTCTCCCCACTTTTTCTTCATAGTGTCATCTGACACTCCCAGGTCTTTCAGCAAGGAATATAAGTGAAGATCAGATCCAGCTATATTAAATTTATACTGGGCCGATTTGGGGTTAAAATTAACTCTGAATGCGCCTCCTGTACCGGGACGTACGTTGAATTGGGTTTCGATATCTCCATTATTCTGGAAACGGGAATATGCACCTGGCAGAAGACGCTGCTGCGCTATAGTGCCCCACTCATTACCTTCCCGGATGAATGTCCCTCTATCTGATAGCCACGGCACGCGCATTAAGGTAATTGTCTTGGTATCTAAAATATCTCCGGTATTGGCATCTTTGAGAGTTACAGTACCTCGTAATCTGCGAGCTAAAAATTTATCATCGAGCAAGGCTTGTTTCTGCTCTTTAAGAGTGTAGTCGTCAGGATCAACGTAAGCTACACCCTCTAATTCCATTCGGACACCATTATGCTCCTTAGGGAATTGTTTTATTAATGTTTCCTTTGCATCTCGGAATATAAGATCTCTATGTGTCTTATAATCCTCCATATCATATAGCTCTACGCCATCAGGTACGTCTGCGCCTTCTAATTGCATGGCCTTAGAATATCATAGCGTGTATTAAAAAACAAGACCATCCATGTGGATAATCTTGTTTTCTGCTTTACCAGATATGTGTAAGATTGGCCGTCATATAATTTATGAACGTCTGATCACGTAACGCTGTTTTAAACTTTGCCCAGTCTTCTTCAAATTGTCCCCATATATTATCTTTAACATAGGGACGTGTTGTTATAGGGCGGTCATAAGCGTGATACGAATTAATACCATCATACTGCTGCCTGGTTACCATATCCGGGACATCAACTCCGTTAAGGACTTCAGGCCCCAGATACAATTTCGATTCCATTGTTACTTCTGCAAATTTATACAGCATTCCCATATAACGTGGAAGTATATCATAAACTGTTGCATTATTAGGATACCCTAATTTAGGCAGCAGTTTTTCTATAGTTGTAATCAACACCGGTATATCAGTGCAGATCATCTCGGTTCGGACTAGCTTTTCTTTACCTAATCCGAACCAGTTTCTTTCCGGGATCCACATCTCGTACTTATGCGAGTCGGGAAACAATTTATCCACCTTCGCATTGTTCTTGATGTAGATGTGGGGTAGAAATCTACGTCCGGACGTTGTTGTCGACTTACAACGCCCTTGCATCTGCATGAAATCATTTGCATGCATGTAATACTGCTCTACCCCATGACGGCTGGAATCAATAGCGTAAGCAGATGGAATTCCAGGCAATCCTTCTGTCACATTAATAATTCTTATACCTCCCGGCTCCCCTAATCTTGCCAAAGGTCTAGGTTCGTGTGACTGTTGACTTTGTGGCAAGTTGTCGATATTCCAGAAATCCCCATCGCTCATGAGAAACTTATTACCGGGCTCCTGGACCGCGGCGTAAATCCATAATGATGTGGGACATCGGCTAACGCCAGTATGAATATCGTATAACGGAAACGCTTGCCCTGGCAGAGCTATATAGGTCTGCCCTTCACTTCTATATACCACATCCCGCATTACAGATATCTGGGCATGCGAGAACTTTTCTTTTTTAAGCGTATCCATTTCTTTTTTCTGTATCGTGTTTATAAAAGAAATAAGAGAGTCATGAAAGACTCTCTTACTCCTATTATATATAACGCGATACTGCGAACTATTTACATACGTTGCTTCACACAACTGAAGCTTACGGTAGAGCCTTGAATCTGCGTGACTGTAAATCGTACATTACCCAGCATGAAACTATCATCATAATCAAATTTTGTAGTGGACTCAAGTTTCTTGATGAATGGGCGAATCAAACCGTCGCGATAAAACTTGTACGGGAATGCAAGTACATCAAGGTCTCCTGTCTTAGGATAAATTTGCACAATTGCCATTTCTGGACCCACATAGGTTTTAAGAACTTCAGACATATCACACTGCGCGTAATTGTCAGTAGGATATGCATGAACATTTACTACCTGCTCAAAACCTGCAGACGTACCATCAACCGTAAAGATAAGATTGAAACGAGACTTACTGCGAAGTCCTGTCCGAAGTTCTGGATGTTTAGCTCCTCCGCCAAGCTTTACGCGGTTAAAAGCCTTATCTGTTAAGGCAAAGGTCTGGTCCGCGTAGCTCTCAGGAGCATTACCTTCAACGCTAGCGCTCATTACTGCATGCTGAAAACCATGCGGAACGCCAACGGTTTTAATATACGAAGCATTATAATGCTTCTTCTTGCTTGTGTCGGGTTTACTAATCACTGACATAGATTTTATTTTTTATGAGATTTATCCCAAAGTACTTTTTCAATAATCTGACATTGTTCTACACCAGGCTCACAAAGGCCACAACGTACCAGATGATATACCTTGCCCGCTTTAAAGCGAAAACCTGTTTTATCTACTGCTGGAGGTATACGACAAATTACTCTCTTGCAACGAGCGCATACAATTTTAGCATATTCCTGGTCTATTTTACGACCTTCCCGGCAACCTTTACAGACATCACCGATAGTCTTAAATACACCCGTATCCAGCTCTTTCAGAGACGTAATGGGGACTTTTTTACCGCAGGCACAAACCTCCTCCGGCTCAAGGATTTTCACTTCCTTTTGAGCCGGAGGAGGCAACGAAGCCAAAGTGGCCACGGCCTGCTGAATCTTTTCTTCAGTCCACCCAAATGTTTCTGTACTTCTCATTGACAGGTTGATGATAACAGTGATCTGTTTACCTGTCAACGATAATTACAAAGGTTGGTTAAAATACGCCGTGATGTACGCCTGTTTATCCTTATCCGGAGTACGTACATATTCTCTGGCACATACAATCTTTTTCCATTCGGTATTACGTCTGCGGGAAGCGGCATTTAAATCATCCTGATTCAGATCCCGAAGTATTTTAGTAATCTTGCCGTTAAAGGGAGGTGTGTAACGTATAGCTCCAGCTGAATCCAGCTTCTTAAGATTAGTAGCTACAGTCCCGGGAAGCAAGCCTGTTTTGCTGGCTAAATAATTCAGGTCTATCTGATATACCGTATTTCCGATACTAGTCAGGTTTGTAGAGGTCCCTATTGGTATACCTCCTTGCTCAATATATTTATACAATTCTTTCTGCTTTGCGGATAGTTTGTTTATAGCGTCGTCCGTAGCTATTGTAGTGACAGTGGCAATTTTAGCAGTAGGTTTGATGCGGTCTACCACGCCAAGACTTGTAAGATATGACATAGCACCTTCAGCAGACTCTATATGGACGTGCTTTAAAATGTCATCCACAGTCATGAATACCTCTCCGTTAGCGTTCTTAAATCTTTTAAGTACACCCATGACCGCCTGTAAGGCTTCTGGTTTCGGGTTTTCCATATTCCAAAAGAAAGACTGTAGACTTTCTCCAGCTTTATAATAAAACATATGGCATACAGCATCTCTACCATCTCGGGCTGCACGTCCGGTCTCCTGGGCTATATTTTCTACACTACCGGGAGGGTCGATATGGATGATACCCTCGATATCTGCTTTATCGATACCCATACCAAAGGCATTTGTTGCCACCATAATTCTTATACGCCCGGACATGAATGCATCTTGATTCATGTCCTTTACCGAAGGCTGTGTAATCTGCCCGTGATAAAATGTGACACTTTCCCCGGCCTGCTTAAGAAAGTCAGTAACGCGAATGACATTCTTCACTGTAGCGCAGTACACAATAACAGATCCTTTAATCTTACGGATAAGATCTAGAGCTTCCCACAACACATCATCTAAATCGTCGCATTTAGAGCTAGTCATGTGTAAATTAAGTCTCGGGGTGTAATGCCGCTCTATAGCCATATCTGGCGTACCAAGGATTCGTTTGACATCATCAACGATTTCCTTGGTAGCTGTGGCAGTCAGAGCCAGAACTTGTTCAGGTTGAAAATCCTTAATAAATTCACCACAGGCCATATATGCCGGTCGGAAGGTTGCGCTATCCTTTGACATGACATGGGCTTCGTCCACTATTACAAAGTTGGGTGGAACTTGTTTCATGGCTTGTCTGAATTGAGGATTGCTGATGCGCTCCGGAGCCACATACAATACCTGTGTAAGGCCTTCTGTCCAGTCCTTCAATTCAGCCCAATTCTCTGTATCTGTCTGACTGGAATTCAATGCTCCGGCGCGAACCTTTTTACGACACAGACTATCCACCTGATCTTTCATCAACGCAATCAGAGGAGAAAAGATAATAGTCTTCCAGTTGTTTACAAGAGTAGGCACTAAACCTATTAGAGTCTTACCTCCGGAAGTCGGCAGAATACAGAACGTATCTTCTCCTCCGAGGATTCTATTGATACATGGAATCTGCGCTTCTCGCAATCCCGCATATCCCAATCTTGTTAAGACTTCAGGTATTTTCAACATACCTTGTACTGCTTTTAATTCATCTCTGTGTTGGTGCATTGTTAACTAATAATTTTTCGAGGCGTCCGGGGATTGAGATCAGGTTTGTTTTGGATTCGTCGTAGTTTTCAGCAGGACTGACAAACTGCAATTCGTATAATGGTTCAATGTCTCTTTTATCCACGAATAGGCCTATATTTACTATGTTTTCTATGGGTCTTGTGTTCAGAATAAATGGAGCTGCCTCTGCAACGGACAGCAAAAGTGTATCAGCATCCAGTACCTGGTCGTATAAAAATTCCGATAATGGAAAATAATCGTAGTGAATAGACAGGTCTACGCTGACTACTATCATCAATGCTGAACTATACCCTGTACTCATGCGGTATGAATGAACTTAATTGCAACGCTGTGATTGATAAATATTCATTATTTTCAAAAGCCATGGACCCCGTGATAGCAGATACCGGGGCAGCTGATTCCTTATTCCATTGGGCTACATGGTATCCCATATCAGACCCATAGGAATCCTCTGTCGCAGCTGCAATAAGAAACAGTCCATCTTTTCCGGATAATGTACTATCCACCATAAGCATATAGCCACACATACTTTCATCCATACTTTCAAGCACAGTTTGCACGAATTCGGATTTAAGTTTCATGTTCCATATCTCATGACGGATATTGAATCTGTCTGCTATAAGAATAGCCTCACTAAATCCTTCTGGCACATCTACATTATCTACCAGGGCGGATACAGCCAGCTCAAATGAGCTGCACTGTTCCACCGGTTTATATCCGAATATTTGTCGTAGAAATCTTAGAAGTGCGCTATCTGCGAGACATGGAGCTTTACGCTTCTTCTGTGTCATATCCCTTAATACTCAAAATATCAGCAGCCTCTATAAGCCACTTTGGATTAGTTTCGATAGCTGTAAGAATAGTGTCAGCTGATGCCTCATAGATATCAAGTTCGGCCGATGAATATCTCTTGCGATTAAGCGTAAGTCCAAAGGCTTTCTTTTCTACAAGAATATTTACAACAGCTTCTGCCATTCTGATAGCAGGCTGCAGATATTCTCCTGGGATGTCGTTATAGTTTTCTTTACGGTCATCCATAATCTGATAACGCACTTCCCGGAAAGTAGGTCCGTATGAGTTTTTAGCACAGAATAGCAATACTTCTTTACCGCAAAGTTCTCCGGAGGTATTCTTTACACCAGATTTGTATGTGATAGTGAACTGAAGGCATGCAGCCTGATTAATAGCATTGCCTCCTCGGCGTGTCTTGTTGTATTTTGCCATCGCAGACTTAGGAATAAATGACGGAGTTGCTCCGGCATCAATATCCTGATTTTGTCCAGATACCAGAATAATCGTAGCGTTATTTTCGCGTATAAAACCTTTGATAGTCTTATCCCAGGTATGCATCCATGTAGCTGCCGCAGCCATACGTCCGCCCACATTAGCCACACCAGTTCCTTTAGACTTCTCTCCCGGTTTTTTCTTAGCAATGCCGGAAGCGGCGTATTCATCCGGGGTGAGTAGTTTGGTTATGGAGTCTACGATGCATACCAAAGGCACATCCAAAGGTACTCCCAGTTCCGTGCGCTGCATTGTAATCCAGTTGCGTATGCCGGCGTCCATTTCGTCCAGAGAGTCCATTGTATGCACATCGATAATGGACTTAATAAGTTCGGCTTTTTCTGGATCTGTACTTACAAGACGAGCCTGCCAGTCACCTTCAAGGGCCTTAGGTTCGGAGTTAATATAGTAGCAAGGAATATTATGAGAAATAAAATTGCCCATCAGGGCATATACGAGGGAAGATTTACCTACGGATTCCTGACCGATAAATTCCACCAGCGTATTAGCAGGAATACCCGGACGTCCAATAAGGTATTGCAGGGCCAGCCACGGTACAGGTAAATAATAGCTGGCTACTTCCTGCGAAGACTGGAAGCCTTCACCAAGTCCTACTTTGGCCATGAAATCTTTCTTCTGTGTCTTTTTAGCTGAAGACAACAAGTTAAATGATTCATTCTTTACCGCCGTACGGAATGTAGCACGCTTAGGTTTGCTTTCCACTTCTTCAGAAGTGTCTTGTGTTGTGAACATATCCTCTAATCCTACAGATATGTTTTCAGATGCCTCTTCTAATTTAGCTTTTTTAGGTCTTGCCATAGTGTTAGTCATATCAGACACCCCGGAGAGTCATCCGGGGTGTCGGTTGGTGGTAGTATATTTTTACTAGTTATTAGTTGGCCTTTACACTGCGGCTGATAAGCTCATTCAGGCGGAGGATTTTGTCCGCCGTGAACGAAGCTACATCTGCAGTAAGTGCAGCCTGAAGCTGCTTAAGTTCTGCCTCTTCCTCAGGACTGAGATCTCCCATAGGTGCCGTAACAGGGGCATCTCCGTAAGGGATATCATCATCAGGATCATCTGCAAGAATGCCAGAAGTAGGCGCAGCAGGCATTACGGGTGCAATTTCAGGAGATGCACCAGGCATTACAGGGGCCTGCGTCACAGGAGCGGCCGCAGGCGCTGCGGCAGGAGCTACTGAAGTCGATCCTGATACGGCATCGTCCGGGAATGTGACCGGCTTAGAGCAATTGGGCACACATACTTCCCGGATGAGATCGTGCGGAATAAGACCGTCATCGATAAGCATCTGAGTAATCTCTTCATAGGTAGGAACATACAGGAATGTATCCGCATTATCCAGGTCGTAACGACCAGCAAGAGCTTCGACAGGAATACGAGTTTCCTTGCAGCGATACATCTTACCGCCAGCAGGATTCGGCACCAGCGATCCAAAATCCATGCATACTGCAGTAAATTTAGTATTCTTACTGGTAGTAAACTCATGAGCGGCAGTTATAAATTCCACGGCACGTTCCGGGTTAGTAACGTCACCAAGCAGATAGCTGTCGTACTCAGGATCGCGTGCAGTCTTTACAGAAGCAGGACGTTCTGTATTAAGCTCCGCGATAAGCTTTTCCCATGGAGCATTCTTCAGGGCCAAAACTCGATTCTTCTCTGTCCTAGCGTCAGTTGCTTTAGGATTAGAACCTGTACCCCAGATATTGAGCAGTGTAAGAGACTGCGGTTTGGGGATGGCCAGCTTGAATGTACGCCAGTCTTCATTCTGAGGCATGATAGTAAGGTGCTGTAGTGAATCATCACCTTCCGTATGACGCTGCCACAGATAGCTGCGAAGATCTCCCAGAGGATCAGGACGATTAGCTGCGCGCGGAGAGATAAAGTGCTGCATGCTATTACCATAGAATGTGTAGGCCTCAAATGTCACAGACCATGCAGACAGCGGGAAATTACCTTCAGAGTCAGGAGCCTGAGTGGTATCACGATAGCTACCTACAGACATAGGGCGATACTGATCTTCTTCATCCAGAGACGGATCGAATGCAGGTAAAATAACACCCTTGATAGAAGTCTTCGTGTTCGGGAATTCTGCCTGAAGACCTTGCACACGGAACATCGGAATACGCTTCACATTATTGCCGTTGTTGCTGTTATAGTTACCGTTGCGAACGTTGTTGTAACCATTGGAGCCAGTTGTACCAAGTCGAGTTGCCATAGTATTATTATTCTTTCTATTTATTTATTATTAATTATTTATATTTATTTTAAGCTAGTCCCGCTATTACGGGAGGCACTTTTTAGTATAGGGTAGTCGGGCTTACAGGTCAAGGTTATTGCTTAATTTTTTAGTCAGCGGATTCATGAAAATCTTGTATCTCCATGATATCCAGACAGCTGCATTGCGTATCCTCTAAAGTGAAGTTAGAAGAGCAATGGAAATGACCGTAAAACCACTTTTTAGGCTTCATCTTCAGAATGCGCTGACGCTGAATCTCCTCTCGTTCAAGATCTGTTTCCAGAGCAGGATCTATAGGATATGGAATCATATTAGGCGGAAGAGGACCAGTGTGTGAAAGCACGCCATAAATTTTACCTTCTAGGTCTTTCATAGCCTCCGGAGGCACATACATGAATTCACTTTCCCACCAGTCTACATCAACTGTACGATACTTTCTATCCAACGATACCGCTCCGCCGGATACAAAGAATGGCAGTCCCTTGATGTTCACTACCGAGTTATCTTTAAGATATCTTGGCAGTCCGGGTACTGTGGTGTGTAGGTATCCACTCCAGCGACTAGGCCTGTCATGATTGCCACGCACAGCGTATACAGTCCATCCTCTGTGATGTAACTTTTCACAGAAATACTCGAATAATATTTCTGTAGGAACTCCATCTACATCGGTGAAACCAATACCTACATCCCCAAGAATAATAAGATTTCCCGGAGTAATGACATTCAGGCGTTCAAGACGTTTTAGTTCTTCATTAAAACGATCAAATTCCGCATGAATATCTCCTGCAAAATAAACGGGACCTCTAATGTCATATAAAGGTTCAGGCCAGTACCGTTTGCATTTGATAGTATCCTGTTTCTCGTCGGGAGTCAGGACATGCTCCGCCACAGCTCTCCATGCGTTGGCTTGTTTTTCTTTTGCAGGATCTTCGAAGAATTCCTTGCTTCCTAGTAATGACTTTCCGTCATAAGCATGTCCTCCCACAGACTCGCAATAAACATCGTATAGCTTATGGGCCAGATTTTCTTTATTTTTTTGTTGGTTTAACATAATGAATCAAATGTGGATTTTAATTCTGTAATATTGTCTACAACATGAATATCATATCCTATTTCTTCGTAGGCTTTCTTTCTATTCTTGGAGTCTATACATAGAGCATAGGCTGATGAATTTCCTGAATGACCTCCGGCGGTGGTAAATAATAAATCGATAACTATACCACATTTTTTTCCAGGGCGTATTTCTGCTAAACGACCTGGTTTCTGAATGGCTGATGTATTATTTCCACCTCCTTCCAGATTCAGCAGCACGCGTACATCGCTGAATGTCACACCCTGGACATATATTTTAGTACACAGGCATCGTTTGATGATATTTTGCTTCATCAACTGATCCACTTCGCTACGCTCCTTATTTGTCATTCGTTTAGCCATTGCGATAGTAGCATCATCATTCATGGCTTCCAGAAGCATTTCTGCCTGAGTCTCATCCTTGATAAACACCATTGTCTGCCAATCCTGAGGGATGACCTCCTTACAAATTCTATTTGCCAGTGTCATCATATCAGGATTATGGAACAGCAGACTGTTATATGCTGAATTTCTATCTCTGAATGCTTTCTGAGGAAGCTGCACTTTTAGAAAAATAATAGATAACGGACATACCGCACCTTCTGCTACAGCTTCTTTGTATGTACGTTCTACCAGTACAGGTCCAAATAATCCTGTAATTAGCGAATCTCGACCATCGAATCTTCCCTTCAATGTTGCTCCGAATCCTATACGTCTGGCTCTGGTAAATGCATTAATTTTTTCCAAACGATTGGCCGTCACCAGAGAATGCGGTTCATCGGCCAATAATAGTTCTGTATTATTATAATCGCATTTATCCAGACTATCCGCCGAACACACAGTTATACCTCCTGTGGTCATAGCTGGGGTACGGCCTCGTCCTGTACATATGAGCTTCACCTCACGACTGCCTTTCGGAATACCTCTAGGGCCATTAATATCATCATACAGCTGCTTCACCAAATCCACCCCAGGTGCTACCACAACCGTGGATAGTGTAGGAAAAGCCTTTAGTGTATTAATTATCAATGTAGTTTTCCCATAACGTGTGCAGGCTCCTATGAGTCCTGACATACCTTTTAGCAGCCCATTCGTGATAAGTTCCCGCTGACTGAATCTAAATCCTCCCATCAGCCGGAAATCCGGTTTTGGATAAACTCCTTTTTTATCATTAGCATAGCGCAGGTCGATACAGTTACATGTTATATACCGAATCAGCATCGACCGCAGCAACTTATGATAAAATCCCTGATAGGTTATAAAGAACTTATCCTCTCCTAGTTCCAAAATCTCATATGGCTCTAGTATATCATAAACAACCTCTTGCTTCCATTTAGTCTTAGCACTACATTCCAACTTCTTTTCCCTAATAGTGAATGTGCTAAGAATTTCTTGAGGAGGTACCGGGTACGCAATGACCTTATCGTCGTACCAGGCAATGGTATGATCGAAGCCGGTATTCCTATGTGCAGCAATTAATCCTTTAAGAATATCACTCATCTCCCATTATATTCATTTCGGCGTATAATCTGAATGGACTTAAGTAACAGGTCTCTGAATATAACTTCTTGATGTGTATCTCTTCATTCGCATTGTCCCACACTGCCTCGCAGTCTAGGATATCCTCTTTTCCCAGATAAATACTCTCTGCTGGAAACGGAAGACTTAATCTTACCCTCACAGGTTTCGCCTCGGTATATCCGTTATGTAATACAGACTCATACTCTTTTATCACATATCGCAGCTCTTCGTCACATTCAAATTCCAGGATATTAGCCTTAAGTAGCTTATCCCATAATTTTGACCCTTCTAATTTTACGTATTGATTTTCCATATTTATAACTTAATAGTTTTATCAAAAGCAGTCATCAGTTTCTCGTTGTGGTCTACCATAACTACCTGCATATCAGAATTATGTAAAATATCCTGAAGTGACAGGAAAAGATCTCTCATATTCTCCACGCCTTCTGCATCAATGTGACTAGAAGGTTCGTCTAATACAAGCAAACCTACTTCTGGAAGAATTACCTGCTGACATGCCAGAAGAAGAGCAAGTGCTAGACGTATGGCCTGCCCTCCTGATAATTGCTCCTGAGCCATCTCAAATCCTGTATTGTTGTCATTTCGTACAAACAGGAATGAGCAGGGGCGATCCGGGTCTGGAATGACATTGAAGTTGGCACCCATACGATTGAGCATATCCTGAACCATACCGGTTATCTTAACAAAAACATCATTCATAAAGGCCAGAGGAACTCCATTACGCATAAGAAGACTCTTTACAATCTGCAAGTCATCAATCAGACGTTGCTTATCGTCATTCTGAAGAATAAGCACATTTACATCTTTGAGCTTTGCTTGTAATTTTGCCAGTTGCCCTTCTTCCAGTTGTTTTCTAGTAATGGTTTCTTTTATTGCTGCTCTTTCTCCTTCAAATATGGAAAGTACCTGCTCGCAATGTGCTACGGAATTTCTGTCATAGATGCATTCATCCTGAGATTGTGCGAATCCCCACAAGGATTCAAGTGTCTCACGAGGCTCATCCCAGAAAGTAAGAATAGCCTTGTCCAGCTCTGCCGTTTTCTGCAGATTATTCTGCTGCCGCTCATAAGTGGCAGAAAGCTGACCATTCAGACTGTCCAATGTACGAATGCCTCCAGTACGAAGCTGTAAGTTATATCGCATATTACTTATGGTATTTGACAGCTTAGATTTCTTTGACTCATCAGGACATTCTACATCTTCCATACCAGATAACTGGGCTTGAAGACTAGTACGACTATCCTGAAGCTGACTCATAGATACAGAATACTTCTCATGCTTGGCCAACGTAGACTGCAGGATCTCTGCAGTCTGCACGGCAGCTGGTTTAATCACAGTAGGGGTATCGTTGCTGGATTTGAAATCTTCCAGCACCTTCAGATTCTTGTTAAGAGAATCTCTACACTGAGCTTCATGAAGCCCTTCTGCTATAGCTTCCGACTCCATGATTCTAAGAGTCCTTGTGTTATCCGCTACAGCAGCTTCTGCTGTTTTAATATCTAATTCGGCTTTTTTCCACTCCTGTCCGAGTCTGTGCGTAAGCTGTGCATCAGTTTCCCCGGGTCGCCTGAGGGTTTCTGAAGACATACTGCTACCGCATACCGGGCATTCTGTCTCTGACTGCAGAGCCAGAAGCTTTATATCAATGGAATGCAGTTTTATCTTAGACCTGGTAATATTATCCTCGCCCTTATGTATTGCATTTTCCAGCGATAGTTTATTGCTTTCATATGTCTCACGCTTATCGTGGGATACAAGATTGAGTTTACTCTGAGCTGCTGCGACTTCAGATTCCAGTAGAGCAAGTTTATCATAGTACTCCACTACCTTCTTCATCTGGTTTAATACATCAGTGGTGGCCTGCAGGCTCTCAGCGTTAAGTACATATTTTTCAGCTTCGGCTATACTGGCTTCAGTATTACTAAGCAAAGTGCGCAGATTGGTCTTGATATTCCAGGCCTGAGCATTTTTATTCAGCAGATTCAGTTCGTTGGTAAGCTCTTCCAGATCTGTTTGCATCTTATCTACAGCTGCCTGTAACTCCTCATAAGACTTAACTCCATGCCCAGTAAGAACATTATACCTAGAATCCGTGATACGCTTGATACTATCATTTATAGTATCCGCCTCTCGTATGGATTCAGTATACTGTTTATGCAGACCTATAAGAACGCTCAGATCGCGTATAGCCTCAGAGTACTTATTAACCGCAGGCATGAGGTCTGCAGAGCCCACATCACCCAGCTTATCTTTGACGTCTTCAATGTCCCGAGTAATATCCTGCAATAGAGGTCTGAAATCCTGCATACTTCCTCTAATGGCCGACAGCTTTGACTGAACATCATCTGCCCGAGGTTCAAGGAATTGCAGGTTCATCAATTTCTGGAAGATGGTGTGACGCTCTGAAGGCGTTCCTTTTACCAGATTGGATAGCTCACCTTGTTTGATAAATACAGCATTAGCAAGACTGGCTTTATCTGTACCAAGGATATCTTCCAGCTTTTGTTCTACATCTGCAGCTTTTGTCCATGTTTCTCCATCCCACTCAAGTCGACGTCTTGAGGTTGCGGATGTGATCGTACGGGATAATATACCCTTTTTACCATCTTTCTCAAACTCCAGAGTAACAGATGCTGCTGTAGCTCCATCTGGCAATCCGAAATTACGAATATACTTCTCGGACTTCTGTTTATTCAGGTTGGCTGTGAAGGCATAATCGATGGCCTGCAGTAGATTGGATTTACCTTTTCCGTTTGCTCCGACAATACCTACTACAGAGGCATCCATGTCTAGAGACAGACTTTTATGAGGACCCCAGTTCTTTAATTCCAATTTTGTTATTTTCATTAGTTGTAAATTTCTACTAATATTTCCTCCGAGAAAGGATTGCTCCAAATACTCTTAATCAAATTTGTGGCAGAGGTTTCATATTGTAACCAGTCACGCCGCGTAAATAGCTCTTCAGCAAAAGTTTTCGAAGTCGCTGTGGTCAGACTCACTTCTCCACGGTCCACCAGTTCTTCGGCAATAATTTTGTAAACCTCATTTCGGATACTTACTGCATTGTACCACTTCGAAGGCCATTGAATACTATTGCAGAACTCCCACAAACCTTCAGTCCAATTATCATCCCAAGTAGCCCATTCTGATAATTCCACTTGTCGGAAAAAGGCCACCATAAGCTGACATATCGATTCTTTTTTCTCTTCTATAGTGTAGAAATTACCTTTGCTATTATTACTAATTTCTTTCTCCAAAAGATTTGCGAAATGATATCCTAAGCGAGAAATAACAGAAGTACCGTCTATGGTATAACCGTAAATATTTTTAGTGGGCCATACACTTACAATAACCCCTAAACGAAGCATCTCGATGACAGCCTCCTTGAAAATATCTCTGAAATCATTTACAGCTTCCTTATACGAAGGATAAATAAGCAACGTAGTTTTATCAGATTTAAATATATTCTTCTTCTTTTTCATAATATTTGTGCGGTTAGATTATAGTGTAATTAAGTTAATTCTATCTTCGCAATATTTGTTTAATATATCTCTATGCGATGTACATGGATCCAGAAGATCTTTGCATAGATTTCCAATGCGGTTTCTGGTCTCTAAATCCTCTATCAATTCTTCTGCATGATCATCGAAGAATGCAGCAGGACCTAGCACAACAGATTCCCGGGAAATAGAGTTCATGTCGGGACGATCGGGCATCAGTGGTGTAAGGCGAAGTATATGGTTACTAGCCACAGCTACTTCAGTGAGTCTTCCTACGATATCCGGAATGCGTTTGTCGTATCTGAGGTATATAAGGTTGCTATCCTCTTCCGACATTTGCTTTAAGATACTTTCAAGTTCTTCTTGTGTGTTGATTGTATTGCGAAGAACAGGCTGAGTATCAAACTTCACAGATTCAATATTCTGTATATACCAGGCAGTACCATCATTATACCATGTGTATATCAACATCTTCTTATCTGAGTCTTCGGACTCTGAACACATCTCTGTACTACCAGGATAAGCTACAACAAGACCGTCGGAAGCACGCTTCATATACTTATGGATATGCTGGTCACCCATGGCAACCAACTTCCAAGCATTCTCCGGGAAATCGAACATGCTGAGGGCTTCTTCCTTCGGATATCCGCAAAATTCTTTAATCTCGCCGTGCCACATCATAATGTCGGCAAATGGTATCTTAGAAGGGTCTCTATTAAATCCGGCCACTTCTTTCAGAGTTTCAGGATCGGTAAAATCATAGGCTTCGATTCTCAAAGGCTTATTAGCGCCTTTCGAAAGCTCATACACAACATAGTTTCCCTGTACCGCAGGACAAATACCTGGCAGCAGTATGTGCTCCTGACCATCACGTTCAAACTGATACAGCCAGCTGGGAGACACATTGTCATGATTTCCCTTTGATACCAGCATAGGAATATTGTATTCCTTCAGCAGAGAGTCTATATCATTAAGCTCGACCATCACTACCCCGGGACCTGGGTTATTGCTGTCCAAAAGATCACCGGCGCACAGAATAAGGTCTACACCTTCGACATAAGCCTTTCTTACTGCATTGAGCAATCCCAGATAGAAGTAATGCCCTCTGGCTTTGGAACCGTATTGTGTTGCTCTTAAATGACAGTCTGCTATATGTGCTATTTTAATTGTATTATTCATATCAGGTTAATATTCGTATTGATCTAATGGCATATAATCTTCTACGGCGCATATGCCGTCTATCTTCCATATATTTGACTCCTCTGAATTATTTTCTTCACTCATCATCTATAAGTTCTTTCGGTAATTCCTCTACAGTATCCCATTTTTCATTACAATCTTCGCAGTATAATCCAAGTACAGATTCATACTCGCGATCGCATTCCACATCTACAGCAAACTGTATCGTGTCACTTTCATGATCGACGGAAATCTCATCCACAATCTCGTGCATCAATACCCGGGAAATGCAGACAAGGGTATCACCTCCACAACTTGAACATTTAAATTTATATTTTTTATTCATATGAATATTTAAATTACATGTATGCGCATTTTGATAAAAATGACTTTTCGAATTATTAATATCTTTTAGTTTATTTGAAAAACTCAATATTTCAAAACCCCAAAAAGTCGTAACTCGTTAACGGCATGAGGCTAAGAAAAATGCCATTTTCAAAACCCTTTAAAAATCAACGAGTTACGAAAATCAAGCTTTCAAACCGGGTCGCGCGTACGCGC
>JAEIGA010002162.1_pt1 | contig 31375 bp, 17 predicted proteins | sample 9270691 | NCBI WGS metagenome assembly JAEIGA01 (sample SAMN17057246, study PRJNA624740) | gut metagenome | biome: biome; isolation source: fecal sample | host: Bos grunniens | place: China: Xizang | collected 2019
GAGAACAAAACATGATTGATGAAAAAAATGTTCAGTCATCTTTTGCTACTGATAAAAAGAAAGAAGAAGAAGAAAATAAAAAAGTAGACGCCCCTACTGATGAAAAACCTGCTGAAGAAAAAGAAAAAGAAGCTCCAGCTAAGGAAGAAGAGGACGACGAAAAGAAAAAGAAATTCGCAAAAGATAAAGAAGAAGAGGAAAAGAAGGAAGAAGAAAAGCCTGCTGACTCTGAAGAAGAAGAAAAGAAAGAAAAGTTCGCTAAGGAAGAAGAAGAAAAGGAAGAAAAACCTGCTTCTGAAGAAGAGGACGAAGAAAAGAAAAAGTTTGCGAAAGAAGAAAAAGAAGAGGACAAAGAGGAAAAATCTTCTGAAGATAAAAAAGAAGAAGATGAGGACGAAAAGAAAAAGTTTGCTCTTCTTGAAGAAGAACATGAAACTCTAAAAGCTAACTATGCTAAGTTAGAAGAAGAGTACAAAGAACTTCTTGCTTTTAAAAATCAGATTGAAGATGAAAAGAAAGATGCTTTAATTAACAGCTTCTATATGTTATCCGATGAAGATAAAGCAGAAGTTGTAGAAAATAAATCTAAATTCACTTTAGATGAAATTGAAGCAAAATTATCTGTAATTTGTTTTAGAAATAAGGTTAATTTTGATTTAGACGATAATTCTAAATTTGAAGATAATAAGAAAGAAGAAAGTCCAATTACAACTTTCAATTTAGAATCTGAAGTAACTTCAACACCAGCTTGGGTGTCTGCAGTTAGAAATACTCAAAAAAGTAGAAACATTTAAGGAGGACATATAAAGATGGCTTTAATTAAAAGACTTGGTTTTGGTCAGGTTGAACCTAACCATTTATCAGCTCAAAGAACATCTCAGATCTGGGCTCAGCTTCCTGCTGCTGCAGATATCGAAGTTCTTGAAAATGGTCAGTTTGTAAAGTATGACTACGCAAATGGCGTATGCAACTTTGAAGGTGCTGGCGAATGGATGATGGTATTCAACGAAGTTAAATTATACGATGATTTCTGGAAGGAAACTTACAAGGATTATGCTATGCAGGCTAAGAATTTCACTCCAGGAACAGAAGAAATTGAACACAATGGTTTAGGACCTTTCAAAGGACAGATGGTTCCTAGAGTTATTAAAACAAACGAAGGTGACTTATATACTACAAACTGCGTTGGTGAAGGTAATGTTGCTGGAAACGTAGAAGTTGAAGGTATTGAATTAGAAGTTGGCGATATCGTTGGTCCAACAGCTGCTTCTAAGGGTTACTTAGTAAAAGATGGAAATGAAGGAATTCAGTTCCAGGTAGTTAAAGTTTATACTATGGCAGATGGACAGCCTGCAGTTAAATTAATGAGAATCTAATAGGAGGGTTATAGAAGATGGCTTTAGAAAGAAAACAGTTAATTACTTTAGCTAAGACTGTAGCCAATGCAAACCCTACTTCTCAGGTTGCATATTCATTTGGCGAAGATAAGTTTAGCTATGCAGATTTAAATGAAACATTAAGAAGCGAATTAAGAGAAATCGCTGGTACTTACGCTTTATATAGAGAAAACAAGAATACAGTATTCGCATTAATCGAAGAAACTATCGATGATGTATTACCAAAGAAAGTTTTAGAACAGTATGGTCAGTTCGCAGAAATTAAGACTTTCGGTCAGGGAGATAGACCTGTATTCACACAGAGAATTACTACAGCTGCTAAGAGAAGAGCTAAGCAGTTCGTAACAAAAGTTGGTTTAGCTGGTATCTATGAAGTATTCAAATTAGATGGTAAGAGCTATGAAGTTCCTACAAGCGCATTCGGTGGTGCTGCTCAAATCGGATTCGAAGAATTCTTAGATGGTAGAGTAGATTTCGCAGACGTTTTAGACATCGTTATGGAAGGTTTAGATGAATGCGTATACTTAGAAATCGAAAGAGCTTTAAAGGCTGCTGTAACTGATTTACAGGAAGCTAACAAGACTACTCAGGATACTTTCGTAGAAACTGAAATGGATAGATTAATTGCAGTTGCAGATTCTTATGGTCAGTCTACAATTTATTGTACTTATGAATTTGCTGCTACAATGATTCCAGCTGAAGGTTGGGTTTCTGATGCTATGAAGGATCAGAGATGGAACAACGGTTACTTCGCTAACTACAAAGGACACAAAGTAATCGTATTACCTCAGTCTTATGAAGATGAAACAAACGCTGTAAAGGTTATTGACCCTTCATATGCTTGGATCATTCCAACAGGCGCTGACAAACCAGTTAAGGTTGCTTTCGAAGGACAGGCAATTGTTAGAGAAATCGAAAATGCTGATATGTCCAGAGAAGTTCAAGTTTACAAGAAGTTAGGTGTTTGTGCATTAATCACAAACAACATCTGTGTTTACAGAAATACATCTTTAACAAGAACAATCGCTTAATTACATAGGGGAAGATATAATAATCTTCCCCATTTTTTTCATATATATTCTAGGAGATAAAAGGAGATAAGAGCATGTTAGCAAAAGATACTATTATTAAAGTAACAAATAGAGATAACGGTGTGGTAGGTTATTCTATTCCAGAAATGAATATTCGTAGATTATTCCAAAAGGGAGAAATCAAAGAAATTACTATGGAAGAATTAAGAAAGCTTTCTTATAGACCTGGCGGACAGGTAATTTTAAATGAGTGCTTAATCGTTCACAATGAAGAAGCTTTAAGAGAGTTAAACCCTGATTATGAACCAGAGTATTTTTACACTGAAAAAGAGGTTACTGAATTATTATTAAAGGGAACTCAAGAACAATTTTTAGACTGCTTAGATTTTGCACCAGAAGGTGTTATTAATTTAATTAAAGATTTAGCAGTTAAATTAGAAATTAATGATTTAGCAAAGAGAGAAGCTATTCAGCAAAAGACTGGTTTAAATGTGACAAAAGCAATTGAAATCAATAGAGAAAGCAAAGAAGCTGATGAAGCAGAAGAGACTAAGAAGCGCAGAGCGGCAGCTCCTACTTTAACAGTTTCTGAACCACAGGCTACAGGAAGACGTGCAGCCGCACCTAAATATACAATTAAATAAAAATAGAAGGGAGATTTCATAATGACAGGAACGGCTTTTAGAGAAATTTATAATAAATTTAAAGCTAAGATTACTGACGATATGTTTATGGAATTAACCCCAGGTGAAACAGATAGTTTATTAAAAGAATTACTTTTAAATTCTCTGCATAATTTTGAATTCCCACGTGTAAATATTCATGATTATAATGAAGAATTAGAAGAATATAATATTAGTTTAACTACAGAAGAACAAAATATCATTGCCACATATATGATTGTTGAATGGTTAAGCCAACAGCTTGCAAGTGTAGAAAACACTCGAATGAAATATAGCGGGTCGGATTTCAAATTCACTTCGCAAGCTAATCATATGGCAAAATTACAAGCTATGAAGAAGGATTATGAGAGACGTGGTTTTCATCTTCAAAGACTTTACAAAAGAAGAAAAGCTGATGAAAATGGAATTATGCGTTCTACATTTGGCTCTATCATGGACCCAGTTGAAACAAAAAGACCTTCCACTTCTGGCGGAGGATCTTCCACTCCTTCTAATGGCGTAAGTAAAGATGAATTAGATGAAGCTATTAAAACTTTAATGAATAAATTAGATGTCAATAAAAATGAAATTATTGATGAGTCTGAATCATCATCTTCTATCTTTATGGAAGAATTCTAGGAGGTTGCTACTATGATTATTAAGTACGATATAGATATTAGTAATGATGCAGTAGTAACAAATCTTAAAAGAATTACTAATCAAGTTTATAAACTATTGCCAAGCCGCGAAGAAGGCACGGACTGGGAAAAACCATTATTAACACTTTTAGAAGAGTTAGCAGGGATGGATAGAATCTTAATCGGCCAGCATACTACTCTGTTTCTTCTATTATGTAAATTGGAAGGATTGTTTACTCTAAAGGCGCAAGAAGATTTTTCTTTATTTAGAGGAATTATTTTTGAGTGTTTAGGGTTAATAAACAATCTAACAGAAGAATGTCAGAAACATTAAATATTAGATTAAATTACTATGGCGGAAAGAAGGCCGATAACCGCATGGTAAATGACAAACTTAGAACATTTAAAAAAGCTTTACTTTATTCTTATCAAGCGGAAACCGCTATTCTAGAAGATGGAAGGGAATTCCGCTGTTTGATTAATCCTGACAAACTTAAAAATGATTATGATAATAAAATTATTTCAATTCCATTTTATGATGTTTGTTTGAATAAAGAATTTACAGGTCAACCAACTTCCGCAGTAGAAGAGCCTATTGATATGAAAGTTGGTGATGTTTTCATGTGGAAAGAAACTGAAACATATTGGCTTGTTTATTTAAAGCATTTAGAGGAAGAAGCTTATTTTAGAGCAGAAATCCGCCAGTGTTCAAGTATTGTTGCTATTGGAGAAAAAGAATATCGAGCTTATATTCGAGGTCCTGTAGAGACAAAAATTAAATGGAATATTAAAGATTTTGTTTGGAATTCACTTAATTATTCTAAGGTTGCTTATGTAAAAGAAGATGAGTATACTTCTGCATTAGCAAGACATGATGTGGTATTGGTTGATGGCTTGCCTTTTGAAATTCAAGCTATTAATAAAGATACTGCAAGTGATGGTATTATGATTTTATATCTATTAGAAGATTATAAAAATACTATTGAGGATGAATTAGAAAAGATTGAAGAACCAAAACAAGAAAGTAGTCTTGAGATTCAAGGGGAATCTGAAATTTATCCATTTGATATTAAGACTTATAAGGCTAATACAGAAGGAGGCTCTTGGTCAATAAGCGACCCTAAAAGAGTTAAAATTCTTAGTCAAAATAGCTCTACTCTTACAATTGAGGTTACAACAGGACGCTCTGGACAAGTAGATATTATTTATACAGTTGATGGGGAAGAATATATTTTCCCAGTAACAATAAAATCATTATAAGAGATAAAAGGAGTATACATTTATGAGACGAGATTTGATTAAACCAGATATTCGATCTTCATTTCTATCTTGTGAAAAAGATACAGAAACTATTTTAAGAAGATTGTTTATTGAAAGCAGACCTCACAGCGATACGTTAAAAAAATTATTAATTGTTAATACAAAAGATTGTTTAACTGCGCAAGGAGATAAATTACAATATATTCAAGAAAAAATAAATTCTTTTAATATTAAAACATTAATTGACAAACAATATATTAGACTTTTTCCTAAGTTGACTTTTGGAGAACATGAAGAAGTAAAATCTTATATTTTAATTTCTTTTGATAATTTTACTCCAAATGAAACTAATCCTGAATATAGAGATTGTACAGTGACTTTTGATGTAGTTTGTCATACTGATTATTGGAGTCTTGATAATTTTCAATTAAGACCTTTAAAGATTGTTGGATATATTGATGGGATTTTAAATGAAACTAAATTAAGCGGAATTGGTAGATTTCATTTTATGGGTTGCAGTCAACTCATTTTAAATGAAGATTTATCTGGTTATACTTTAATGTATAGAGCTGTTCATGACGTAGATGGAGATGATAAAATTCCGCCAGTATTGGAGTCTTAATATATGAATGACTTAATGCTTATGGCGGGAGTAGATATACCTTTTCCAGAAGCTCAAGTTTCTATTCATCAGCCTTCTATTAAAGAAATAGGTTTAATTGGAGAAGAATCTTTTTACTCAGGATGTGGTACTCTTAACTTTTCTAAAAACAGTTTATCTTTAGAGGACAGGATTGCTTTAAAAGATTATACTGATTTTGAAATATTAATGTCGATGATGAATAATAAGAGTTTTAACACTCAACAAAACAGAATCGATATGATAATGGTGTTGACTTTAATCTTTCCAGAATATCAAATTCATTTTACTCAAAATGAAATTGCTTTAATAAAAGAGGACGAAAGTCATTTACTTAATTCTGAAAATTTTGAAGAATTCAAGAAGATATTAACAGCTATGTTTTGCTTAAAAGGAAAAGGAAATGAAACTGAATATAATCCTAGTGGCGACAAGGCGAGAGAGATTATAGAAAAATTAAACAAGAGAAAACAAAAACTAGCTGAACAAAATGGTGATCAAAAGGTTTCAGTCTTAAATCGTTTTGCTTCTATTTTAGCCATTGGGCAAAAGCAAGATTTAAATGAAATTTTAGATTATACAGTATATCAATTATTCGATCAATTTGATAGATTCGTTTTGAAAGAACAGTTTGATATACATCTTAAAGCGCAATTGGCGGGAGCCCGCGATTTAGGAGAGATTGAGGATTGGAAAAAAGATTTACATCCTTAATTTATAAAAAACTTAATTTATTTATTGAAAAATACTAAGGAGGATACATACGTATGAAATTTGGTGTACGCGAGATTGCGAACGTTGTATTTAGAGCAAAATCCAATGTAAAGATTGGTAATACAGAGTTCAAAGTTGGCCAGCCTGTATTATATATTGACTCAGCTAAAACTTCTACTTTAGAAGGAGCAGCTACTACTGTATATGCACAGGGTGGTAGAGGTAACAGCAGATTAATCGCATGGGAAGGTGAAAAGACTTTAACTTTCACAGTTGAAGATGCTTTATTATCTCCTATTGGTTTTGCGATTTTATCAGGTGCTGGTTTAATCAAAGGAAAAGATGAAGAAAAAGTTCATGTTCATGCAACTACTTCTGCTTATGTAAGCACTGATGGAGAAATTAACTTAACAGATGCTTTAGCAGCAAATGATAAGGTTTGTGCAGATGCTCCATTATTCGTAATGGGTGTTGAAGCTGATGGTTCTTTAACTGGAGCTTTCTATTCTGGTGCAAGTGTTTCTGAAGATGGTAAGAAAATTGTTGTAAGCGAAGCTGCAGGACAAACTGTAATGGTTGATTATTATGTAATCAAATCCAGTGCTAAGGTTTCTGAAATTCAGATTGATGCTGAAAACTTTGCTGGATATTACTATGTTGAAGCTGATACATTATTCAGACGTCAAGCTGATGGTGTAGATATGCCTGCTAACATTACAATTCCTAACGTTAAGATTCAGTCTAACTTCACATTCTCTATGGCTTCTACTGGAGATCCATCTACATTTACTTTCACTATGGACGCAATGCCTGGTTATACTTACTTTGATAAGACTAAGAAAGTTTTATGTGTAATTCAGATTGTTGAAGATACTGAAGGTTCTACTTATGAATGGGATACAGTAATGCCACATACTGATGAAGAAGTAATGGATATTAACGCAAGCGGCGAAGATGACAATAAAGAAGCAGCGACTAAAGACTCTGTTTGGGAAGGCGCTACTGAATAATTAATTTAAAAAATAATTGGGAGGGTATTTAATACCTTCCCATTTTTTTTATATCTTTTTATAAAGAGGTGATATAAATGGGTTTTAAAGGTTATTATAAACAAGCTCAAGATGTGTTTCATAATACAGTGTATATCCATTTACACGCAGAGAACATTGGAAAGCTTTATGGGACACATAATCAAACTGCGGCCGCTTTATTAAAATCTCGAAATTCTATAGATTCAAAACAATTATATAAACAAATGTTTTTTAATCAATTGTCTCCACGAGCAAAAGAATCTTTAATTGGATTAGATTGGGATAGAGATGATGTTTTTGATGCTATGGAAAAAGGACTTCAAGAAAGTGTTTTAAACAGTGTTAATACCGCCGCTTTAAAACAGTTGCATGACATTGCAGGAAATATGAAAGATCCTTTAAAGAGTTTACAAAAAAGTGGAAGCACAAATAAAATTGCTAAAATGGATAAATTATTAGAAGGATTGTCTCAAATGGTAACATTAATAGAGCAAAATTCAAATTCTCCAGAACTTGCATTAGGACTTTTAGCAGATGAATTAAAGGTTGGTGCAAAGGGAACAACAACTAAAAAGCAAGCCTCTAAAAAAATCATGACTGCATTAAACAAATGGAAAAAAGCATCCAATGGAAGCTCACTAAAAGGGATAGATATTCAAAGAGTTAATGCTATGGTTAATCAATTGGAGAATTTAGCTAATAATTTAAAAGAAAGTAGGAATCAAGAAGGACAGCTTTTAAATAAAGAGGGATGGAATAGTGTTTTTTCAAATTTATTTTCTTTAGGTTTTTCAGAAGGATTAGCTTTTAGAGTTCAACAACATGCAAAAGCAGCTGCTCAAGAGGAAATGCAAAAAATTACCTTGACAGGAGCAAATACTCATAAACCAATTTATACTCCCGCAGAGGGGTCTTTCTATACAAAAAAAGCTATTACAGGAAAAACTGATATTAAGAAAAATAATATTTATTTTTCTGCCGCAGAAAGTGGATTGATAGGAGACTTTAGTCAGTTAGATATTACAGTTGGTTTAAGTATGAAATTTTTAACCTCTGTAGATTTCCAGCCTTTAAAGAAAAATGCAAGTTTAAATATTTCCTCTGGGTCTGGTGGATCCTTAGGAGATGCAATAAATGAAATTTATGGCCCTCATAAATATTATCCTTATAACGTATTGGCGCATGCGGATGAGAGACCAGAAGAATTAAAAATTTTACATGATGCTATTTTATCAAGAGAAATTTTGAGATTATTCGCTACCACAGGAGGGAGCAGTGATTTTTCTCAATATATATATGCTAATGGAGAGATAATTTCTATATGGGAAATTGTAAAATATGTTATGGATAATGATGTAGGACTTTCAGCTTCACAAGATACAAAAAATACTCAGGCAGTAAATTTATCCATAGAAGGAAGACCGAAGATTGCAGAGGCAAATAAAGCAAGTTATTCTGGAAGTCAAATAGTTCAAGCATTTAAAAGAAGTAAGGCTGTAAATAGAGCAATAAATTCTGCTAAAATTAAAGCTACTCTTCATGCTCATAAATTAGCAAATTTTATAAAATAAATCTTGACAAAAGTGAAAATTTTGTGTATAATATAAATATAAGATGAGATAAAAGGAGATAATGAAATGGCAAAAGTAAGTTATGCAAATTTAAAATTAAAACCGATTAATACAACTTCCGCATTTGAATTTGGCGGACAACAAGTAGAGGTTTTAAATTATTTACCTATTGAAGATAAATATGATTTTGTAATGATTACATTACAAAAAGCAGAAGAAGATGGAGTGTATAATCCAATTTTATTAGATTTATATTTCCATTTACATTTAGTATACATGTATACTAATTTATCTTTTACAGATAAGCAAAAAGAAAATGAGCCAAAAATTTACGACACTCTTGTTAGCAATGGCTTCTTTGATAAATTCTTTGAAGTTATGGATGAAAATGAATATAGAGAGTTAATGGAATACATTGAAGAATTAAAAGCAACTATTCTTCATTATAGAAATACAGCTGGTGCGGTATTACAGTCTATCATTCAAGACCTTCCTAAAAATGCACAGGCGGCCGCAGATATTGTTCAAAACTTCAATCCTCAACAATATCAAGCAGTAATTGACTTCGCTACTGCAGCAAATGGAGGCCGCAATATCGAGACTAATCGCTAAGGCCGAATTAGATTAATTAAAATGTCTTTACTGTTATATAATGATAGTAAAGACATTTTTTTGTTTAACGAAATATGTTAGGAGGAATAAGGAGATGGCAAATGACCAAATTAAATTTGGGATAGGCTTTAATGTCGATAAGGCAGGATTAAATCAAATAAAAGCCGAACTGCAACAAATTGCAAATATGACCCAGGGTGAATTTTTAAAACTAAACACCAAGGGGACTACAAGTGATTTATTTGCAGCAAGAAGAGCCGCTGAGGAATTAGAATATGCTCTTAATAAAGCTTTTAATAAAGAATTAGGCACTTTAAACGTTGCTAAATTTAATCAAGCATTAAAGACTTCTGATAAAACAATTGATCAGCTTTATGCAGATTTATCTAAAGTTGGAACTAAAGGACAACAAGCCTTTAGAAATATTGCAACAGAAGCTTTAACCACTAATCGACAATTAAAACAAACTCATAATTTAATAGATAAAATGGCAGAGACCATGGGAAATACTATTAAATGGGGAATAGCTTCTAGTGTAATGAACACTTTTACTGGAAGCGTTCAAAAAGCGTATGGGTACGTTAAGAGCTTAGATAGCTCTTTAAATGATATTAGAATTGTTACAGGTAAATCTGCAGAAGATATGGATGTTTTTGCTAAAAGAGCAAGTGAAGCTTCTAAAGCTTTAGCAGCAAGCACTACAGACTATACTGAAGCAGCTTTAATTTATTATCAACAGGGTTTAGCTGATAAAGAGGTTCAGATGAGAGCTGAAACCACTTTAAAAGCAGCGAATGTAACAGGGCAGTCTGGTCAAGAGGTATCAGAACAATTAACCGCAGTATGGAATGGTTATAAAGTGTCTGCTCAAGAAACTGAACTTTATGTTGATAAATTAGCGGCTGTAGCAGCTACTACCGCATCTGACTTAGAAGAATTATCTACAGGTATGAGTAAAGTAGCATCTGCCGCAAATGCAATGGGTGTAGATATCGATCAATTAAATGGACATTTATCTACAGTAATTTCCGTTACAAGACAAGCACCAGAATCCGTTGGTACAGCATTTAAAACTATTTATGCTAGATTAGGAGACTTAGCTGTTGATGGAGAAGATGAGTTTGGAACTAAACTTGGTGAAGTGTCAGGTAAATTACAAACTATGGGAATTGAAATTTTAGATTCTCAAGGTCAAATGCGTGATATGGGAACTGTTATGGAAGAAGTTGCTGAAAAATGGAATGGGTGGACAGATGCTCAAAGACAAGCAGCTGCAGTTGCTATGGCAGGTAAGAGACAATATAATAACTTAATTGCATTATTCGATAACTGGGATATGTATACTGAAGCAGTAAACACTTCCGCAAATGCAATGGGAACTTTACAAAATCAACAAAATATTTATATGGAGTCAACTGAAGCTCATGTAGATATTATGAGAACTTCTTTTGAAGATTTATATGATTCTTTATTATCTGGAGATGACATTGAAACTTTTGCAGATGCTATTACTGAAATTGTAAATGGATTAACTACTTTTGTAGACAGTATTGGCGGAGGAGCAAATACTCTAATGCTGTTAGGTTCTGTAGGAACTCAAGTATTTAGTAAACAGTTGGCTCAAGGAATTGCAGTAACAATTTCAAATCTTCAAGCTACAAAATATAATGCCGCTCAAGTAAGAGCTGAATTTGCTTTATTGCAAGATTTTAAAGGAGTTTCTTTTGCAAATACTGCTTATCAAGATATTCTAAAAATGAAAACTGAAATTATGGGATATGGAGATTTAGTTTCTGCAGAGCAAAATGAAGCTGCTAATGCTATGATGAAGCAAAGAAACGCATTGGCGCTAGAGGAAGAGCAGTGGAAAGAAAATGAAATAGCTGCACAGCAATATCTTGATAGAATTTCTTCTCAAAAAATTGATTTTAATCAAATTTCAGTTGAAGAAGGAGGAAAAGGTTTTCAATCTGAAGATTTTCAAAAGGCTGAAGCTGCAATTAAAAAAGTTCAAGAAACTGTAAAAACATCAAAAAGTTATTTTGAAGAAGCAAGCGGAAAAATTAATCAATATGGAGCCGCATTGGCAGGAACAGCAAAGTCTGGGGTTACTGTTGAATCAACTCAAAAGAAAATGGATGAAGCAATGACGGCTGTTATTATTGATATGAATAAATTAGCAGAATCAACAGATATTTCAGAGGCTCATCAAAAAGAATTAAATGCTGCTTTAATAGAATATAATAATTTATCTCAAGAAGAAAGAAATGCTTTTGGAAATACCGCGTTATTAGAAAAGTATAAAAAAGTTTTTGAAGAAATGGGTATTGAAGCAGATGAATTTTTTAGAATAGTAGAGCAAAAATCTCAAGGGTTTGGAGATACTCTCTCTCGAAAAATTTCAGATCTTGAAAATGAATGGAATAATTTTACTAAAAATTTAAAAACTGTTCAAATAACTCAACAAATTATTGGAATAGTTGCAGCAGTTGGAAATTTAGCAACTGCTATTCAATCCTTAACAAATATTAAAGATATTATAAATAATGAAGACCTTTCTGCAGGAGAAAAGGCTGTTCAAATTATTACTGCATTAAGTACCGCATTGACCATTGGTTCGTTAGGTGTTTCAAATCTAAGTAAAAGTTTTGTAAAATTAACTGGAATTTTAAAAATTTATGCAGTGACACAGAATGCCGCAGATAAAGAAACTAAAGAGCATACTATTAGTTTATTAGGCCAAAAAGGAGCTGCAGACAGTTTAGGAGGAGCTTTTAAAAATTTATTAGCGCAACAAATCAAATTGCCTGGGGCTCTTGCTAAAATTGCAAGTAAATTTGGTATAGCTACAAGTGGGGCTATTTCATTTGGAGCAGCATTAGGCATTGCAGCAGCTGCTATTGGTGTAGTTACAGCAGGTGCAATCGCATGGCATAGATGGTATACAAAAGATGCTCGTGCGGCAGAAGAAGCGGCAGATGCAGCTCAAAAAGCATCTGAAGCTGCAACCTCAGTTAAAGAAGTTCATCAAGGTATTATAGATACTTTAAATCAATATGATGCTGCTACAGAAAAAATGAATTCTTTAACAAAAGGAACTCAAGAATGGAAAGATGCTTTAAATGAAGCTAATGCTTCAGTTTTAGACTTATTAAACACTTTCCCTGAGTTAGCATCAGGAGAAGGGTATATTAAAAGAATAAACGGACAGCTTCAACTAACAGAAGAAGGTCTTGATTATGTAAGAGAAAAAAGTGAATCTATGTTGACTTCTACTACTGCAGCTGCAAATATTGCAAATGTAGAAAGTCAAAAAGCTCAAACTAAATCAGATATTACTGATTTTAGTAGAGATGTTACTTATACAACTACAAGAACTAAATATAGTGGAAAGCAAGGTTCAAAAGAAACTGAAGTATCTCAACGCAATCAGGGTATTGATAGAGATATTGTACAAGCTACAATTGATGCTTTAAGAGAAGATAGCTCTTTCTTAGGTCAAAATTCAAGTGATATAAAAACAGCTTTTTCTGAAAAAGGTATCCAAGTAGGAGAAGATATAGTTAAAGCTTTACAGGAAAATTCTGGAGAGTTGTTAACTTTAGCCAATACTATGGAGGCGGCTGAAACCTCTGAAGATTTTGTTTATGAACAAACTGCGGCATCCGCACTTCAAGATAATGATCAATATCAAGGATTATCTGGAGAGGCTCAAGGAGCAGTTAATCAAATAGTAGGAGATGAGCTTCAAGCTGAAGTTGAAAAATTAGCTAAGTCTACTTTTGCTACTATGACGGACGCAAATGAAGAAGCAGCAAAACAATTCTACGGAGCCCAAATGACTAGAGAGGGCGAAGAAGAAGGTACCACTGATTATTTAATAAATGGAACTTGGCACACTTTTGCAGATGATGTTACTTTAATGTCTCTTGCAACTGAAGAAGCGACTAAAGGGGTAGAAGATTTAGCGGAATCTACTTTAAAAACAGCTAAACAAATTGATGCTTTGGGAGTTAGCGATTCTGTAAAAGGAGCTTTATTTGGCTTTACAGAAGGAAAAGTAGGAGATTTATCTTCATTAGATTCCGAAGGGATTCAGGAATTAAAAGATTATAATGAAAATAATTCTGATCTTCTAAGTAAATTAGGCATAACTGAATTAGGTAAAGCTTTAGAAAGCGAAGTTCAAAATCGACTAGATATAATTTTAGGGGATACTGATAATCAAGAGTTAATAGAAAAACATTCTTCTGACAATCTTGATATTACAAAACTTTTAAAAAGTGAAGATTTAAATAATGCAATCCTTGATATGACTGCCGCGGGGTTAGATTTAGAATCAGTTTTTGAACAAATTGACTGGTCCACAATGGACTCTGAAGACATAGAAGGTTGGTTTAAAAACGCTTTTGAAAAAGGAATAGAAAAAGCTCAAGAAACTGCATGGGGGTCAGAAGAAAAAATTAATTTATCTAGAGATTCTTTAGGTATTTTATCTAAAGGAGATGAAAGTGAGCTTTCAGAAGAAGAGTTGGCTCATCTAGAAGAACTTGAAGCGGAATATGAAGAATTAGGAGCCATTCAAGATAGAACATCTCATGCATATTTAGAAACCTTAAGACAGATAAAAGAAGAGCAAGAAAAAATTGCTTTAGAAAATGAACTTACTAATTTTAATAACACAGCACAAGAAATAGAAAATCTTTCTTTAGAAATTGAAAAAATGAAAGAATCGGGCGCAGATCCGATTGATATTCAAGTAAAAACAGAAGAGCTTGATGCTTTATTAGATGAAATAGAACAGTCGGATTACCGCATAAAAGTTCTTGTTGAAGCAGATTTAGCTTCTGACGTTGAAGATGCTTTTGGTTTAGCTGAAGAATTTTCTAATCTTCAAGAAATGATTCCTCAGAGTTTAGAAGTTACTTATGAAGAAGCTCAAGCTATAATTGAGTCTGGTAATGGAGCCATTTTAGAAAATTGCGCTCACACAGCTAATCAAACTATTATGCTCCATGGAGAAACTGCCAATGCATATATCGATGCAAAGCAAGCAGAATTAGAAGCTAGTAAGCAGCAAAAAATTCAAGAGTTAGAGCAAGAAAGAGCTCTTTTAGTTGCTCAAAGAGAAGCTTTAACTGGAAAATTAGAAGCTCTACAGACCGCATTAACGGCACAAGATGCGGCAAGTGCAGCAGCAGCTTTACAAGAGGCTCAAAGATATGATGAGTTATATAAAGCCAAGGTTGAAGAATTAAATGCAAAATTAACCGCAGAAGGAGAAAAGGCTACTGAAGAAGGAGCTATTAACGAAGAGCTTTATAATAATTTAGGTGGCATGTATGAAACTGATGTTACAAATCAGGAGAATGCAGAAGAAACTGCAACAAATACTCAAAAATTAAATATTGAGGCGAGAATTAGAAACGTTCAGTTATTACATAGTCATTATACAGCTTTAGCACGACAAATTGCAGCTAGCGAAAATGGAGACGTGGTTCCTACTGCAGGAACAGGTACGACTGCAGAAGGCGGAGTTAGTGGAGGCGGCTATGAAGCTGATGAAGCAGAATCTGAAGAGATTCAAAAGCCAAAAGAGATTACTGAAGAAGATTTAACGAAATATTTTGATGAAGGTCAAAATGATAAAGATCGAGAAGAATTTAATGCAACTATCCAGGCAATGATTGATGGAACAAACGCACAAATCAATGGATTAGATGCTCAAATTGGTTCTATTGATGCTGGTATTGAAGTTTTAAAATCTGCATCAACTTCTTTAGATGATTTTCAAGGAAAGCTTGGAACAGATGATGATGATAAGGGAAAATCTGATAAAGACCCAGAAGAACTTGATAAAGTTGAATTAGAAGATTTAGATTTAGATCCTTATAGAAGAGTTAATTCTGAATTAGAACGAATTGCAAATAATTTAGAAAAGCTATCTAATGAACAAGATAGACTTTATGGTTCTGATTTATTAAATAATCTTAAAAAGCAAAGTAAAGAATTAAAAAATCAAGTTTATTGGAGTAAACAGAAACTTGAAATTGCTAAAGAAGAAAGAGATGAATTAAAAGAATCTTTAGAAAACCAAGGTATTAGTTTTGATCAACATGGCGATATTACTAATGCAAATACTATCTTAAAAGAAAAACGTGAAGACGTTAATGAAGATATCTCTGAATATAATGATATGACTGCGGCGGAGCAAGAATCTGCTGAAGGTAAAGCTTTAAAAGAGCAAATTGAAAATAAAAAGGCGGCAATTGAAGCTCTTAAAGAAAATATTGGGGACTATGAAGAACTTATTAATTCTACAATTCCAGGTTTAGAAAATGATATTCAAGAATATGCATATCAGCAAATTGAAATTGAAATTACTAAATTTAAACTTGAAGGTCAATTATATCTTGATATGTCTGAAGCATTATCTCAATTAGCTGACTTTAAGAAAACTATGAATGAATATCTAACATATGATGATTTAGATATTGGATATGGAGATAGTGGAACAGATTTAGCTTTAGGTGGAGGTAGTTTATTATCAGAAGCATTGATTGGTGTAGAAAATGCAGATGATAATGTAGATTTACTTTTAGGCACAGAAAATGAAGATGGCACTCGAACTGGCTTAGGTTTAATGGGAACTATTGGAGATGGAACTGATAGCCCTGTATCTGCTTTAACAGATGAATTAACTGGACTTCAATCTGAATATGAAAAATATCGTGAAGATCCTGAAAACTATAGAGGCAAATTCGCAAAAGAAGGCGAAGATGGAGAATGGTATTTCGATGAAGCCGGTTTCCGTGAAGCTATGCAAGAAACAAGTGCAAATTTAGAAGAAGAAATTAAAAAAGTTGAAGATGCATATAAAGAAAATAGAGAGGCTTTATTAAATTCCATTGATTTAATTGGAGAGTCTTATGCTCAGCAAATGGAAACTTATGATTTTATCAATGATAGAATTGAAAGCCAAATTGAAGCAGCAAAACTTTTAAATGGCGAAACTGACTATGCAGGAATGCAAAGCTATTATGAACAAGCTTCTGCAAACGCTCAAGAAAAGGCAGATACCGCTAAAGAAGAAATGGATCTTGCTTATTCTAAAATGAATGATGAAAATCTTTCCGCAGAAGAACGTGAAAAGTGGAAAAAGATTTATGAAGAATCCGTTGCAGAATATGAAGATGCAAGTTTTGCAGCTATTGAAGCATATAAAGCAGAAAATGAAAACTTTGTTCATGCACAAGCAGATGCCGCATTTGGCACTGATGCTGAAATGGATTTAGCAGATGCTCAATGGGAAATTCAAACTGCTCTTGATGATAAATATCTTGATTCTATTGATAAAGCATATGAAACTCAAAAATTAAGTAGACAGCTTCAACAAGATATGGATGGAGCTAGTCTTGCCGCACAGAAAAGACTTGCTAAATTCCGTGATGAAGAATTAGAAAAATTAAAAGAAAAAGATAAATTAACTCAATATGATATAGATAGAGCAAATAAATTATATGAAATTGAATTGAAGAAAATTGCGTTAGAAGAAGCTCAACAGAATAAATCTAAAATGAGATTAAGAAGAGATTCTTCTGGTAACTATTCTTATCAGTTCGTTGCAGATGAAGAAAAAACTGCGGAAATGGAGCAGGAACTTGAAGATGCTCAGTATGGCTTAAGAGAAATGGACTTAGAGCATCAAAGAGAACTTCAAGAAGAAATGCTTCAGATGCAAAAAGATTATAAAGAAAAATGGATTGAATATAATTTATTATCTGAAGAAGAGCAAAAAGCAAGAGAGGCAGAATATAGTGCTTACTTTGAATATTATCAAGGTGAATTAACTAATATGTCTGCACAGGCTTTAGAAACTCAAGATAATTTAAAAGAAAGTTCTTTTGAGATAGCTAAAACTTTATATGATGAAGATGAAACTAATTTTAAAGATTTAACAGAAGCTCAAAAATTAGCATTACAAGATAAAACTAGAGAATTTAAAGATTTAACAGAAGAAGAAAAGAAGGCTATTACTGAAGAAGGAACAGGTCTTATGCCTACTTGGAATACTGCTGTTACTACTATGATTGATAAATTTAGTGGAGAAGGTGAAGATAGTTTCAAATCTAAAATCACTTCTGCGCAAACAGCAGTTGACACAAAACAATCTGAACTTAATGGTAAGATTGAGGCTGCAGCAACAGGCATTCAAACAGCCGCTCAAACCGCTCAAACTGAAGCTCAAAATAAATGGCTTCCAGCTCAAAAAGAAGTTAATTCAAAATTAAAAACTGCTAATGAAAGATTATCTAAAGCTAATCAATTATTAGAAAAACAAAGAGATTGGTGGAAAAAAATTAAAGAAAAAGCAGCTGAGGCTATTGAAAAAACTCAAACTTATCTTGCTTTAACAGCAAAAGAAGAAGCAAAAGAAACTGGCGGAAGTTCTGGAGGTGGGTCTGGTAGCGGAGGAAACTCTGGAGGAAGTAATTCTGGTGGAGGTTCCGGAGGCGGCTCTGGCGGAGGTTCCGGTGGAGATGGAAAAATTAAACTAGGAGAAAAAGTAAAGTTAACAGGTAAGTTATCAACTAATTCTTATGATAAGCCAGATTTAACACCTTTACCTGAAGTGCAAGGAAAAGAATTTTATATTCAAGAAATTGTTAGTACTGATAGAAAAGCTCCTTATCATTTAGGAACTTCTAAAGATATCAATGATGGAAAAAATACTTGGATTGGCTGGGTAGATAAAGATCAAATTACAGGTTATAACACAGGTGGTTATACTGGACAAGGATGGGCATCAAGAGATAAAAATCAAGGAAAATTAGCTTTCTTACATGAAAAAGAATTAATTTTAAATGCTAACGATACCGCAAATATGTTAGAAATGATTCGTTTAACTAGAGAGTTATTTGCTCAACAGAGTGGTTTAGCTAAAAAATCTGATGATAAGTCTAACCTTGAAAAAGAAATTCAAGAAGCAAGAGAGGCTTATAAAAAAGCATGGGCGGAATATAATAGCGCTTCTGCTTCTGATAGAGACGCTAAGGCTCAAGAATATGAAGGTTTAAAAGACCAATTAAGAGAGCTTACAAGAGTTCAAGAAGAAGCTAAAGCGGCAAGCCAATTAGAATATGAAAATGCATTAGCGCAATTAGAAGAACAAAAGCTTAATGTAAGAAATTCTATAGAAGTTGCAAAACATCTTCAGGATATTGCTAGTAAACAAGAAGGTCGTCTAACCGCCAGTGATATCGCTACATCTTTTGAACAAGTTTTATCAAATCAAAATAAAGCTTTTTCAAATATAGAGGACGCAAAACAAAATAAAGTTGTCGATAGTTTAAATATGACAATAGAAAAAGTTATGGAAACAATGAATAATAATTTACAAAGTAGAATGAATACTACAGATCAAATGATGAATACTTTAAAAGATGTCTTTGCTAAAGAAAAAGAAAAGTCACTTGATCAAACTGTGTATGTAAATGCAGAATTCCCTAATGCGTCTAAAGTAGAAGATATTGAAAAAGCTCTTCATAATTTAGTAAATAGAGCAAGTCAAAAAGCAAATTCTACTAGAAAGAAAAGATAGATAATTAAGAGAGGGGTATTTATTACCCCTCTCATATAAAGAGAGAAAAGGAGAGATAAGAATGTCAACGATGGAACAAAATAATATTGAAAATCAAGTTTGTGACGCGATAAGTATTCTTGTCGATGAGGGTGTTAATAGCGCCGGATATGATAAGACAATATCTGCACTTGTTGTTGAATGTGTAGATAGTTTAAAAGGACAATATAAAATAAAATATCAAGATGCATATTATTATGCAACAAGTGATAATACAGAGGTAGAATATAGTAAAAATACACAAGTTTATATTTTGATTCCAGGGAATGATTTTTCAAAAGAAAAAAAGATTGTTGGAACAGTTAAAGATTTAGGAGACACATATATAAGCTCATGGGATGAAAGCAATCAATATGTAGTTGTAGGACGCAATTGTGCCGAATTACTTGCACCTCAAGAATTATGTTCTTATAAATCTGGAGAGTATAAATTAGAAGAGTTAATTTTATATAAAGATGGAGCGTCTAATAATAAGCTTAAATTAGAGAAAGATGAATTAGCAAAATATTTAGTTGATTCTGAAAAACTTAGAATTGGAGCTACTTTCAAAACTGCACTAGCAGATGAACAGAGACAAAGAGGAAGTTATGGAATTTCTATTAAAGCAGAATTTAATGATGCAGATAACACTGGACAAATAATTTCGAAAACGTTCAATTTAACGACAGATAACATGGTTGGGATGCCATATGATTTTGGAATTCCTACTGCGCAATATTTGGATTTTGATATCAATGGAAAGAATTTTATTAAAATAACTCAAGTAGCTTTATTAATTGCAGACTTTCCTGTGGCAGAAAAAGAAGGCGAAGATTATCCTAATGATATTTTTATTTCAGATTTTATTATCGAAGGAATCGCGCCGCCAGATGCAAAAGTATTTACAACTTATTATTTAGATATTAAGTCTTCTGTTGGAAAATATTTAACTGAAACGGATAGCAAAACTACTTTAGAAGCAGTGCTATCTTTGAAAAATAAAACTGTAACTTCTAGTAGTTTAGAATACTATTGGTTTATTGAGGACGCAAGTGTTGTAACAACATCTGATTTATATTGTGTTTATGGCGGTCAAGGCTGGAGATGTTTAAATGAACAAAAAACAATCACAGAAGAAATTACAAAACCAAATGGAGAAACAGAAACACAAGAAAGAAAAGAATGGGTTCCAGGAGTTGCAATCAGAGAAGTTTCTAGAGGAGATATTCCTAATATAAAATCTATCTATAAATGTATTTGTATTTATAATAGTGGAAAGTCCTCTATTGCCGCAGAAATTGAATTGGAAAACACAAACCCTGATTATAAGTTCATTATGGAATCTACCAATGGTACAGAATTTATTTTAGATAGAGGAAAAACTACTTTAAAATTTTTAGATAATAAAATTACAAGTGGAGATAAGACACCAAGCACTAGTTTAACTTACCACTGGGCAAAAGAAGATAGTTCAGGTGGGTATCATTATTTAGGAAGTGATCATACAGGCAATGGTGGAGAACTACCAGTTTGTAGCCAGTTTGATAATTCAACTTTAATGAATCATTTACGTCAATTACAAGAAAATTATGATATTTATTTAGGTAATCAATTAGTTACTACAAAATCTGTTTATTCAGAATATTCTACTTTTGATGCAGAAAAAGAAGAGGATAGAAGTGTTTTAAAAACAGGTTTTGATAACTCAGAAGCAGGTAAAGCTAAAGGCATTATAGTAAATTTAATCAATGTTTTAGGATTAAACAGTCCTACTAATCAAGAATTAGCAGATGCTATTCAACCTTATTTAGATAGCATTTCAATTACCTATATAGATGAATCAACTTTTTATGACGTTCCAGCACGTTCTATTTTAAATTATAATGTATTTAAATGTACTGCAATGAATGGGGATACGGTACTAGGAACAGCAAGAATTAAACTAACTAATCAGCACGTTTCTAATGATAATGGATATGTTGTTATTGAAAATGGAAATCAAACTTTTAAATACAGTGCGGAAGGTGTTGCGCCAACTGATAAAAATAATAAAAATCCTTTAACTTTAAAACCTCTTACTTTTAAATTGTATGATGAAAAAGGAACAGAGGTAACTGGAATTAAAGATGCGGATATTACTTGGTATTATCCTTTAGAAAATACTTTAATCAAAGGCGACGACGGAGATGAAAAAAGTGCAGATGGTCTATGGGGTATCCGCCATGGACAGACTTTTGTATTTGATATTGAAAGCCGCTTTAAATATGAAGCTTCTAATAATGTTATTAAAATTGAAGTAAAACATCAAGATAGAATTTTAAAACAAGACACTTCATTTTCTTTTATTAAAGATGGGATGTCAGGTACTAATGGGACAGATTATTTTTGTAGAATTGTGCCTAAATATGATTTAGATAATGCTTATCCTACTATTATTTGGAATAAGAAAAAACAAGGAAGTCCTGTTTATTTAAATAAGCAAGAGAATTTATTAACAGATGGAGACCAATGGTTCACAGTAGAGTTTTGGAATGGAAGCGAATTGATTTCAAAAGATTTAACTGTAGATTTTAAGTTATTGTTTCCTGCTGCAACAATTGGCTCTGCTTATTTTAGTTTAATTAAAATAGAAAATAATAAATTTTATTTCGATAAGACACAAGAAAATTTAGATAAATTAGCTCAATTAGATATATTAGAAAAAAATGGAACTACTCCATCAACAGAAAGTCTTAGTGACAAGTATAAATATGGTTTATTAAATATCGTTCGTGCGGAAGTTTCTTATCAAGGAAAGAAATATTATGCAGAATTACCTGTTGCAATGGCAATCCTTGAAAACACTGATGATAGTGAATATGGGATTTATATTAAACCAGGAACAGGTTATAATGAAGTAGTTTACGCTGCAGATGGGGCAAGGCCTCAATATGCAAGTGCCTATCCTTTTGAGGTCCAAGTTATTAAATTTGAAGATGAAGGAGATATTGAATTAAGCACGACTTTTAATAATGAAAAATATGGAACTACTTTAAAATATAATTGGACAAACAATTTAGGACGATATAGAGCTCTTAAATATAATGGAAGCAATAATAAATTTTTAAAAAGAGAGTATGTTAAAGATTCAGAAGGAAAAAATATTAATACAGGACGACAAAGAGTTATAACTCCAAGTTCTTATTATAATGGTTCTGCTACAGACTTAGGAATTAAATGTATTGTAACGAAAAACAATGGCGATCCTATTGGAACATTATATTTTCCTATTCATTTTATGTTAAATAAATTTGGCTATTCCGCTCTTAATGATTGGGATGGAACAAGTGTAGAAATTAATGAAAAAGATGGTTATATTTTATCTCCACAAGTAGGAGCAGGTAAAAAAGATACTAATAATCGTTTTACTGGGGTTCTTATGGGAGAAATGAAAAGTGGCCATGAGGCGAATTCAGACATTGGATTATTAGGATTTAGTGCAGGAGAAAGAACTATTTTCTTAGATGCAGATACTGGAAAAGCTGAATTTGGTAGAGCTGGAGCAGGGCAGATTATTATTGACCCAGGTGATCCTACTAATGAAAGAGAGGGTCAAGATGCTATTATTAGAGGAGGCTCTTATTCTACCACAGATAAGACAGGTATGGAAATTAATTTTGGAACCGATCCTTATATTAAATATGGCAGTGGTAACTTTGAAGTAAACCCACAAGGAATCTTAACAGCAAGAGGGGCAGATGTTAGAGGTCCTATTAGCTCAAGCAGTGTAAATCTATATGACAATGGATATTCTGATTTTGAGCAAATTCCAGCAATTCAAACCGTAGAAAAAAATGATGGAACAACATCTACTCTTAATGAAATTTATTATAAATATCAATTGAAAAATGCAAAAGACGCTGATATTTGGGATAAAGTAATTTGGGATGAAAATAACCCTAATAGTAAAACAACTCATAGAGCGCATAGTGGATTAAGAAGTTTAAAATTAAAAAATGGTTTTACCGCAGAAGAAAATAAAAATGCATATGTTGTTTTAGGAAGCAAAAATAGAAATTATGGAAAAACTAAAGTTACTCAAGTTGCTTCTACTTCGGAAAAACGATATATTATTTCCGCTTATGCAAGAACAGGAACTGAGGGCGTAACTAAAGCAACATTAAGTATTGGTGTAGGAGAAGCTAAAAATAGAACAGATGATGTTTTAGATTTTAGTAGAGATAAAGGTAAAATTTTTGGAACAGATGAGGTTACTACATCTTGGAAAAGATTTTCTTTTGAATATTTGTCAGATGCAACCGGCCCAGAAGGAGATGGCGCTTTTGGAAGTAGTTACTATATTGCTTTAAGATTTACAAATAGAACACCAGGAGCAACCATTTTTATAGATGATATTCAAATTGAAGAAAGCTATGCAGGTTTAAAGCCAAGTGATTATCATCCAACCGGTACTACAAAAATTGATGGCGGAAGTGTTTATACTGAAACTATTACTGCTCTTGGAAGAGTTACCGCGGGAGAGTTTTATATTGGAAACAGTAGCAATGGAACTTTATTTCAAGTAAACTCTAATGGATATTTATACGCGCAAGGAGCTAAATTTGAAGGTCATATTGAATCAGGTTCTGGAAAAATTGCCAACTGGGAAATTGGCACAAATGATCTTAAAAGTCAGTCAACTGTAAACGCAGAAGGAAAAAATTATAAACCTTGGACTAGAATCGGAAACGCATATTATGAAAATGTAATTGTTGTTGGAGCTAAAGAGCTTAATAACACAGAAGTTCCAAAAGCTCCTTTTAGAGTTACGAGAGATGGGGTTCTACATGCGACAGGGGCAAACATCACTGGATCTATTACCGCAACAAGTGGAACTATTGGTGGATGCTCTATTGATAGCAATGGAAATCTAAAAGTTCCTGCCGCAAATATTACTGGAACTTTAACTATTGGACAACTTCCTGGAGATGTAGCTCAAGAAGGAGATATTCCTACAGAAGCTGAAATTACTACAATTACAAATAATACTATTAAAACAACTAATGTAACCGCAACAAATTTAAAGTTAAGTGGTTCAATTAACTTAGGAAGCGGGGCATTTACTGTTTCAAATGCCGGGGTAGTTACTGCCACCTCTGGAACTATTGGCGGATGGACCTTAAGCAGTAATTATTTAAGAAGTTTAACTAATGATTCGGGAAAGGCTGTGAGCAGCTCCAGCAATGCAACTAGTTGGATTCAATTTGTTTCTTATAAAACTGGAGATATTGAGAATGCAATTTATATAGGACAAAAAGTTTCAGGAAGCTGGAAAGATCGATTTACAGTAGATTGGGAAGGAAATGTTACTTTTGCTGGAAAATTATCTGGTGCAAATGGAGAATTTAAAGGCGATTTGACTGCTAGCACAACTGAATTTACTAAACTTTCTGCAGGAAATGGGTCTTTAACTGTTAATAAAGATCAAATAAATATTGGAACGGGCAGCTTAATTATTGATAAAGATAAATTACGTGTAAATCCAGGTGAATCTTGGGGAAAAATTTGGATAGGAGACCCTAACACCCCAGACTGGAAGGAAATTTCTATTTTCCCTTACGGATCTGTCGATGATGATGGCAAACCGAAACCTTATACTGTAGATTCTAAAACCTCTCCAGTAGGAAACGTTGGTACTACAAATTTTCCTTTTGACCAATTTGTAGTTAGAGCTTGTTTACAAACAAGTGAAAGAGAATTAAAAACTGATATTCAAAATTATAACATTAATCAAGCATATGATGAATTAAAAGATTTACCTATATATACTTTTAAATATAATAATGCAGATGGGTCTCAAAATATAAAACTTAATCTTGGGACAATTATAGACTATATTCCTAGCGAAGCTATGCATTTAAATAAAGCAGATGAAAATAGAGCTTATAGTGTAAATAATCTTTTATTCTGGGATATTGCTGCCACTCAAGTTATTCAACAAAAACTTGAAGAAACAATTCAAGAAAAAGAAACGTTACAAAATCGTTTAGATATATTAGAACAGAAGTTCTTAGAAATGGAGGAAAAATTAAATGGGTTTAATTAAAGAACAAGAAACAAGAGCAGGTTTTACTGTAGCTTATTGGAAAATTACAGATTGGAAAATTAGCCTTGCTGCGAAATCTATGGATATTACTTTAACTCCATATATTTCTAATGAGCTTCGTAAAGAAGGCTATGATGCGGTAAGAGATGAAGTAAGAAAAGTTAGAGCAACTGATTACTTTGTTGCGGAAGGTCATAAACACAATCGCACAGATTATACAGATTGGTTCTCCCCTGAAGCTTTAGAGGCGGCAGCCGCACAAGGTAAAACAGTTTATAATGTAATGTATGACTATATTAAAGAAAAGCATCCTGAGTTTGCAGGGGCTTTAGATGGTTAAAAATAAATATGGGTCGAGTTTATCTCGGCCCATTTAGGTCATATTAAGGCAATTTTATTTATAAATTTTTAATATATTTTAGTAAAAATGATTTTAAGAGAGAAAAGGAGAATGTGATATGGTATATAATAATCTATATCCGCCAGTTATGGATGCTATTATGCCAGCATTTGTAATTGTTGAAAATAAGGGTGAGGTTCCAGGCGAATCGGAACGACCTTATCGTCTTTATTTTTCTTTATCTAAATACAATTCACCAGAAATGATTCAAAATGCATGGTTGTCTCTTGTGGATTCAAAAACAAATAAATCTGTTTTAAAAGCTAAGACTGGAGTCGTTAAAAGAAAAGTATACATAGATGAAGCAAAAGAAGGAGATAATAAATATTATATACAAATTCTTGCAAGTAATTTGAAAAATGCTTGGGAAATAAATAAAATTTATAAAGCACAAATAAGATTTTCTTCTATTGGAGACAATCCCGCAGAACCAGAAGATGAAATCGAAAATACAATGGCTTCTATTGTAGCAGGCCAAAATGCAAATCGTTTTTCTGAATGGTCTACTGTAGCTTTACTTCAGCCAATTTTAGAGCCAGTTTTAAATCTTAGGGGTTTTTCTTCTGAAGAAGTTATTATATCTTCATTAGGAAATGTTGTTTCTGGAAAAGTAGCATTTAAAGATGGAGGAGAATTAGAATCTTATCAAATTCAAATTTATCAAAATAATTTTTCTAATCTTGAATATGATAGTGGAATTATTTTTACAGATGCATTTGCAGCAAATGAAATTCACCATGAGATTAGATATGGCTTCGTAGAAGGAATAAATTATAAGATGAAAGTAACTTATACAACCAAAAGTGCTTATACGGGAGTTAAAGATTATTCTTTTATAATTTTAAGTTCTACAGGAGAGCCTTTAGATGCAAAATTAGAATTAATTCCAAATCATATTATGGGAAGAATGGAGATTCATGTTTATTCAGAAAATGAGAAGTTTTTAGGAAATCTTACAGTAAGAAGAGCTTCTAGTAAAACTAATTTTACAGTATGGGAAGATGTTCAACATATTGCTCTAAAAAAAGACTCTTTAATTGATACTACTTGGTATGATTATGGAGTAGAAAGCGGAGTTTGGTATAAATATGGGGTTCAAAAAAGAAATGTTCGTGGAGACCGTGGCTTGGTAGTTATGTGTAAAGAGCCCGCAATGGTTTTATTGGAAGATATCTTTCTATCCGATGCTAATAAGCATTTAAGAATAAAATTTAATCCACAAATTAGTTCCTATACTCATGCTCTATCAGAATCTTCAACTCAAACTATTGGAGCTAAATATCCGTTTATAAAAAGAAATGCAAACACTCATTATAGACAATTTAGTATTTCAGGATTAATTTCTCATTTTATGGATGAAGGAGATTTATTTACAAATAAAGAAGAATTATATAAAAATAATTTATCTTTATATCAAAAGTTTAATGAAGATAATAGAATTACTGATTATAATGATTTTATTTTAGAACAAAAGTTTAGAGAAAAAATTGAAGAGTTTTTATATGATGGACAGATAAAATTATTTAGATCTGCACCAGAAGGAACTATGTTGGTAAGATTAATGAATGTAAGCTTAAATCCTGAACCAACCTTAGGAAGAATGCTTTATTCATTTAGCGCAACCGCTTATGAGATTGCAGATTTTACTGTTGAAAATCTTAAGAAATATAATCTTCAAAACATTGGTAGTTTAGAAAAAGTTATAATCAGAAATTATGACAAACATGGTCAAATAGAATTTTTAGGTGGAACTGAAACTAAAGATAATTTAATAACAAAATTAAATGAAATAGAAGCAGGATATAAGGGAGCTTTTAATTATAAAAGAACTGTAAAATATCTTGATAAAATAAAACTTTATTTTAATGATCTTCCAAAATTTTATTATTTAAAAGAAGGCGGAAATGCCAATACAATATCTGATTATAAAGAAGCAGGGATAAGTGATAATGGAAAAGATTTATTTTATGGTTATTTAGTTAAAATAAATGGAAAAGTATTTTTTGTAAATCCTAAAATAAAATTTGAAAAAGAAAGTTTAACACCTACTTATTATGGATATTATGAATTAAGTGGAGAAGGTTTACAAATTACAAGTGTATACACTCATAGTACTTACACCCCTGTGTTAATAGAATATCATTTAATAGGAGAAGAAGAAGAAGATATTATTACTATTCCTAAAGAAATTTATTTATCTAAAGATATAGGGCAAATAGCAACTTATGTATCTCCAACAGATGAGTTGATAGAATTTATAGAGGCTCGTCATAATAGAACTTTAGGGAAAAAATATGAAACTCTTTATTCTATTAGTAGTGCAAAAATTGAAGCAGAACCAGGAACAGTATTTTATTTACAAGATAGTGCAAATTTAGACTATAGAAGATTTATACTTGGGGAAACTGGATTTTTAGAAATTAAAAATACAGATTATTCAATTAAAGATATTTGTTTTGCAGGCCGCCATTTAATAGAAAAAGAAAAAAATAATAAGGGTAGTTATTTAAATAGACCTACTAGAAAAAATGAATTTGTATTATTTGGAGCTAATTTAAAAAATAAAGTTGCGGACATTGAAAACCCTGAAGAGAATGCTGTTTACAGAGTGAGATCTTTAGAAGGAGTGCATTTACCTGAAGCGGCGCATACGCCAAAAATAAATAATAGTTACTTAGTAGAGCTTTCTAAATGGACTTCTTTAATTGAAGAAAAAGATACTGCTCCTCATTATAAAGTAATCTATTATGAAAATCAATGGTATTTATTTACTTATGATGCAAAACAAGATGTAATTATGCCAACTTATGCACAAATTGATTATATATGTGAAATTGAGAAAGGAGAGTATGAATAATGGCTTTATTAACAAAATATCCATATTTGAAAGACTCTTCTTTCTTAATGGATTTTGCAAAAGAAAAAAATTTAGAACAAATAGTAAAAATTTCCATATTAAATTTTAATGAAAAAACACTAAAAGAAATTCAAAGCCATGTGTTAAGCGGAAATATTAATATAGATGGTAATTCCGCAATTAGAAGAACTGCAAATTTATCTGTTTTTATAGAAGAAAATGAAGCAAGTTATATGGAAATTGGCGGATTGTTTTCTTTAAATAAAAAAGTAAAAATTGAAATGGGTTTTATTAACAGAACTGGAAAATATACTAACCATCCAGTTTTATGGTTTCCTCTTGGGGTTTATGTAATTATGGGAATGTCATCGTCTCATGGAACAGATGGCACCAATGTATCTTTGCAATTAAAAGATAAAATGGTATTTTTAAATGGAGAATGTGGAGGTGTAATTGGAGCATCTACAGTTTTTCATGAGTATGAAGAAATAGATCCTTCAACCGGAAATTATTATATTAAACAACCCACTATTGTTCAAATCATTGAAGAATTAGTGAATCATTTTGGTGGAGAGCAATTAGGAAAAATTATTATTAGTGATATTGATACAAGAATAAAAAAAGTAATGAAATGGAACCAAAACGTTTCTTTATATTTATATTCTGAAAATCAAAAGTCTGCAATATTTTCTTTAAATGAACAATTAAAAGGCTATGATGCAAGTAAAAGAAAAACTTTTAATATTGGAGACGATGTTGGATATATATATGTAGACTTTTATTATCCAGGAGAGTTAATTGCTAATGCTGGAGATAGTGTATGTAGTATTTTAGATAAAATAAAAAATACTTTAGGTAATTTTGAATATTTTTATGACTTAGAAGGAAATTTTATTTTTCAAGAAATTAAAAATTATTTAAATACTTCACAAGTAAAATCACTTGGAGTAGATACTATTAATCAAGATGATTATTTAATTAACACAAAACGAGGAACTTCAGTGTATGAATTTAATAATCCAGAGATAATCAGTTCATACTCTAATAATCCTCAATATAATCAAATTAAAAATGATTTTATTGTATGGGGTCAAAGAACTGGAGTTGATGATACAAAGTATCCTATCCGCTATCATTTAGCTATTGACTCAAAACCTGAAACCGGAAATACTTATTCTTGTTATTTTCATACTGAAGAAGATGGAATTGTAAAAGCTAAATTAACTACTAATTATGCAAATAAAACTAGTTTCCCTGAGGTTGGAGAAATAGGTAGATTATATAAAAGCAACGCAGGAGAAGCGGGTAAAAATGTTTATGCATGGGATCCAGAAAAAGAAGATTATGTTCAAACAGACTTAAAAACAATAGATGTTACAACTAAAGACTGGAGAAGTGAATTATATTTTCAAGGAGCTTTAACAACTCGATTTGGCCAAGATTCAAATCCTTATTATACTGAGTTGGTAAATGAATGGCCTAAACTGTATAAAGTAGAGGAGTCAGACTCTAAGAAACAAGGTTTTCGAGAGGATGTAATAAATTATCCCGATGGACTTGATTATTATTTAGATTTTATAGACTCTACTGCCGCAATTTCTGAGTTATCAGTTTCAAACATTGGAAGACGAACAAAGATAATTAATGATGATAGCATTAATTGTATTTTTGAAAAGCCTATTCCAGATTTTGTATTAATAGAAACTGGGCAAGATAATACTGTAAAATTAAAAGGAGAATGCGAAGATAGAGGACAAGCTTATATTCAAGTTTCTTCTTCTATTTATGGCGGACTCGCCCCAGGAGGTCGACAAAATTCTGCATACAATGCAGTTAGAGATTTATTATATCAATATACAAGTTACAATGAAAGTGTTTCAGTGCAAATGATTCCATTGTACTTTTTAGAGCCAAATATCAGAATAACTTTACAGGACAGCTCAAGTGGAATTAAAGGAGATTATATGATAAATAGCATCTCTTTGTCTTTAGATGTTAATGGCTCAATGTCTTTATCTTGTATTAAAGCACTAGAAAGAATATAAAGGAGATAAAAGGATATGAGTTTTAAAATAGGACAATTAAGAAAAAATCAATTAGCAGCAAGTGAATATCAAATTGAAATTGATAAAAAAAGTTATAATATAGGAGAAGGAATCATTAGTGTAACGCAACCAAATGGTTTAAATTTAGAATTTAATGAAGGTGGCTTTAATTATAATTTTAAAGAAGGAGTAACTTATTTTTTAGATTTTTCGTATGAGTTATCAAATTCTAATTATAGTCCCTATGGAATCTCAGTTTATATTAAGTTATTAAATGAAAATGGAGCTGAAATGATTATTAGAAAAATGTCAAATGCACAAGCGTGGGGCGAAAAAATAATTTTTACTCCAAATAGAGATTATAACTTTTTCGTTATTCAAATTGAAAGAGATTCCTCTGCATTAAGAGTTTCCGATTTATATTGTGAGGTTACCTTAAATAATTTTTATCAATTAAACAATATTTTACAAGCTGGGAATTTTAAAAATAAATTTTCTGAAGTTACTAGCATTAAAAAACTAGGACTTCAAGCTCCCGAAGGTTTGATTTTTGCAATAAATGGGAAAGATTTTAAAGTAGGGAAAAGTGGTATTTATGAAGTTGAAGATGTAAATATTAAACAATTATGTTTTTATATTGCCAAAGAAGATACTTATTTTCATCCTTACGGAAAACAAACTGAACAATTTTTTATTATGGATTTTGAATATTAAGGGAGGAATAATTATATGAGTAGTTTTTATGGCGGAAGAGATGGCCGCCCTTTTATTATAAGTCATGCTTATGCAACAGTTAAAGAGATGGTAGATAGC